>JGI20128J18817_1000428_pt1 | contig 13003 bp, 15 predicted proteins | sample JossMetagenome_FD_18817 | JGI IMG/M metagenome (IMG submission 18817)
CTAGGCAACCCACTTGGGAAAAAACAGAAGCGCAATACTTAAATATAAAGCAAGTATATAAGTTTTCAGTAGAATCTACAAAAGAATTGAAACCTGGGATTATGTTGCGCCAACGCGCCATAGAGGGCATTAATGTAGAATCTACAAAAGAATTGAAACCTAAGGTATTTAGGTAATTTTACTGGAGCCTGTAAATCTACTGTAGAATCTACAAAAGAATTGAAACTTAATAATATGTCAATAATCGTCAATACTACCGATAATGGTAGAATCTACAAAAGAATTGAAACCAACATATTCAGCTTCTTCGGTGGATTGTTCTAAGGCATGTAGAATCTACAAAAGAATTGAAACAGGAATGGAATTAGGTCAATACTAATGTATTGCCTTAAAGTAGAATCTACAAAAGAATTGAAACATATATACAAACTCAGAATTGAAAATTTCCTTAGCAAAAGTAGAATCTACAAAAGAATTGAAACATTCATTTACTGCGCGTATTAGTTTGATTATTTTTGCCCGGTAGAATCTACAAAAGAATTGAAACGGTCTGGAGAGGCAACTTTCACCATTGTATCCTCGCTGTTTTGGTAGAATCTACAAAAGAATTGAAACCAGGAATTATTTTGTAAACGAGGACCATGAGGTCCCCATGTAGAATCTACAAAAGAATTGAAACTTGGGTATCCAGGTTGGTGGGGGCTGGGGAGAGGGGGTACCGTAGAATCTACAAAAGAATTGAAACATAAAAAGCAATGGATCAAAAGGAATCGGCTCAACGGTAGAATCTACAAAAGAATTGAAACACAGGGCTTCCCATACAATGTATGTAACTTCCACTTGGTAGAATCTACAAAAGAATTGAAACCTAGGTAGGCGTCAAATTGTTCTATTAAATCTGCTACCTCGTAGAATCTACAAAAGAATTGAAACACACATAATTAACTGCACTATCTAAATCATTCACTATAGTGTGTAGAATCTACAAAAGAATTGAAACCCTAACGTTATGTACATGGTGGGGCCGAGCTGCGTCGTGGGTAGAATCTACAAAAGAATTGAAACTATAGTTATAATCTCAGTATTAATACTCAAGGTGGAACTGCGTAGAATCTACAAAAGAATTGAAACTCACCTCAGAATACATAGAACTTTTTATGGATTGGGGAAGTAGAATCTACAAAAGAATTGAAACATCTTGAGGAGGGATTCCCAATTCAGGGTTTGGGTTTTGTAGAATCTACAAAAGAATTGAAACCAAATTGAGCCATATCAAATAATTAAATTGGTTTAATAAAGTAGAATCTACAAAAGAATTGAAACGCTAGAGTGCATATATACATTATCCCTAAGAGGCTTAAGTAGAATCTACAAAAGAATTGAAACTTTTTGTAATATTGTCATTCTTTATCACCTTGTTGATTGTGTAGAATCTACAAAAGAATTGAAGCATTCTCAAATTTAACGCCATAAATTTTCCCATCAATAATCGTAGAATCTACAAAAGAATTGAAATATGATTCCATCCGGAGTCCGCAACATAAACGACTTTTGGTAGAATCTACAAAAGAATTGAAACTTATGTACGCGTACCTCCACCTCAACTGCGTCTCAAGTAGAATCTACAAAAGAATTGAAACAACATTATAATACAACCTGTATTATCCGTGTAAACTTCCAAAGTAGAATCTACAAAAGAATTGAAACAAAAACTGCATTACTCCAATCAAATTGGCGTTTGTTATAGTAGGTAGAATCTACAAAAGAATTGAAACCGCGAATAATTGAGGCCCCACGCTCAATTATTTTCAGGCACGTAGAATCTACAAAAGAATTGAAACAGATAGGTAATGAATCAAGCAAGACAATATATTCCTTTGCGCAGAATCTATAAAAGAATTGAAACTCTAGATTAGGCAAATTTTTCAATAAATACTCGGCTACCTGGCAGAATCTATAAAAGAATTGAAATCTACCTCTTTGTACCCATGTGAATTTTCTGACTTCCTCCCCGCCCTAAAGGGGCGAGTTTGCCGTTCGTTTTATCATAATGTTCAGTCAGATAGTAGGGACGCATCATGCCCCGATTCCAAGACTTCGCTTCAATTACGGGGGCCGACCACGTTTTCCAGTTAGAGAGCACCCTNCACAATCTTAATCTATATAGATTAGGGAGCGAGAAGNCTCGCCCAAGAATCAGTATTTTTTCTGGATATCTCTTGGCGATGCCAATAAACCGCTCCGGAGGGAGCCCCTCATGGCGGAGAGGATATCGGTTGGGGTTCTTTGGAGGGAAAATTCGAATCGTTAGTCCGTTTTCAGGAATATAGATGCAACGAGTGCCAGAAGCATCATGGTTGATACTATCGTTATGGAAATGAATTGATGCGTGGGAAACATTGAGCCGAGGAGCGACGGTATGAACGTGACGCCTAGGTTAGTGGCTACGCTGTACATTGATGTGGCGAGGCCGGCCCTGGCCGGGTCCTTAACGTAGCTTGTAACTGATGCGAGCGCCATTGACCAGAACGCGTTGCCGACGAAGCCGAATATGAAGAATAGAATTGAGAGGAGCAGCACTTGGGCCGTGTATGCCAGGTAGTAGCTAAGCAATGCGGCTGACGCGAGGGAGAGGAGGCTAGTCAGCACTAGGCCTAGCCTCACCTTATTTATGTACTCAAAGAGCGTCGGCAGAATTATTGCGCCCAGGGCTGAGCCGAGGAACGCCAAGCCCCCGAACTCGCCGCCATACGTTAACGCATCGCTTATGGGTAAGCCATTATGGGCAAGCATCGTGCTTGCTATTGAGCTGAACATGACTGATAAGGAGGCCACCGTGAATCCAATGTACCAATTCTTCAGCATACCCACCTGGAACACGCCTCTTAATGATCTGCTATACTTGGCCGGGTAATTCCTTGAACCCATGATCATCCATGCAAGGGCAATTATGGATAATGCGCCGGAGACGTATAGAGAGCCGCGTAGTCCCCAGGCCAGGAACATGTGGGGACCCAGGAGGGAGCCCATAGCCATCCCGAGGAAGAGGATGCCAACGCTTGCCCCCACTATTGTGTGGCTCCGCTCGCTGTAGACCGCCTGGGCCACGGCCCCTATTGGGGCTAGGGATAATGGATAAGCCGCTGCCGCCACTGTTTGTAGCAGTAGGAACGAGGAGTAATTGCCGGCAAAGGCCCTACCCATTAATCCAATCATTGAGAGTGCGGCTGATGTGATTAGGACTCGCCGTATTGTTAGCCTAGCCGATAACCAGCCCGCCAATATGCCTAGAATAACCATCGTTAAGCCGTACTCGGAGATCATGAATATGACGGCGCCTATGCTTATGTTGAATATGGATGATAGTGCTGGGACAAGGGGGGCCAGGAGGAACCATCCAAACCCTATTGTGAACAGGAGGAACCAGAGGGGCAATAATTGGGTTATCCTCATCGAAGCAATGCCCAGGCATTTAGTTTTAAGTTATTGCGCGATGCCCAATATTTAATACATAAATACTGGTCACCAGAGCATTGTGAAATGAGAAGCGAAGCAAGTAATCTAGATGCCGTAATCATAGGGGGTGGAATCAATGGATTATTCACTGCCCTGGATTTATCGCTGCGCGGATTCAGCGTCGCACTACTGGAGCGAGGGGCAATTGGGGGCGGCACCAGCGATAGAATGCATGGCCTCCTACACAGTGGGGCTAGGTACGCTGTCTCCGATCCCAAGGCGGCCATGGAGTGCATAAGGGAGAATGAGACCCTCAGCAAAATAGCGCCTAGCCACGTCATAAATACCGGGGGGCTCTTCGTTGCGATAAGCGAGGAGGACCTTAATTATGTGGATGAATTCACTAGGGCCCTCAGGGCGACCGGCATTAATTATAGGGAGGAGAACGTGGGCGAGGTGCTGAGGGAGGAGCCCTTCCTATCCCCCCAAGCCAAGCTAGTGATAAGCGTTCCCGATAAGGTGGTTAAGGCTAGGGAACTCATGAGTGGCGTGGCCATGGCTGCCCATGATGAGGGCGCATTGATAATTCAGGACGCGGAGGTAATCGGCATCAACGTGGCCGGCGACGCCGTGACTGAACTAGTTGTGAGGGATAACGTGAGCGGGGAAACCAAGAGGATTGGGGCTAGGATCGTGATTAATGCCGCGGGTCCATGGGCTTCCCGCATTGCATCTATGGCCGGCATAAGCGTCGACGTGATGGCAACCATGGGCGTCATGGTCGTGTACGAGAGGCTCCTCAATCATAGAGTAATAAATAGGTTGAGGCCCCCCAGCGATGGGGATATAGTTCTACCATATGGCGCCCGCTCAATAGCTGGAACAACGGCGCTCATAGTGGAGGACCCCGATAATGTTGAGATAAGCGATGAGGATGTGGGCCTAATAACTAGGGAGGCGGCGGCCATGATTCCGGCCATCGAGAGAACCAAGGTTCTTAGATCATATGCGGCGGTGAGGCCATTAATCAAGATGAAGGGCGTCGATGCACGGGAAGCAACGAGGGACTTCGCCGTGGTGAGGCATGAGAGCCCCAGCAACATGGTGTCCATAATAGGCGGGAAATTCACGACGGGTAGATTAGTGGGGGAAATGGTGGGCGACGTGGTTGCCGGCATGCTTGGGTCAAGCAAGCCATCAAGAACCAAGGAGTATAAGTTACCCAGCGATCCCTACGCTTATGCCGAGAAGGCATCCCCCTTCATTAGGTCAACGATTAGGGCCTTGGCCAATAGCCTCGATGACGAGTACGGAAGAATAGCGGCATACGCATCCATACTGAGCGAGTACTCGCGCGAGGGGCGGGCCCGATTAGGGTGGTGATGCGCATGCCAAGCACATTGAGGTACAGCGGCTCATTTAACGTGAGCAAGCCAATAAATGAGGTCAGGGAATTCCTCCTCGACCTGGAGCGGGTTGCTCCATGTATACCAAACGTGGTTTCCTACTCGGTGGAGGGCGGGAAGGCAAAGGTAGTGTTCAGGGTTGAGTTGGGGGATGAGGTGCCCATAGCCGAGCTTAGGCGAGTCACAGCTAACACGGAGATACAGGTAATGCCGCTCGAGTCAAGCATTAGGTACTTGATAAAGGGGAGGGCGGTTGGAAGCAACTTGGGAATAACCCTTGACCTATCCGTGAGGCAGGCGGGGGACTCATCGATAATTGATTGGGCGGCTGAGGCCGAGTTGGGGCGATTATTCTCAATGATGGCTCGATTCGTGGACATGGATTCCATGATTAAGAGAATAGCGCAGGACACCATTAACGGCATAGTTAAGTGCATGGATGGAAAAACTTAATCCTTGATCAATTATGAAGATAATCCCAATCATCATTATGATAATGATGGCGGCGATCACCTCAATTGCCGCCGCTCAATCCAATTGCTTCATCTCCATTAATGACAATCAATTAAGCCTATTGATCGGGCCAAGCAATGCGAGTTACCTTCTTAGGTTAATCAACTCAGCCAATTCATCGATATACGTGGAGGCCTATGAGTTCACTTATTGGCCCCTCGCCAATGAATTGATCAATGCATCGAGGCGCGGCGTTGAAGTAATGATAGTCCTCTCGGGGAACGTGTATGGCGGCGTGCCGAGCAGTGAGGACGCCATAATTAATGAGCTTAATTCATCGGGAGCCAGGGTTCGCTTCATGTATGGCTATGATTTCACGCACTCAAAGGTCTTCATAATAGATAATGAGACGGCGGTGCTGGGCAGCATTAATCCCACTTACTACGGCTTAACGAGGGACCTCGGGATTGATGTGGTGATACATAACTCCACGGTTGCTCATGAGCTCGCCAACATTATAATCGAGGATTATGAGGGGAAACCGATCGCCCTTGATTACCCCGGCATAATAGTGTCCCCAATAAACTCCGCGCAATGCCTTGGGGAACTCCTCAATATGCCCGGCCCGCTGTACATGGCAATGGAGGAATTATATCCATCCTCCGGCGAATTCGGCGCCGTGCTCAACCACGGTCATCGCTACGTTGTCCTCAATGATTATGGGGAGAACCAGGCGGCATCAATGGAGTTAGGCGCGCGTTTACTGGGCGGCTTAACGGCCAAGGCAATAGCGATAAATGGGTACGTATATATAGGATCAATCAATCTGGACTCCACGTCGCTGAGCGGCAATAGGGAGATCGGCATCATAATTCATAATCCCGCCTTGGCGAGGAGGGTTGCCCTAATCATTGCGGCATGGTATGAGGATGCGAGTGCTCCACGGCACCCCAATTACTTGCCGATCGCCGCCATCCTAGTTATCTTGATTGCCCTAGCGGCGTGGGGACTCATGCGGAGACGAACTTAGGATTGAAAACACGCCGCCTCCTGGCTCTTGTGTGATTGGGTCGATCTTGTTAAGGTCTATTTATCCCTCCATAATAAAACGAACAACAAACCCGCCCTTAAGGGCGGGGTAAGGTTTAAAACCAAGACTATTTCCCTTAGGATATCCTCCTCTAGTCAATTTCCTAAATATGAGGGGCGAGGTTTGTCGTTCGTTCTATCAAAAAGAAATTGGAGGATTTGTGGGATCAGCTAACCGCCTACGTTTCCTCTCCCCAGCGTTCAACCCGACGTCGGGCTTTTTTGTCTGGAGGAAGCTCGATGATCAAATTGGGGCTCTTGCCGAGCCGGGCCTCCAGTTCCTGCTTAGCCCTTCCCGAGTCCACGAGCTTCTTACCCAGCGCCCTCACCACTGAGACGTCCGGGAAGGCTATGGCATCCCAAAGGCAGGCTACTTGGCAGTTGTTGCACCCAACCATGCAGTTCTCCGGATTAAGCACCACCGCCTTCCTCTTTTGCTCATCATAACCGAAAACGTTCCTCCTTTCGGAACACTGAACGACGCAGAGGCCGCAACCCACGCATTTGCTCTCGTCTATCTTCGGGCCCCAATTTATGGTCTTGCGGTCGATACCGTGCCACTTACTGAAGTCCGGCTTGGCAGCCTCGTTAGTCATCTCCACCACCGCTCTTGGCCTTTTGCCAAGCCTCTACGTCTTCGATCGACACCCTGTGATCGGGGTACTTGTCGAGCCTATCCCTCAGCTCCTTTTTCACCGTGAAGAAAACCTTTTCCTTCATCACCACCGATTTCAAGAACTTCTTGGGATCATCGGGAAACGATATCGCATCCTCTGGGCAAAGCTTCGCGCAAGTGGTGCACCCCATTACGCAGCTGCCGGGATTCGCCACCACTGGTAAGTTCTTCTCCCGCGACCATCTGAACACGTCATTGCCGCAGGTGAGAAGACAGAGACCGCAGCCCGTGCACTTATCGTAATCGATCCTTGGGTACCAGACGTACAGCGTCCTATCCACGCCGTGCCAAGTTTTACTCATGACGCGCATTGACAGATTGCTATATTTAGATGCATCCCATAGTGCAAAGACCAACGATTAGAATGTGAGTTACCGTTAAAAAGGCGCATCCCCCTCTCTCGGCAAAGACCCCCACCCCTCTTTACTCGCCTATTGTTCGATCTCCCTACTCGTGGAAGCGAACAGGGGCGAGTTACACTTTTATGATCCATGCAAGGGTTCCTCGATGGTATTGACCATACTTGCCCATGCATATATTGACTAGTACGCGGCGGCACTGAACTACTTGGCAGCATTCAGCGTGGTTTCGCAGAGTTACCTATATGGACTCACCACAGTAATGTGGTCAACGGCATTATCGATATCCATTATTTTCCTAATCATTGGCAACAGGAGTGTAAGGGGGATTGGTTCAGGGCATTGATTGGGGGTTTGGGCGTTGCGCAATATTTATATTTGCGTTACCATTAATTGGACACGCAATTAAGAAGGAATTACGCCCCCTCCACCCATCAAAACAATCCCAAGGCATCGCGGGCAAAACAGTTAGGGTTCCTATTGGGATAATTGCCTCGAGGCATATTCTCTATAGGTAACGATTATCGTGAATACATCTATTATTGCTATGCCGTAGGCCTCTAGGGTTGCTGCGGATGGCCACTTAATGAGGATTGCTGGGATTGGGGAAGCGAGGCCCATTAGGAGCTCTATCCAGCCCTCCTTATTGCCGGACATGGCTGAACCCAAGCCCCAGGTTATTATTGCTAGGTCGAATTGCGCGAAGAACCATGTTGATACGAATACGTGGGGGTAAGTGCCTTCATGGAATACGCCAATCATTGCGAGGAAGAGCGCCGCTATTGATATGAATGATGCACCCACGGTCTCCAGTTTATTTCTGGAGTATTGGATTAAGTGAATGGAGAAGATGAGCACTAATGCCGCCGTGAGTATTAGTCCATAATTATATATCCATGGGTATCGAGCGGATGGACCCCCGAGATCGCTGAATGCATTCCTGGTGAATATGAACCATGGATTAATCCATATGCTTATGAGTATAACTGCCCAGGCAACTATGGCCGCAATTATGCCCGTTAATGCCATTAATGAACGTGAACCCATGCATCACTGATTTATTGGATTTTTAAAAATTAAGCGACTCATTATGAGGCGTAGAGTTAATGGGGGCATGGCTATATTTGTGTTTATGTCTTGGCGAGCGATTCTCCCGATGTTATCGCTATGCTAACTCCCTTTCCCGTCTCTATTCCCTTCATGTACCACGCTATGGCTGCCAGCAGCCCCATTGTCCACACGCCAGAGTTTAATGCCAGGAATTGAGTTAATGGAGCATTCACTGCCCAGAGCGTTTCAGGTATGAGGGAGCCTATGGATATTAGCCTGATCAAGCCAATGAATGTCCCCCTCCTATTGGTGGGCCATAGTTCCCCCTTGAATGTGTCCATGGTTAGGTACTGGATTCCAATGAAGATGTTCAACACGAAGTCCAGAATCATGAATACGGAGAAGCTGCTCGTTATGATCCCGATCAGCGCTATTATTATGTAGGTGGTTATCGCTGAGCCGCCCGTGGAAACGAGGAGCATGATTTTCCTGCTTATCCTGTCCGCGAATGGAGCCACCAATAAGCCGCCTATGAATTCCGCCGCTGAGGTAACAAGTATTATTAATGCCGTCTGCGCGCTATAGTATATGGGGCCTAACTCGTAGGCTAATAGTCCAAAGCCCAGATCATTAGCGGTCATCAATGCGGTCGCTACCAGGAAGCGGAACCAGAGGGGCGGATTCATGCTTGCATTGACTTGCTCCTCTATTTTCGGCAAATTACTTGGATCCAGACTCACGCCGTAATACTTCCTGACCTCCTCAATGGCTTTATCAATCATTCCCCGCTTCTCCAGCCACCTAATGGATTCCGGCATCTTCATTCTGCTAATGACCAAGACGAAAAGTATGAGTATGCCTATGACCCCTATGGCGAGCCTCTGGTAATAGGGGCCAATTAATTGAGTGTTTAGGCTAATTATGGATACCAGCATTAGCCCCACATTAATGAAGTTGATTAGGAAGAAGGCGGCTTTACTCCTGTGGCGCCGCGGCATGACCTCATGCATATCGGTTAATATGACATTCATTTCTCCCCCGGCCGCCGCCAGTAGAATGGCTAGGGAAACTAGGAGCGATAAGTAGCTTGGCATAAGCATTGTTGCCGAAATGAATATCAATATGCCGACCGCGTACATGCTCATGGTTAATAGGAAGAGCCTCTTCCTGCCGAACTTATCCGAGAGGGGCCCAACTATTATTAACCCAACTATTAGCCAAAGAAATGGCCAAATCAATGTCAATGCAGTTAATTGGCTGGGCAGCGTGAACCAAGTCGTGGCTATTGGAGCTATTCCAACCAGGTAGGCCTCGAAGAGGAGTCCCATTGAGAAGGCGATGAAGGACCAAGTATGAGCGGATGACCACTTCAAGTCCTCCACCGCCCTGAACACGGAGATCCTATATGATTGATCCATATGAAATTAAACAAAGTAAAATATTAATAAGCATTAAGTATCATTAAAATAATGCAAACTACAAGAACTATAATTACACAACCAAATAAATCGTTACTTCACTGACCTCCTCCCCGGCCCTAAAGGGCGAGGTTTGTCGTTTAATTTACAGGATTTATAGGTTCCAAAATGACTCTGTTTTCCTCAGCTTTTAGCCTTATTTTTCTGGCCTTAATTTTTCTATTCCTTAGGCAATAATAATTCTGTCTCTTTCATCCATGGTAAGTGTAACTTCTATGGTCTCAACATAATCTTATAATTAAGCCCTTAGGTTTCATGGGTAAAATTTATTCCCCAATTATTGGCATTTATGGGTTTTTAATTGTCTCTCCTTCTTCAGACAATTTAGATCAATTTCTCAGAGGTAAAGCAGGATAATGAGTATGAACGATAACTCCACAGCCTCATAGAGCCCATACATCCTTAGCCTGGTTCTAGATGAGTGCTTGCCCAAGTATCCCTTGATGTATGCGTAAGCCCCGGCCCAGTGAATCAATGCGAAGACAATTAATAAGGCGGTGATGGGTGAACCATATAGGACCAGCAGCATAATGAAGTAGAATAATGACTCATATATCGAAATGATTACTCCGATGCGCCTAGGCACGGCTAGTCCCCTGAACCCCAAATATGAGCCGAAGACGTGGATCAGGACCATTAATCCAGCAAGCATGTAAAGGGGCATCAGCAACATATAGAGACTTGGGGACAAGTCGATTAATTGCTTGCCGTAGTTACCGATAACATGCAAACCAATGAATGCGGTTCCTTAGGCTCCTCAGCACTACAGGTAAATATTGAGGAGCCCTCATTTGCCGCGGCTTATCCAGTAGCCCCTCATTAATTGAACGAATATATTCATTGAACTACCCGCTGCCTCCGCCATTAAGTGAACAATTGCCTCCGCATAAATCACGGATAATAAGTTGGCCATTCTCTCCAATGCATTAGCCGTGTCCAGCCTTAACTGGAGGCCGCTCCTAGTGGCGGAGCTCAGGAGAGTCACCAATAATTGAGTGGGCAAGGCAATTATTGTTGCCACGCCAACCGTTTGTCCCTACGCTCTCATTTCGCTCATTTTATATTCATTCACGATTGAGCGTAGGGACTTGGACCTCAGCCACCTACCAAGCCCTATGATAGGCGGGTCATGGGTCCCCGTCGAGCCCAACGGCACGAGGCTCCCACCTCCAGCCCTTTTCCTCAAATTATACAGCGAAACCACGTCCCTATGCCAGAGCTCACCGCCCACGGGGCACCTACCAACCCTCGGAGCATTGCCCCCATCGGGTCGATAGTTGATCATAGCCCCATGGATGGGGCACTTGCTCGACGTAAAGGCAGGATTAACCAAAATCACTGGAACACCACACTCCCCAGCCTTTTCTATTATAGTCCTCTTCATCGAGGCAAAGGCTGCGCGGTAAATCCTCAACCTAAGCTGTGAATCTCTGATGTTTCTAACCATGTGCTCCGGAGCCCTCTTCGGCAAGTCCTCCAGAACTACGGCGCTCCCAGTCTCAAGGGCCTCCTTAACAATAAGCTTAGCCAACTTCCTCCTAACATCAAGCTTCTTGTTCCCCTCCCTCAAACCTCCTCAGCTTCCTCCTCACATCCCTATCCCTAGTGGATTTGCCTCTCATAATCCCCTCCCTCCTATACTCATAACCCAGGGTAATCCTCTTAGTATTGGTCTCCAAAAGGACTGGCGTATTTCCAATTAAAACTGACACCGAGTCCTCGTTTAGGTCAACTGGGATTAAGCCCTCAGGCTCGTAGGGCTTTGGTTCATCCCTCTTGAAAATGATGTAGAGCTCAACGACGTTGCCCTTCAACAGCCCAAACCTAGCCTCGCTCGCCATCCTCCAACCATCATTATAATGCCTCCAGAAGATTTTGGGAAACATGGGGGAGAGCCTTACCCTACCCCTCTTTGTGGAGATTTCAACCCAACTGAGGCTGAACCTCCACAAGTGGTCATCGAGATGGACGGTAATCCTCCTAATCTCCGGCTTATTAGTGTAATTCCTCCCCATCCTCCTCAACTTTTGAAAGCTCTTCAGCCTCTCGCTTGCATCCTCACATGCGGTATAAATGTAGTGGGACGGTAAGTCCTTATGCTTCTCCCTCTCAGCCCCGTAAATCCCGGCCTTAACCCTAATAAAGGATTTAGCTCCGCTCTCAAACCCATAATTCACAGCATCCTCCAGTATTGCCTTGTACTCCTCCTCAACCTCCTTGAGTGCAGAGTACGTGTTGTAATCGGCCTTAACCCTTAATCTTACTACCCTATCCATTTAGCTCGCCCATCAGCTTTTTTACGCCCTGAACTAGGAGTGTCTTTTTGTGGCTCCTAATCCCATAGATTTTTCCAGTGAACGAAGTTATTATGGAAATCAAGTCCTCCACGAGTTCTTGTGTGGCATCCTTGGGTTCTTCTCCGAGAATCGCCTCAATCCTTACACCCATGGTTGAGAAGAATTCTTCAAGGTATTCAAAACCGAATCGCGTCAACCTATCCTTATGGGTTATTAATATGACGTCAATGTTCCTTTCCTCAACTAGTTTGAAGAGTTTTAGTAGTCCCTTTCTTTGTGTGTTCAATCCGCTGGCGACATCTTTTATCACATCAACTACCTTGTAGCCCTTCGCCGTTGCGTATGAGGTTAGGTAGTTTATTTGCCTCTCCAGATCCTCTTGGTCCGCCGAGGAGACCCTTGCGTAAATTACCGCCCTTACTTCTCCCCTCCTCTCCAGGTACTTCTTTACCTCGCTGTAGGGTATCCTATACTTCCCGCCCTCAGTCATTACTGCCCTCATTTTTCCCTCCCTGATCCATCGTAGGAGCGTTGAGTATGAAATGCTGAGCAACTGGCAAGTCTCCTTAGGCCTCAGTAACCTCTCCACGAAATTAATTGATTATAGAAGAATATAAAAAGATTTCCATTAACATGAAAAAGGATTCTCCCCACGCGAAACAAGCATTAAAGCAGTCATTGTCCTCCTCTGCCAATACGAGTCATTGCGTGGGGAAGACAATATGTCCCGTAATTCCCC
>JGI20128J18817_1000436_pt1 | contig 12872 bp, 9 predicted proteins | sample JossMetagenome_FD_18817 | JGI IMG/M metagenome (IMG submission 18817)
TTCCGTACTACCCTCCTACATAGAAAAAGTGGACACGATGGCAAAGAACGTTACCAAGGGTTTATTTTATTTATCCTTCAACGTTCTGAAGGACTTTATAACGTTTTTACACGATACTAAGCTTGAGGCAGTAAGTATAGCTCAAGAGCTCAATAAGTATTAAGAACATATTTGCTTAACAACGTCTATTACCTTTTCTTTCTTCTCTTCAGGTAGTTTAACTCCGACTATAAATTCACAAGTCTCGTCAATAAGCGTCTTAATTTCTTCCTCACTCGTTGAGCAGATGTCCTCCTTTAATTCATTACTTATTGTTCCTTTAAGTAATTGAACTTCTGGGTTTTCCTCTATCACATAACGTATAAAGTTCCTCGCTAAAGCCTTTTTGTAAAAGGGTTGGTCTACCATATTTTTCATTAGGTACTAAAGATAATAAACTTTTGAACCGAAAAAATTTTATTCTCACCATCAATGAATATAATGCTCATACGCAGGGAAAGAGATTCAATAACAATTAAGTTGTAGTTTTTAGTACAGTTAAAAAAGATGTCGTGTAGGGTTTTATAAGTTTAATGATTTAGAACATTTCTGAATTTCTTACAAAAGTTACTCGCTTCAAGTTCATGAAATAAAACCCCATAATTGGGAATACCATATAGATGTAGTAATGGAAACCTGTAAGCCCTAAGAAAGTTGTTGTCTCTATCATGTAAAACCCTAATCCCGTGTATAAATCGATATTTACCGCAAGTGCTACACTCAAGAATAACACTAGTGAATAGGCCAAAATTAATAATGGTGTGTTATAAGGGTTACTTATCGTAATTCCGTAGACAGCTGGGAACACCAGTGCGAAAATCATCTCTAAAAAACGGTTATGTAGGGTCAGAAAGAAAAGGGGTAAGTATATGCCCATTGCTAAACCGCCCAATCCTATTGATATTAACAGCCTTTTTAGTTTCAAGTTGTAGAGAAGTAATATAAAGCCGCTGATGATTGTCAAATAGAGTAGCGTAAGAAAGCTAGTGTAAACGAAATTATGAAAAATTTGCTCGTCAAGTCCCTCAATTTCATTAAATATTATTACAAAAAGGGTAAGGATTAGAGGAAATCGACTGCTCTTTAATACACTTTTCACCATTATAAATAAACCGTCTACTACTGTAAAAATTTCAATAACTTCCCACCACTCACTAATGGCGTAATTCGGAATTAGGGCTATAAGGGGTGATAATATAATAAGGCCCCCTAGAACCCTTACTAATTTATCCTCGTCCATCAAGCCTATTATTCCTAGGGAGAAAGTCGATAAATATAAGCCTATGAAACCCAATCTGTAAAGTTGGTCTTCAAAGGGTATTGTTATCGGTAAGTATGATATTGGTGTAATAAACTGGTAAAAAGATAAGAGGAGTGCACCTATTCCTAAGAGGATAAAAAAAGGTTTAGCTTCTTTCCTCATTTCCTATACACCGCATATATAACTATTAATACAACTACAGCTATGACTACACCTACTATAGTAACCACTGTAGCTGGAGAAGATAACGAACTAGGAACTGCTGATGATGTTGTGGTCGATGTTGAAGGCGAGGAATTAACTACTTCTAGCTGTACAAAGGTTGGTGTTATAGATTTATCAAACAACGTCTCTCCTAGCTTGCCTTGCCATACTGCAAATGCCACATAATAAGTCTTCCCCGTTGTAATGTTTACCATCCATGGTAGGTAGCCTTGTGGTACTCCCATAGGCCTCGCAAACTCAACACACCAAGAGCCATTATCCCACTTAGCCCCAGTCCATATGAAGTATAGAGAGCCATTGAGCGCATTCGTATTATTTGAGACTGGAGTATACCATACTCCCGCTGTGTCAACTTCATACATATCGGTATTGTTAGTGTAAAGTGGTACTACGAAACCGTTATCACCCGGGTCTACATAAGGTAAGCCAGTTAAACTCTCATTCTCCCACAAGTTTGCCTTAAATGCGGGGTCATAAGTAGCGTTGTTCCACGTAGCACCGCTGACCCACATCCATATGTTTGCGGCTCCCCCTGACTGTTTTAGTGCTCCTCCAGCGCATGTAAAGTTAAATCCATCAAACACTTGCCCGGGGTATTTTCCGCCAATATGCATTCCGTCCTCTGTGGGAACTCCACTACCTAAATACCACATTATTGCAACCCTATCTGGGTAATACCAGCTTGAGTTGGAGTAATACCCGTAAAACATTCCGTCATTATAGAGTAGGTATTCCATTGGTCTTAATGAGTGCCAGAATATTATTGTACCGTTAGGTAAGACAGTTATTTGAGAGCCGTTATAGGTAGGTAAGAGGACTCCGCTGTAGTTTAGTACCAGTCTGCCGTGGTATAAATTACCGTTAATTATAGTTACGTAATTAGTATAATTTGTCTCTATGAAGTACTTAGTGCCCGGCATTAGTTCATCAAGTCTGAAGCTCTTCTTAATACTCGGTGAGGAGTTCTCATTGTACCATTACGTGGTTTACAAGAAACCGGTCGAGAAGGAGGAATGAAGAGTTAACTTTATTTTTTAGTATCTCTATACAATTACTTATGATAAATGTAGGTTTCTACTACAAAGTCAAAAAAAAGCATGAGAAGGAGTTTGAAGAAACTTTTTCAAAAGTCCTCGAATATCTTAAGCAAAACTTTCCGGGATTTATAAATGCTAGATTGTATAAGAGTGTTGATGACCCTTCCGAATATTTGATCTATAGCGAATGGGAGAGCTTAGACGCATTTAGGAATTTCGTAACAAGCGAGGCTTATAGAAACACAGTAAATTACGGTAAGACTATAATTGAGGGTAGGCCTCACCATAAGGTGTTTCAAGAGGTTAACGCATAGTCAAAAATACAGAGTGTCTAAATAAAAGGCAACCGAGAACAAAGCTAGCATAAATAGTGGTAAGACCAGATTATATACTACCTCATTTTTTATCCCCTTCCTTAAGAGCAGGTTTCCCAGACCAGAAAGTGAATGTAATCAATTAAAGAAGTATACAGCGTAAAGGTTTCCACTTACCTATTTTAATTTCATCAAATACTCTTACTTCCATTGAAATATTTCTTGCACATGTTATAACGTCTTTAGCAATATAATGGGAGTTAAGTATTTTATGAATTATCTTAGGTGGGATTGAGGGTCCTCTCCAGTAAGGTATTAAAGCATTTAGTAATCTCACTTCTTTTCCTCTATTTTGCATAAAATATAAGAGCTATATTGAACACTCTCGGTATAACGATATTAATTTAAGTATTAAATATTACGGAAGATTCTCTGCACAACTATAACCTAATTTGTTTATGTATTCACACATAGTTAATGGGGCATCTGTATGTACTGGGATTACCTTCTTAGGTTTAATGTATTCTAATATAGTCCTTAACTCATATGGATAATAATGGCCGGAGATTCTCAGCCTATAAGTTATAAAGCCAAGAGCCTTATACCAATTATCCTCAACACTTTCATCTTCTCCACTTTCAGCCCTATTCTCTGTAGATAATGATATAACTACAGAGCCCTTAATTATTTCGCTTAATCTCCTTCCAAAGTCTATTAGGTTCTCCTTAACTGTAAATATAACATAATCCTGCGGGGATCTAATTATCTCCTCTTCATCTTTTATTTCAAACTCTATGCTTTTATCATCAAATTGATAAGCTTTGTTTATTAAATTGAACTTTGATATCCAGAAGCTAGCCATTTTTATTAATCTGCGTCCAGAGAACACTGGAATTTTACCCTTCTCTTTAGTAACTAGAAGAAGGTATGCGAGCTCTTCTAAGTCTATGGGATCTACAGAGACCGTGATGACTGAGTTACTGTGACTTTCGAAGATATTATTGACTTGCTCGTTAAAATAATGGGGCTGTAAAGGAGAGATAGCAGAGGAGAAGTTCGTTCCCTCTATTATTAACACGTCGGTGTCTAATCCCCTCTCTTCGTATTCCTCAAGAATAGTTCTTTCATGAATTCTGTTATGTAGCTCGCGATCTGCTACTTTTAGAGGAGATGAAAGTCTTAAGTCACCAGAGTATAATATTCTAACGTCCCCGTTATTATAGTAGAACGAATAAGCTGGGTAAGCACTATGTTCGACTTGCAATGGCAGTACCCCATCTTGATTATCTTTTACATCAATTACGTCAACACCTATAGGCGGAGATATATATGCAGTCCAGTTGTCAGATTCTTTATACGGTTCTATGAATTGATTAAACGTATCTTTATCTGGTACATATAACGACGTGCCTACATTCAATAAGTGGAGAATCCCTAAGTGATCTAGGTGTAAGTGTGATATATAAATCTTGTTAAATTTATCAGATGGTGGTATGATACCTAGTCTCTTTAATTCTGAGGCACTTGAGGGTTGAATGCTAACGTTATAATATTTTTTAAATCTTGAAAATCTTATCCCTTGGTCAAAGACTAGTGTGTTGTCCTTATTTTCTATTATGATAAAATTACCACCAATTTCTTTATACCCTTGTTTAATTCTGATCCGAGTATTCCCGTATTCATATTCCACGTTTAACACCTATTAATGCTCCGTTAACGTAAGTATAAATCCATCCGTTATACTGTGCTTTTAGTAAATCTAACGGGCTTACAATTTTTATATACCTAACCTCACCTTTACCCTCAGCTCTTATGCTGTCTCCTAATCCTATCTTCCATTCTTGTTCGCTAAGAGCCCTTATTACATTCTCTTTAATCTCTTTAACGTCTTCATTATGTCCTTTAATCCCTATTATCGCCCATACTATAGTTGGGTTAACCTTAAAGTCTTCCCTACTATTCGGTACCCAACTATCCTTTCCCCTACGTTGTCTATAAGATATAAACTGTTGTTCAATGTAGTAAAGTTTTTGTTGCACGTAGTTTATTGCATTATAAACCCATGATCTATCTTTTACTAACACCTCCTCTGGATAAATTGCATTGCAATATAATAATTGAGGCAGGATAGTCTTAAGGAAGTCACTTTCACGGATTATATCACCTTTAGAGTTTATTATTAGAGGGAGGTGGAGCAAGTTCTTATTAGACTTAGTCTCTACGTTTGTATCTATAAGATAAATGTTGTAATCTAAACTATCACAAACTATATAACTCTTACGTATCTTAGCAAATCTAGAAACTATGGAGTAAAATAAATGTATGTTTTTGCCTACTCTGTTATCATCGTATGTTTCTAATAAAGGTAATTTCTGTATAACTATCTTTCCGTTAGAAAAAGTTCCATTTTGACTTTTAACATATTGTTCTAAGAATAACTTGATTGCATCATTAAGCTCTTTCCTATTTTCAAAGCCTGAGAGCTGTCTAATAGAGTCAATCTCGTTTATGACCGCACCTTGCATCTTTTCAAATAACGCGAACTTTCTCATAGTTTCTTTTAGTATTTTTATCCTCTTCAACAGAGACTCCATCAAATTATCTAAATTTCCTTGTAATGCTGCTTCCCATACTTTAATTGGAGTAACTTTTTCTTTTTCATTATTAGGATCATTATACAATGTGTATATTGGTATAGTCTCCTTATCCTCGCTAAGATCGAATATCCTGTTCACCGTAACTCCTTGGTATATTAAAGCGTCGACTACTTTTTCATTAGACCCAGTACCCTTAGTTATTGATAAAAGCTTATTGTAATAATTTTCAAATAAGGCTTGTTCTAGAGGGATCTTCAATGATATATAATATATGTATACTGGCCTGGTCTGCTTAAGTCTCCATACTCTTCCGTTCCTTTGTTCAAACCTCACTATGCTTAACGGGATTTCGTAATGTATTATAACATTAGCACTCTGTAAATTTAACCCCTCTGACGCGACGTCTGTAGCGATTAGAACTTTACTTTCTTTGCCCTCTAACCATCCCTTAATCCTATCTATCCCCTCTTGATTTATTGTGATGCTAGTTACTACTTTAATTTCCCTATCTGTTAAATTAAGAGCGCCCTTAAGCTTTCCTGAAATGTAGTTCGCAGTATCCTTATATTCCGTAAATATTATTACCTTATCCCCTTTATTTAAATGAGTTCCCACTAAATTTATAAGTGCCTTTACTCTACTATCATTATCAATAACCCTTTTAGCATATTCTATCAACTGCGGTATGAAATCTTTAAATCTTTCAAGATATGGTGCGTTTATTTCAGCCAATTCATTTGCTATATCATCAGGTTCTACGTCTTCCTCAGTTTCCTCCTCTTCGGCGTATTCCTCAGCTTCATCTATAACCTCATTTTCATTGACTTCCGTGCCCCTATTCTCTATTACGTGTTTAAAAGTCATTAAACCAGCTAAGGGACTAGACAATGAACGTCTACCTATTATAAACGCTAAGAGCTGAAGAGCTTTAGGCCTCTCGCCTATACTATCGTAATAATCCTTAAGTATCGCTAGAGAAAGTTCTCTTATCAAAGTATAATATTTTTTCTCGTCTTCCGTAGGTTCTACTAGATACTGAATGAAGTATGCTTTAGGGAATATTTCTTCCTTTTCGTAAACCTTATTAACGTTATCTTTATTCCTCTTTAATGTTATAGCCCTAACAGTACTCCTTAATATCATATCACTATTATCCTTTAAATAGGGGTCTATAAGGGCAAGTCTCCTTATGTAATCATTGTCGTTACCCCTATGAGGTGTAGCTGATAAGCCGATAAAGTGAGAGTTCGGGTTTCTATTTATTAACGAGGCTAAAATTGCGTACCTCTGGTTTTCCTTACCGCCTATTATTCCTACTTTATGTATTTCGTCAACCACAATCAAATCCCAATTAACAGATAAGAACTTAGACTTGTGCTCATTCCTCTTTATAGTATCTACACTAACTACATAGATTCCGTTCTCACTTAGCGTTTCCCTATAATTTCTGTAGTCAATTATTGGTAATTGCCACTCTTTAGCGAATTTCCTTAACTCAGATATCCACTGGTTAATTAAGACCTTAGGGACTATTAACAGAATCCTTTTAGCCCCCCTATCCTTAATTAATCGATCCATTATCATTATTCCTTCTATCGTCTTCCCAAGTCCCACATCATCAGCTATGAGAAACCTCACTGGATCCCTTGAGAGAAGTCTATAAAACATTTCAGCTTGATGAATGTAAGGTTCGTAATCCCCTCCAGTTAAAAGAGGGTACCTAAACATAGGATGATATTCCTCTAATTTATCTAGGTAGTAAAGGATAAACTCACTCATAGAGATCACGAAAAGATTTACTGATTCTGAAAGTATCTATTATATTATTTCTCATTGAGTATCTACTTAAAAATTCCGTATACCAAAACTGTAAGCTAAACTCATCCATTCCTGTTATTATCTTCCCTAACTCGTTAATCCTCGTAGCATAAACTTTCCTAATGGTTTGTCTCACACCACCATAAACTATCATAATTTTAAACAGTCTCTCGTTCTCAGTCCTTATAGTTTTCTTAGACCTCTTATATTCAACATTAACGTTCTTGAGAATAATATCATAAATTTCACTTAAACTCACAGCAGCCTTAAAGACTCGTGAGCTACTACTGTTTCTTATAATGTAATAATAAATCCTATTAGGGCTAGTTTCTCTTATGAGGTACTCCATCTTAACACACCTTAACTCTTACTTTTATAATCCCTTTACTGATTAAGTCGTTAATTTCCTCAACTTTATTTATCTCTTTAATTTCCTCAATTTTTATCTTAAGCGAGCCAGAAACCTTAGGCTTCAAACCTATTAAGCTTAATAGGGGATTTAAGAAATTAATGAAATCGAGAATACTAGACCCTAAAGGCCTAGCAGTCACAAAAATCTTCTTATTAGGATCTTCTACGTTGATTTCTCCCTCTAAGACCTTTTTACCAATTATTAACGAGTTTAACTTAGTAATCACAGTCCTTATATCATCAATATTGGTTATATCGATCTCAGAAACCTTTGAATCTTTATTCACCTGCTCTACAATCCTCTCACACTCGTTCTGCCTTAACCTAGTAACTATTTCAACTCTCTTCTCCTTATTATCATATCTGGCATTTACCATAGCTATACCGTCTTGATTTAATGTAATCCTCAGAGTAGTCTGAAAGGATGGGGTTCCCTCACTTTTGTCTAATACTCCGTAATTGCTGCTTAAGTATACATTAGAGTTGAAATTACCTATTTTTTTCACTACTATTTTAACTTCCTTTACTTCACCTGGCAATCCTTCGACCTCTTTAGGTTCAGCATACAATTCTATTCCGGCCTCTAAAGTTTCCTCAACGAATTTAATCTCTCCCGTCTTAAATTTATCAAACCAGTTCTCATCTTTTTTAAGTTCTCTTAGAGGTATTCTTGAACCATCGAATAATTCCAATACATAATACCTCTTGATTACTTTATCACCTTCCTCTATGATTTTCTCTTGAGATACCAGTTCATCAATCTCTTTTTCTGCAGCGTCTTTAGCCGGCAAAATTACTGAAGTCTCATTAACTACTATTTCTCCCATACCTTCGTATTTCTTATAATAAACTTTCCCCCCAGTCATAACGCCTACTTCTAACTTCTCCACACCGTTACGTATAGCGTTATAAATCGCCGAATCTGAGACGAAAGGTAAAGAAGGATTAGTGTAAAATATCTCTCTTAAGTCCTTAACAGAAAATGACTTATTAGTTATATCAATCCTTAAATTACTTAATAACGCTTTTAATACATCAAAATCTAAATTCTCTTCACGAATTATTTTACCCTCATCAATTAACGTGCTTTCGACCTGTTGAAGTAAAGTCTTTTCTCCACTTTTTAATTCTACTACTCTAACCTCGTTATTTCCAGTGGGATAGGCTACTTTATCAAAATATTGAAATATTTGATTATATATTGCATTCTCTAAACTATTTAAATATTCACGTAATATTTTATCTGCATAGTCTCTTGAAATTTTATCTTTATAATAAGGTGTTACATCCATCTTTGAGCAGGAAATATACTTCCTCATATAATCTTCCATTTTATCCCTATTAGATCCTATGGATGGAAATAGTAACGTTATAGTATTAGAATATCTCCTTAAGCCCTCTGTCCTTCCAGAAGGTACATAATACAATATTCTCCTCGCGACTTCTTCAGAAGCTTTAAATATCTCATTGATATCCTTACACTCTTTACACACTGGCTCACTTAATATTGCAAGGTAATATGATGGTTCATCAACGTTAACTAATTCATTCTTATTCCTGAGTACAGCCCTGTATGATTTTAGTAAAAGACCGCTGATAGTTTTCTTACCCTTCTTTTGTACAATGTCTATCGGAGTTTCAGCTAATTCGAGCATAACATCATTTAACTTCTCCTCTACCTCAGCTTGCGGCACTTTACTTGCGTCTTTTTCACATATAGTTTTAGGATCTAAGAAATAAGTAACCCAATATCTTCCCTTATCATTCATAATATATGGGATAATCATATCAACATTCTTTGAATTGCTACTAATACTCTCTAAAATCTCCTTCACATCAGATGGGAGCCTACCTATTGAGTTGAGGTATACTGGGTCGAGCACCGAACTAATTATTTCCTTATCATCAGGTAATGCAGAAGTAAGTTGGCCTGCATCTAACCCTAACTGGTAATAATATGTTGTAATAAATATATAATTTGCTAATAAAAACACTATTTCCAATCCCTTAGACCTCTGAATGATTGAGTCTGCAACAGTACCGTAACTCTTGAAATCTTTCAGTAGTAAATCATGTATCTGAGGATTTTTTATACTTATGTCCGACGGTAAAATTAAACTTCTTGTGGGTTTAGAGTTCCATAAGTCCCTTATTACATACCTAGTTATCTTTATACCCTCTCGAGTACCTTGAAGATGCGTGTTCCCTTCTAATAACTTCTTTAAAGTCTCAACGTAAAGTGGATGGAACGGGTAAGTTCTCATAACTTCCTGGATTATGGAAACATCGACATAGTCTCTATACTGATCGGCTAACTTCTGGTATTTGCTTATTACATTACTCTTAACAACCTCATTTACTTCCTTGAATATTCTCTTTATTAATACATCAGCTAAATCCGTAGACGTCTCTATAGGCGCTCTAAATGCTTTACCGCTCCTTTCTAACCTTTTAGCTAAGGCTTCTATAACTTCAGCTCATATCCCGCCTCAATGTAGTCTATAATATCTTGCTTATTAGGAGAAGTCTCAATTTTAGCTGGGATTGTAGCTACTAACACTACTGGTAAATTAACGCCCATCGATGCTAAAGCTTCTAGGAATAGCAAACACTGGTTATAATACTCTTTATATCTGCCCTTTAATCTTAAAAGATAATAAGCTATCTCATCTGCCAGAATAAGAACCCTTTCCCCTTTAAATAACTTCTCAAGATCGTCTTTTTGCGGAGTCATCATATCCTCATCAAATTTTTTAATTATATCGTATTTTCCAAGTTTACTTGCAATATAACCCCATAAGGTCTTTATTTCAACGTTACCCTCCTTTAAGGTGTTTACCGGTGATGGGGCAGTTCTGCCATCCTTACCCCCTATTCCTATTACTTTAACGCCATCTAAAACATTAAGCCCAAACTCCTTCGCTATTTTAGGGTTATTGAAAGCATGATACAGTAAAAGTAGAGTGTGTGTTTTACCACCTCCGAATAAGGAATATATCGTTATAGTAGTTCCCTTATCCTGACTTAAAGCGTTAGTTATTTCATTAACTAAAATCCTCATAGAATCCGTTATATACGTAACAGAGAAGAACTCTTTAGGGTCTAAATAAATTCGTGGTGCATTCCCAACTATAACATCACTGAGCTCAGGAGCCATCTGGTCGTCTAAGCTCGGATTAAATACGTCTTCCCTTACTTTATTCTCGTAAACTAAGTCAGCCATTAAACCACCTCTCTATGCCTACTTTATCCCCAGACAAACGCTTAGAGGGTTCCTTCTCTATATCATTATCTGGTAAGACTCTCGCAAAGACCTTTGCAATAGCTAAAGCCTCATCTACAAAACGAGTCCTTTCTCTGAGCTTCTCGATCTCATCCTTAAGCTTATCAGAATATTTTAACGAAACGTATTCAAGGTAATGGAAGACTTGAACGGGGTTAGAGAAGTTATAATTCCCTTGAAGGGCCATCTTCACTTCTGGAAGTTGTTCTAATGCAGCAATTATATCTTTATTTTGCTCAGGCTCCACTAAAGCTATCGTGTCATCCTTGCCTTCAACTCTAACAACTCCTTTACTTTGTAAATCTTTAACATCTAAACTACCAGATGAGATATTCAAAAATGTTAAGGTATTACTATCTAACTTCCTCACACCTTTCGTAGATGGGGGAATCAGAAGCTTTACTAAAACATAATAAACTGTATAAGGATCTGAAATCCTCACTCCTATCCCCTTAGATAACCCTTCAATTATCGCTTGAGCAGTCGTAGGGAAAACGTAATTTGTAACTAAATCTTCAACTGCAGCTATTTCTTCCCCTCTTAAGCCTAAGATTTTTTCATATTGGGTAAACACACTGAGAACCTTTCCTAGAACCTCTATGTAAGTATCAGTAGAGAGCTTAAGCTTCTGATTGCTTAACATATTAGATACCCAGTCTGAAACTCTTGAAATAGCTTCCTTTCTAATTTCATGAATTAACTTAGAGCCTTCAGCTCTCTTTCTCCATACAATAACTATTGATTTATCTAAAGAGATAGTAGAGGCTCGTGCCCTTATTCTTGCTTCCTCTTCAGTCGTTATTGCATGAGTTGTAGTTATCCTAAACTTCGAAACGTACCAGCCCGCATAAAGTAAGGACACCCATGCATCGGAAGATGTATGGTTATAGAAAGTAATTAATAAACCGTCATCCTTTAAAATTCCAGCGAGTTTGTTGAACGCTTGAGCTAATAGTTTTCTGAAATATTTGTAGGAGCCTGTATCATCTCCAAACATCTTACTTCTTTTTTCATCAACTCCTATATCTCTGGGTACGAATTCTTCCCATTGCGTTTTATAGGGAAATGGAATTATTCTCTTTAACCATACGTAATAGAAGTCACTAATTTCTGGGTATGGGACATCATCTGCGTAGGGCGGATCAGTGACTATAACGTCAACTTTATCGCTTAAAGTTAATTCATTGACATCGCTATTTATTATCTCTATTTCAGAGTCAGTATTAGTCTGTATTAAGTATTCTAATCCTTTTACAACATGATCTAAACTCCAAGGTAAAGATCCTATTACGTTGGCTAAAGGAGATATTTCAACCCAGTTCCATGTAAATGAGAACCCCCTAAAAGCTAAAGCTGAAGCAATAAATGAGAACCCCCTAGATTTAACATATGTCAAGAAACTATTATGCCTTATATGATTTAGAAATCCTATAGTTAAATACGTTATTACAGCTTCCTTGTATTCCTCGTTTCCCTTTATCCTTTCTTTAAGTTCATTCAGTTTAGTGATAATTTTGGAAAATATTATTAACTGCCTTGCATTAAATAATTTGTAAAACTTATCCATCCCCCACCCTATAGTTGTATATCTTGATGCGTACCTAGCCACACTTTCTGTAGGTATATTGCTGATATCAATGTTCCTTAATTCTTCAAAACTTTCCCAAAACTTCTTCATATCTTCTTCATTAATTTCCTCAAACTCTAGGTCTTTCCCTTCTTTCTTAAACTTAACTAAGAGTGTTGGCCTTGCTTTAGCGTTTTGTAATTCTTCTAGACTGATTTCTCCATTCAGGTATTTCTCATACCTTTCATTCCAATCCTTTATCGCTTCCTTAACATACCACTTATCACCCTTACCGGGGAAAGTCGTATTACAGAATAAGC
>JGI20128J18817_1000452_pt1 | contig 12752 bp, 16 predicted proteins | sample JossMetagenome_FD_18817 | JGI IMG/M metagenome (IMG submission 18817)
AGGATCGGTGCGATCCGAATCTACGCCTGTGGAGATCGATACCTCCGTAACCGACCTGCCCAAAGGCAAGGGACAACTCTTGGGGTGGAAGGGATCGAGTATGGTCGTTGAATCAGGAAGCTCCGAAGCTTTAGCTGAGGGGTAGCTCACAACAAGTCTAGCGGATAATCCTTGCTCCCAGGGCATCAAGCTCTTCCCTGGATGCCTTGTGGGAGCGCGAGAACCACCAGCGCTGGAATTGCACATCATCACCCGCGTGCCTCGGGAGGACGTGAAGATGGAAATGGTATATGGTCTGGCCTGCCGATTTCCCCGTGGAATGGACGATATTGATCCCATCTGCCTTGAGATTCTTCACTAACATTTCGCTCACGAGCTTTGCAGCCTGCATAGTTGCGTTCAGTGATTCACTGTCAACATCCATTATATTTGAGAAATGCTTGTTGGGGACGACAAGAACGTGCCCCTCAAAAAGAGGGTGGATGTCCAGAAAGGCTGAAACATTTGCATCTCTGTAGATAAATGTGGCCTCCTCCTCGCCGTGTATTATTCTGCAGAACACGCAGTCTTTTGGATAATCTTCTCCACTCAACCATTCCGTATCCACGCAGGGATTAAATTTTTTCCCAGAAAATTATTCAGAGAGCTACAAGAAATTTTATATCTCCTCATCAATACAGTTGCAATGAAGGTGGAATCAAAACTGTCAAGAGAAGAGGAATTCGTCATAGTTCACGGTGGAACTGAAATGCCATTCACCGGGGAGTACTACAACCATTTCCGGAAAGGGACGTACATATGCAAGAGATGCGGCCAGCCACTTTACAGATCGGAGGCGAAATTTGACGCGGGCTGTGGCTGGCCAAGCTTCGACGATTTCATAGCAGGCTCAGTGAGACAGCTTCCTGACAGAGACGGTGTGAGGACAGAAATCAGGTGCTCCAGGTGCGATGCCCATCTGGGCCATGTTTTCTTCGGTGAGGGATTCACCCCCAAGAATACAAGGCACTGCGTGAATTCAATTTCCCTGAAATTTGTGGCTGATGAGGAATGAACAGGCAGATAGTTTTAGGTGCAGGTTGCTTCTGGTGTACGGAAGCAGTTTTCTCCCGGGTTGCCGGTGTCACTGCGACCATGCCAGGTTTCTCTGGCGGTCACGTTGCAAATCCAACCTACGAGGAAGTATGCAGGGGCAATACGGGACACATTGAGGTTGTAAGAGTGGATTTCGACGATAGTGTTGTCAGCCTAGATAAGTTGCTTGAAATTTTCTTCGAAATACACGACCCCACTTCACTGGATAAACAGGGAGAGGATGTTGGATATCAGTATAGATCCGTGATATTCTACGAAAGGAATGAAGATCTGGGGACCATTGAACGGGCAATCAAGAAAGCCCAGACAAGATTCAGCAGGAAGATCGTTACAGAGGTGAGAAAGCTGGAGAACTTTTACCCTGCTGAAGCCTATCACAAGGATTATTTTAGAAACAATCCTGACAAGCCTTACTGCAAGCTCGTCATATCTCCGAAAGTTGAGAAGGCGACGCGTGAATTTCCGGAACTNATAATAAAATAAATTCTAGGTCGGTATCGGTTTCACCTGCTTTCCGATTTTCTTCAGCATGCTCCTCTCAAAGATAACCTTCATGTAAAGGGCATCGTGCTCCAGAAGCGGGGAGAATGAGATCACTGTCATCTCATCATCGAAGTCAGCCATGGCATCCGCGAAGGCCTCGAACTTGAGATTCCCCTTCTTAATAGGCGTTATCCTGTATTCTTCCTGTTCCAGGAATTCAACGCCTGAAAATTCAAAGTACTGGGGTCTTCCCTTCTTTTTCGTTTCCTCTATTATCTCTCTGAAATCTTCCTGCTCCAGCACGGGACCCTTCCTCAGGGAATAAATGTGGGAAATGTTGGTTATCGCGTTGAGGTTCTTCACCTTGCTAGTCAGATAATCCACCTCTTCATCATTTCCAATAACTTCTGCCTTGCCTGAATTTTCAATGCAGAGCTTCGGTTTCAGTTTCAATTTTCCCATTGTTTCAACTATCTGCTGGAGGGAAGAGGCCGTCCTGCTCAAATCTTTCTTCCTCTGTTCCGTCGCGAGACCCAGGTGCGTTATCACATATTCCGCATCCAGAGCATCGGCAAGCACACCGCCCCAAATGGTGTGCTGTATTGAGTCAAGAATCATCTTTTCCTCGTTAGAAAAATCAACATAGTATGGGGTATGGAGGGAAATCTTCACGTCCAGTTCCTTTGCAACATCCCTCGCCAGACTTATTTCCTTATAATCCCTTGCCATGCTCCAGAAGAGCTCAGTTCCTATATCATCTTCCTCTATCTCCCTGTCTATGCCTATGGATGTGTAATTGCCCTCTTCATCGCTTCTCAGAATATCAACGAGAAGGATATCATCAAGCTCCTTCGCTTTCATCCCAACATAGTCCCTAAGTTCCCTTTCCTGTGTGCTTATCCTGAAAAGCTGGATCTCCAGGTAGTTGAGACCCAGCTGGAATGTGTTTTCAACGGCATCCTTCACAGTCCTTCCCTTGGAACCCAGAGGTATTCCAGCAATTCCAAATCTGTACATTCGCTTATCGTTATATGATGTAGGTAATAAAGCCTTGTGAATCCTAAATCAGAGAAGAAATCCCGACTAAAGTAAAGAGGATGCGAGTAGTTTATTCCCGACTTCTGCCAGTTTTGATGAATCCACGACCCTCCTTCCCTTGGCAATTTCACCAAGGAGATTCGAATAAGATTGGTCGTACCTCGGTATAACGTGGATATGAAAATGGTATATGGTCTGCCCCGCATGATAGCCGTTGTTCTGAATAATGTTTATTCCGAGAGGATGGAAAACGGTGTTCAGTGCCACTGCAATTTTCCTGGCAACTTCCACAGCCTCTCTCAGAGTCTCCCGGTCAACCTCAAATATGTTCTCATAATGCTCGTTGGAAATTACAAGGGTATGCCCCACTCCCAGAGGGCGGTGGTCGAGGAACGCAGTCGTCCTGTCAGATTTCATCAGGGTAATAGCTTCACGTTTACCTCTTGCGATGTCGCAGAATGGGCAATCTGTCATTCTTACCGCATTAATTTCCAGAATAAATCCTTTGATCGCTACCTTCGAGTGAGGTGAAGGAGAGGTATAAAGAGGATACCCATTATCCCCAGGATCATCCAGCCTGAATAGTAATTCACTCTGTAAGCAAGGAAAGTAAACAGGTAGGGGGAGCCGGAACCGAAAGCAATGCTGAGGCCATTTACAAATGAAAGTGCAAAGGGAACGGTTGGCTTGTCCTTTATGAATTTCACCGACTCTATATACAGCACTGTGAACCCAGATACAAGGAAGAATCCGGTGGTTGAGCTGAGAATTGCAAGTACTAGAAAATTTCTGGCAAAAGAAATGCCTATGAACGACAGGCCGGTGAAAATGAGCACAAGATAAGCAAACCAGTTTCCCGCATTCTTCATAGAGAAGATCTTACCCCCAACGATCCCTCCAGCGAACCCTAGAATCAGGAAGAGACCATCTATGAGGCCGGCCTGAGATGCTTCTATGTCAAGATAATGTTCCGCGTAGTAAACGAGAAACTGTCCACCGACTGTTTCTGCGAACATTGAAACTATGGTTGCAACTGGGAGAATCCACAGAAGCTTGTTTCTGATAACACCTTTCAGGGCGGTAGCTAACTGCTTCCCTACTGCTTTCTCCTCCCTCTCCCCGATTAGCGCAACGGAATTTTCCACCGCGGCCAGAATTACCATCGATCCCCCCAACACCAGACCTGCTCTCCATCCAATGGCCTTGTCAACGAAGACCCACCCAAATGCTCCAATTCCTCCTCCAAGATTGAATGCACCATTGTAAAGACCCACCTGATAATTATAAGACTCGGGAGGCGAAATCTCCCTCAGTATGGTCAGCCCCGGAGAAAAGAAAAGAGCTGATCCTGATCCAGCCAGGAATCTCGAGAGGGTGAGTTCCACGAGATTGAATGAAAAACCTGAGAGGATCCCTCCGAGTCCGAGCATCATCAGTCCAATGAATGCAACCCTCTTGGCACCCAGGCGCGAGGCAAGCGCACCACCCGGCAACTGAAATGCCGCAAGACCCAGGTAGAAAGAGGTTGTCACAATTCCGAGATCAACAACCTTTAATCTGAGGTCACTGGAGATGTAGATGAGGCCCGGAGCTATGTCGAACCAGTTCAGTGCATACAGCATCCTCGCGGTTATCACAGAGTAGGCTTTGAAGGCATATCCCAAATCCTTTCCCCCTATGAAATCGTCCCTTGTGAAATTCGAACTACAAGATAATATCTTTCAATTAGCTTGACGTGAGTTTTCAATCAGTGGTAATGGTACTTCCTGTATATCGGAGCCGCTCAGTCAATTTTTAAATACGCCCCTTCCATCTCAAAAAATACTGTTGGCGAGTAAGAAAGATTCAATAGCGGCCAAGCGATTGTTATGCGATGTGAAATGAAAATAATGACTGAAAAGAATTTAAATGAAGCTTTTTGCGGGGAAAGTAAGGCCGCGATGAAGTACATGATCTATTCTGAAGTGGCTGAGAGGAACGGATATCCGAACGTGGGCAAGCTGTTCAGGGCAATATCCTATGCGGAAACTGTGCACGCGACCAATCACTACAGAAATCTAGGTATGATAAAGAGCACAACAGAAAACATTGAGGATGCGATAGCAGGAGAGCACTATGAGGTCACGGAAATGTATCCTGTGTTCAATGAAGTTGCGAAATTCCAGAAGGAAGCAGGTGCTGAGACTTCCACCAGATATGCCCTGGAGGCTGAGAAGATACATGAATCCCTTTACAGGGAGGCCCTCGAATCTGTGAAGGAGAAGAAAGATATAGCGCCAAAGGAAATATACATTTGCCCCGTATGCGGCTATACGGTTGTAGGAAAACCACCGGATAAGTGCCCTGTCTGTGGGACTGACGGAACGAAATTCAAGAAGTTTTAAGATTTTCTTTCATTTTTAATATTTTCATCCTCGATCAAGAGCTCCTTTATCAGATCCCCGACCTTCCAGTTGATTGTTGTTTCAGTTGTTACCGCGACAATCGTGTCCTCATAAGCTCCTGAACCCCTGAGGCATTCAAGAATTTTCATATAATCCTGCCTTTCAAAATTGTGGAGAATCATAACTTTCTTCATTTTCAGCGCCTCTCAATAATTCCGGGGAGGGTCATATATTTTTCATTATGATTATCTATATGTATCCCTATATAGATGCATGGAGAGAATAAGCAAGAGGGTTTCAGAGTATCTTTCGTCCAACCCGTGTGCCATAAGTGCCCTTCAGTCCGGTATTGTCAACTACTCCTCCCTTGGCCAGGTTTCTGATGAGGGAACTGAAGACGCAAAACTTCAACGCAATTCTTGCAGCACTGAAAAGGTATCCGGAGAAGAATCCCTCCCTGGAATCGTCCTACAGGGCTGCCCTTCGCGAATCCAGGCTGGAAGCATATTATTCCATCAGTAACATAACAGTAAGGAACTCCACGGATAATCTCTCAAGGATCGTTTCCATATATCAGGAAATATTTTCTGCAGGTGGAAAGATAAGGATAGTTCAGGGGAGTCAGGGAATTGTGATAGTGGTAGACAAGAAGAATGCTGAACTTGCAAAATCGAAGTTCCATGAATCGGATGTCCTTTCGATCAGGGATGGATTGGGAGAACTTGTGGTGATCTCCCCTCTCGTAATAGAGAATCTTCGGGGGTATGTGGCGTACATTTCAACTGCCCTGGCAGTAAACGGGGTGAATGTGTATCAGGTTGCAGCCTTCTACAATGATATAACATACATAATGGATGAGAAGTACATGAACACTGCAATAGCCGTGATATCTAGGATGACCTCTGCAGAGTTCGAAGGATTGATTGCAATTATGCGACATAACGATTTTCCGCATCTGACATTTATCTCTATGGTTAGCGCCTCATTCATGGAAACGACCTCAAGCTTCCTGTTTATTACCCTTCCCACGAGACAGAATTTCCTGCCATTCTTTTCGAATATGTCAACTGTTGATAGCAGTGTGACTGGAGAGAAGTAGGGGTAGGTAAGGGAGAAAAAAATGCCTGCAACTGCATTAAGGATCAGGTATGATGTCTGGGTCACTCCGTATATTCTGTAGGAAAAAGGACCAATTATCACGGTAATGAGGGAGACGAGGTACGTCATCAATCCGGGATTCAGCCCTTCTACAGACGATATTCTAATGTTTCGATAAATCGTTTTCTCCCTGCCAGCAAGATGGCGGACAAGGACTGCCCTGACTACAAGGGTCCCAAGGATCGAAAAAGCCAGAACTGTTAACCCTATGGCGAGGTCCATGTTCCGATCTCCAGTTCCATAGAGCAGCTCTGGCATATGTCTCCCGGGGTTGGAGAACCGCATATCCTGCATCTTCCAATATTCTTCCCCTCTTCCTTGGAGAGGAGTGATTTTATCTTATCGTATGAATTGATTAATGAGAATTTCGTTCCTGGCGTTCTCTCCTCCCAGGCATCAATGGCATCCCTGAATTCGTTCCTAATCGCAAGCTTTGCGTATGGGCACTCCGCATGAGAAAAATCAATTTTCTGGATTAGAGCATAGAGAAGGACTTCTCTTTCGGGAATTTTCCTCAGTGGCTGGAGCCTCGGTACCAGGCCCTCCTTAACCACAAAATGAGGGCCCATCCTGGAGAGGCGCTCCAGATCACCCCGGACAAGGTTCATCAAGAATGACTGAACTGTGTCATCAAGGTTAAGCCCGGTGACCATGTAATCCACCCTTTCCTCCAACCCGCCCACATTTATCATTTTCCTCCTGAATACGCCGCAGTAGCTGCATGGCAGCATCTTACGCCCGCTGGAAATGTCATCCATCGTCACTCCGTAGAAATCCGACATTCTCAGGATGACGTGCTCAACCCCCAGTTTCTCCGTTAACTTTTTTGCAGCTTCCAGTGTCCGGGATCTGTAATTTTTTATCCCCTCGTCGATACTGATCGCCACGATACTGACATTCCTTATTTTTCCCAGAACCCTCTTGGTTTCAAACAGAGCTACGGAGCTGTCCTTTCCGCCTGAAAGTGCAACTCCAATCCTTGTGGGTTTCGTTATCTTTATCTCATTTCTGAATTCAAGGTTGACCCTCTTCTGGAAGAAGCGGACGAAATGCTTCTCGCAGAGATGGGTTCCATTGTATCTGAGGTATACCACTGCTTCGTTGTTGCAGAAGGAACATCGCATACCGCTTGTAGTGAAAAAAATTATAAAAGCCTTTATTATTATTAGGTATGGAAGATTTTGAAAAGGAACTGTCTGAAATTTCGAAATACTTTGAGACATTCGCAATGACAGACTACGAGCTGAGGGGGTTCCTGGCGCTCATTCTCCTTGGAGCAAGTACGCCGGATACTATAGCAATGACAGCTAAAATACCGAGAACATCCACTTACAAAATTCTTGAGAAACTTGAAGAGAGGGGTTTCATAACCTCCCTTGAAGGTCGTCCCAAGGTTTTCAAGGCAAAGAACATCTATGAAATAAGGAAGATGTTCTCGAAGAACCTGGATGAGCTTTTTGAGAAGCTCACCGACCTCAGTGAAAAATTGACGGAACAGGGGTTACCACAGCTCATATATACGATATACGGAAGGGAAAGAGTTCTTGAGAAGATGAAGGAACTTCTGAATTCTGCGGAGCAGTTTGCAGCAATATCAACTCCTAAGCTGAGGGAATTGAGACAGGAACTTGGAAAGGAAATTGAATCTGCCATAACGAGGAATGTTGTCGTTTCCATTGTTGCCCCTGATAACCAGAGGGTTCCTCAGGGTACGAGGATCTACAGGAACAACTCTCTCATTGCCACGGATATGGTCGCCGACGGAACCAAGGCCCTCATTGCTGCCCCAGATCTTTCAGCCTGTGGTTATACTGACAACCCGTTGCTGGCAGAACACATTAACAGCTACATCGATATGCTGATGAATAAAAAGTGATCGAAGAGTGTTAAGGATATATGTGATAGACAACGGAGGGCAGTGGACGCACAGGGAGTGGAGGGTCCTGAGGGACCTCGGTGTTTCGTGCGAAATAAGGAGTAATGAGTCTGAACTGAGCTCTCTAGAGGACGCGGACGGCCTGGTCCTTTCCGGTGGGTCTCCCTCGATAGTAATGGAGGAATTCAAACTGGGGAAAACCTCTGAGTACCTGAGCAAAATGAAGATTCCGATACTGGGTATCTGTGCCGGTGCCCAGTTCATGGGGAAATTCTACGGGTCCTCGGTCAGGCCTGCGAAGCATCCTGAATTCGGACCCGTCAACATCAAACTTGACAGTGAAAACTCGATTCTGAAGGGGTTTCCGCAGTCATTCATAGCGTGGGAAAACCACAACGACGAGATAGTTGAAGTTCCTGACGGATTCGAGCTTCTTGCATCATCGGAGACGTGCAAGGTACAGGCCATGTCGAATGAGAAGCTGATGAGGTATGCGGTGCAGTTCCATCCGGAGGTTGAGCACACCCAAAACGGCACCCTGCTGTTCAAAAATTTCATCGGGGTATGTGAAGAGAAATAAAATCCCTGACCTTTGACCTGAAGTCCTCGAGGGTTGAATCGTTGCAGATGTAATAGTCGGCAGTTGCAAGAACATTTCCTATCCCCCAGCTGAGCTCCCTGTTTTCCCTCTGGTTGAACTGTTCCAGGTTGTGGGGATCATCCCCCCTTCCTCTTCTCAGGAGTCTCCTGTATCTGTTCTCCCTTCCAGAGGCTATACCCACCACGAGACCTATCTCCATATCACTCCTGAACCTCTCTATTTCTTCAGTATTCCTCACACCCTCAATTACCACAAAATTGCTTTTTATTCTTTCTATAGTTCTCCTGGCCCATACATCCATTCCGTGGCTTCTTCTTTCTTCCGATGCTACTTCCCCGCTCATGGATATATCAAATCCCAATTTCTTTGTGAAGTCCCTGACTATGTCGCCCATATTTATAACTTCAACACCCATACCCCTGGCCACGTCGGCGAACTCATCCTTACCCGATCCCGGCATACCGATAACGAGAATTGCCTTAGCTTTCACCCGGCCTTATCATCCTGAAGATTTATAGATTTAGGATAGGGGGAGAGATTTCTGGAGGGGCTTCACATCCTTCAACTGCGATAGAATTTCATCTGCCAGCAGTATTTCCTTTATCTTCTCGTGATCGTAATTAAGGGTTACGGTGGTTGTTCTCCCGTACCTGCCGAAGCTCTGAACTTCAGAATTCACAAGGCCCAGATTACTGAGCTCACTTACGATGTCCGCTACCCTTCTCTGCGTGAGGTTCTGAACCCCAATTCTTTCAGCTATTTTTGCATACAGGTCGTAAAGTTCACCCATAGTGGTTTTACCGCCATTCTTTATCTCGCCTATCAGAGTGACAGAAAAGAGGACGAACTTACTGTGAAGCGGCAGGTTTGAAACAGTATCCACGACCACATCTCTCTCTAGCTTTGCCTTGGCCATGTAAACTATATCGTCCGTTATTCTTTTTTCCTTCTTCATCTCCGCAATCTCCACAGCAACCTTCAGGAGATCTATAGCTCTCCTGGCATCCCCGTGTTCCTGGGCTGCAAGGGCAGCGCAAATCTTGAGGGCAGAATCGTCCACATAACCCGAAATCCCTGCGAACAGTACCCTGTCCTGAAGTATGTCGTATATCTGGGAGGCGTTATAGGGATTGAAAACTATGGTCTCTTCCACAAGCCGGCTTCTTACACGGGGATCAAGGTAATCCGTAAACCTCAGGTCGTTACTTATCCCTATTATGGAGACCTTTGATTCCTCCATCTCTTCGTTCATCCTGAGGAGCTGGTAGAGCACGGAATCTCCGCTCTTCCTGACCAGCCTGTCAATTTCGTCCAGCGTGATTATAACAACTCCGCGAACCCCCTTTATCTTTTCAAGGACGACACTGTAGAGTTTGTCCAGGGGCCAGCCAGTGAACGGTATCTTCTCCTCCCACTCCTCCATTACACCCTGTCCGACCGCAAGGAGAATTCCGTACGGGCTGTCTGCCACACCGCAGTTTATATCCACAATCCTTACGTTAATTCTAACCGAGGAAAGAATTGCTTTCTTCATTTCATTCTCCACGAACTTGACCACGCTTGTCTTACCCACTCCCGGTTTTCCGAATATTATGATGTTGGAAGGTCTGCTGCCCTTCAGGGCGCTGGAGAGTATCTCGGCCAGATGCTCTATTTCCGGTTCTCTATGGGGGAGCCTCTCGGGCAGGAACCCCGGTTCGAGTGCCCTTCTCTCACCGGTTATTATGGATGAAGAGGCAACGAATCTTTCGAATAGGTTTTTAGGAGCTTTTTCCATACTTACTAGCATCTAGAGTCTTCTCTATTAAAACGGTTTCTTATCAGGTCTTTTACCAAAAGGATAATATACGGAGGAGGTGCATATACCCCCCTCAATTTCCACTGGAAAGCTATGAATAATCTATCATTCAACAGGAAGCTCTTTTCTACCGGAATCGCCTTCCAGTGGCACCTTCTCCCTCTCCATCAAATTATCCAGGATATTCTCAGCTTCCCCGACAAGGTACATGGAACCCGTGATAATCACATCCTCTTCACTGTGAAAAGCAAAGTTTACCGCATCACGGTGGTCTCGAATTACTGAAATATCCTTGAAGAACAGTGAGGCCTCTTTCTTGAGATCAGCCGCATCCTTTTTCCTTTCCGGTTCATTGGGTTCCGTGATAAGAAGCTTTGATGATACCTCCGAAAGGTTCTGGAGAATGTTATAGCTGTTCTTATCCTTAAGAACACCGATAACTATGAGAGGGTCCTTGATGCGATAGAGCTTAATGTTCTCGGAGAGCACTCGAGATGCTTCGGAATTATGAGCGCTGTCAAGGATCAGGAGCGGTTTCCTCCTCCTCACCTCAAATCTTCCCGGTACCACNGTCCTCGACAAATTTTTGATAATCTCTTCCTTTGGAGGCGCNAANCCCGTCATTTCCGATGCGAGTATCGCGGCNACAGAATTATTCACCTGATAAGAACCTAGAGCTCTGAGGGTTAATCTGTAGCTATCCCTCCCCGAATCGATGGTAAAAGAAGTTCCATCAAGCGAATATGTGATGTTACTTATGGAACAGTCTTCCACCTCCCTCACTTCCGAACCCCTGTCTTTCGCAATGCCTATAAGAACTCTCCTGGCCTGTTCAGGAACCTTGCCTATTACCACCGGTTTCCCCTTTTTTATAATACCCCCCTTCTCCCTGGCAATATCTTCAATGGTTCCCCCCAGTCTGTCGGAATGCTCCAAAGATATGCTCGTTATTACTGAAACCTCGGGGTAAATTATATTCGTTGAGTCCAGTCTGCCGCCAAGACCGACCTCCACGGAAGCAAACTGCACCCTCATTTTTCTGAAATATTCAAAAGCCATAACGGTGGTATATTCAAAAAACGTCAGCTGTACTGATTCCCCTCCGTACATTATCTTTGAAGGGTTTCGCCTTATGAAGTCCTCAATGAAGGATGATGGTATTTCTGAATCATCAACAATTATTCTCTCGTTAAATCTCCTCAGGTGTGGAGACGTGTAGAGCCCCGAGAGCATTTTACGCTTGAATATGTTATAGATGAAGTGGGATGTTGATCCCTTCCCATTGGAGCCTGTTATGTGAGCGCTCTTAAATCCCTCATGAGGATTCCCTAGCATGCGGGCAAATGCCTCGGTTGGGCCAAGACCGAGTTTTATCCCGTACCTTGAGAGCGAAAATAGGTAATTTTCCCAATCCATCACGCAGGTAGATTGAACCTAGTAAAAAATTTATTGAAAGAGCGATAAAAGATCATGGGTGAAATAAGGGTAATAGTTGTTGAACCCAAGAATCCAGGAAATCTGGGTGCAATAGCGAGACTGATGAAAAATTTCGGGCTCAGAGACCTCGTTATAGTTAATGCCCGCAGAATTCCAAGTGAGGATATGTTCAGATCCATGAAGGGAAGTGAGATCCTCTTAAAGGCGAAGATGGTGAATTCTCTGGATGAAGCTACCACCGGATTAACGTATCTTGTGGGGACATCCGATGTTATGGCAGACTCACCTAAATCAGTTCTACGCAAGTACATTACTCCTAAGGAATTCAGGCATCTGTTTTCGCGGATTTCCGGTGTGGTTGGCCTTGTACTAGGCCGGGAGGATACAGGCCTCACCAACGAGGAGCTCTCAAAGTGCGACTTCTTCGTTCATATCCCATCCTCTCCTGAATATCCCACTCTCAATGTTTCCAGTGCGGCTGCAATCATTCTTTATGAGCTCTTCAACGTCAAGAAGGTGAAGAGTGATAAGCTGGCCTCGAGGAAGGAAATGGACTTCCTTGTTTCGACATTTAGGGAAAACCTGAAAATCAATGGTTATCCAGAGCACAGGGTTGAGAAGACTTCTCTAATATTCAGAAGGGTGATGTCCAGGGCGCTTCTCACAAAATATGAATTCAGGGTGCTTATTGGCGCGCTGAAATGTAAGTGATATGTGACAATCGTCGCAGGGGATTGAAGTGTTATTATTGTTGAGGAAGGTATCTTATGAAAAAAGTTAGGGGTTTTGGGGGAAGCGGTAAAACTACGATCTTTAGAGAGGAGATACACGGACTTCCCCCAACAGAAAAGCTTATTGATTTGCTTTGTTCCCTAATAATAA
>JGI20128J18817_1000456_pt1 | contig 12718 bp, 6 predicted proteins | sample JossMetagenome_FD_18817 | JGI IMG/M metagenome (IMG submission 18817)
TTTTACCAATAGCTATTCTAAATGGTACTCCTATTAATTCATATTGATTAAATTTCCATCCAGGACTTTTTGTTTCATCCTTATCAATTCTTACCCTATATTTTTCCTTTAATAAACCATATACATTCTCACAATATTCTAATATTTTGTTTTTTTCATTTTCTGAGTAGTATATTGGGATAATTATTATCTGAATATTAGATATTTCAAAAGGCAATATTAGACCCCTATCATCNCCATGTATTGAAATTACTGCACTTAATGTTCTCATAGACATTCCAAAAGATGTNTGCCAAGCGAATTTTTTATTAACCAATTTATTTTCATTAAATTCATTTTTAATTATATTATTTATTTTATTTATTAAATCTTTATTATCTTCAGATATTTCCCCATTAAATTCGATATTTCCTTCATAAGATTTAATTAATTCTTTATTGTTATATAATCCTATTTTTATTTTATTTTCAATAATTTCTATTTCATATCTATAATTGTCTTCATTAAATGCCTCAAATTTATTTTTATCTATTTTTATAAATGGATGTTCATCTTCAAAAACAATATTAAATGCTTTAGAGAAATTTCTTCCCAATAAATGGGTGGTTCCAATTTGTAAAAATCTACCATCAGGTAATATTGTATCTGCAGCTAAAGTATAATCTGCTCCAGCAAATTTATCCCAATCCGGTCTCTTTACCCATGTATGTGGTATTGATAAATGATCCCAAAACACTTTTGAATAGATTTCCATAGATTTTTTTATCATTTTTTCTGAATCATCCAAATCCTTGTGTACAGTATGCGCTTCATTCCATAAAAGTTCTCTTCCCCTAATTAATGGTTTTGTTGCTTTTGTTTCATATCTATATACTGTATTTGTCATATAAGTTAACATAGGTAAGTCTCTGTAAGATTTTATCCATAAAGAAAACATATAATACATTTCTGTTTCTGATGTTGGTCTTAATACATATTTTATTTCTTTTTCTTCTTCTATAGGTTTTGATGGAGTAACATAAAATACCTCAGATTCAAAACCCCTTATATGTTCACTTTCTTTTTTAAATACATCATATGGAATTAGTACTGGAAACCAATATGGTTCAAAACCTTCTTTTTCTAATTCACCTTCTAATATATTTAATATCTTTCTAATTGCGAAATATCCATTTGAATAATAAACAGGCATTCCTTTTACAGAATATCTATCATCAACAATCTTAGAAATTCTTACTATGTTGTTATACCATTCAGAAAAATTAGAATTCTTATCTAAATTGCTTTCTCTCATAGTAAAAAGATCTAGTGATACATTTTTAAACATTATATTATTTAATATTATGTATGTGATCTTCTCTATCTAAGGTAGAGAAGTGATCCGGATGATAAAGATGAGGGGAATGAAAGGGAATATATAGTCTCAAGAACCCGCTCGGTGGATGCCTTGGCTCGGAAGCCGAAGAAGGGCGCGGCAAGCTGTGAAAAGCTGAAGGGAGGTGCATGCAACCGTTGATCTTCGGATACCCGAATGGGATATCCTGCCGAAAGGCATCCCGTAAGGGAGGGGAACGCGGGGAAGGGAAGCATCTTAGTACCCGCAGGAATAGAAAACAAATTGTGATTTCCTGAGTAGGGGCGACCGAAAGGGAAGGAGCCTAAACTGAATCCTCTAAAGTAATTTAGAGGAGATGTGGGGTAAAGGAACGGGAGCTTCCCGTTATTGTATTCTTAGAACTCTGGTGAAAGTCCAGGGCCGTAGAGGGTGACAGCCCCGTATGGGAGTATAATAACGGGATTTCCCGTTTCCAGAGTACCAGCGGTTGGATTTCCGTTGGGAATTTGGGGGATACTAGCCCCCAAGGCTAAATACTTTCCGAGTCCGATAGTGCATCAGTAGAGCGATCGAAAGGTGAAAAGAACCCTTGGTAGGGGGTGAAAAGAGTCTGAAACCGGGCGGGGATTGTCTGGTAGGGCTAGTTAAGCACCTTATCTGGGAAAATCTGGTGACAGATGAGTACTAGATAGGGTGTTAGCTAGTTCTACCATGAGTTTTGAAGAACTTGCGGGGGAGTATATCCGAGTGGCGAGGTTAAGGTTTATACCGAAGCCATAGGGAAACCGAAAGCCCGTAACCTGGTTTCCAGGTGAGGGGCGCCGTCCCATAAGGGCGATTTAGTCACTCGGGTATGACCGGAAACCGGGCGATCTACTCCGGGGCAGGGCGAAGCGGGGTTTCCCGTGGAGGCCCGGAGAGGTGGGGCTTATTTCTCTCATGACCTTGGAGTAGAGGTGAAAAGCCACTCGGGCCCGGTCATAGCCGGTCCCCACCGAAACTGACCCTAGCCAGGTCTCGGGTTAGGATCCCTATGGTGTAGAGAGACGGATTCTGTACGGGTTTCCGTATAGAGTCCAACTCCGAAGCCATAGGGTCCGTAGCCCGGGAAACGGGGGTTGCGGGAAATCCGCAATTCCAAGACGGGAACAACCGAGACCGAGGTTAAGGCCCCAAAGTGCTGGCTGAACGATGTTGAAGGAGTCTGTTCCCTAAGACATCGGGGATGTGGGCCTAATAGTGGCTATCATCCAAGGAGTGTGTAACAACTCACCTGACGAGGGGATAGGCTCCGCAAACGGACGGGTCTAAGCCAGCCGCCGAGACCTCGGTCCGCTGGCATTGCCAGCGTGAGGTAGGTGGGCGTCCCGATGGCCTAGAAGGGTTCCCGAAAGGGAGCTTGGAGCTGTCGGGAATGAGAATCCCCGCGGTAGTAAGAATCAGACGGGTGAGAATCCCGTTGGCCGAAGGGGGAAAGGTTTCCCAGGCAATGAAAATCAGCCTGGGGTTAGTCGATCCTAATCTAGGCTCCGAGTGGAGTCTAGAGAAAGGGAAAGGGGTTAATATTCCCCTACCGCTCCGATAGATGCGGTAACGCAACGCTTCTTCCCGACCTGGAAGGCTAAGTGTACACAGGGGTGGGGTAAAACCCATCTACTGTGCCAAGGGGGATAGGACCGGGGAGTGCCGTCATGGCGAGAACCGGTCTAAACCCTGATGGGCCCGAAAGGGTTATGCTGAGGCCTTCTAGCAATGAAAAGGGAAGGGGTGCGATTCGGGGCGATCGTACCGAATTCCAGAATAGGTCCCCTGGGTGAAAAGCCTAAGGCCGTGGGGGTCAAGCCGGTCTAGGGAACTTGGCAAATTGGTCCCGTAACTTCGGGAGAAGGGATGCCTGCGGTGCAGACCGCAGGTCGCAGTGGCAAGGACGGGTGGACTGTTTAACAAAAACATAGCTCCCAGCAAGCCCGAAAGGGTTTGTACTGGGGGTGACGTCTGCTCAGCACCGGTATCTGAATCCCCCATTCAAGGGGGGTAAGGACCGGTAAACGGCGGGGGTAACTCTGACCCTCTTAAGGTAGCGTAATGCCTTGCCAGTTAAATGCTGGCTCTGCGAACGACGTAACTAGCCCGTCACTGTCCTGGGCCGGCGCCCCCTGAAAAGCTATCCTGGTGAGAAGGCCAGGGACTTCCGATGGGTAAAAAGGACCCCGTGAAGCTTAACCGTAGCCTGTTGTTGCTCTGAAGAGCTTGGTGTGTAGGGTAGCGGGGAGCAATGAATTCCTGCCGCTAGGTAGGAAGGATGCGACGATGAAACACCCGCCTCCAGGTTCTTCAGGGCTAACCCGAATGGGAACAGCGGCAGGTGGGCGGTTTGGCTGGGGCGGCACCTTGCCGAAAAAGTATCGGCAGGGTCCATAAGGTCAGCTCAGGCGGGTCAGGAATCCGCCGTAGAGGACAAGGCCAAAAGCTGGCTTGACTGTGCCCTGACCATCAAGGGGCACAGGGGGGAAACCCGGGCCTAGCGAACCCTGTACTCCCACTAGTGGGGGTACGGGCTGGCGGAAAAGTTACTCCGGGGGTAACAGCGCCGTCGCGGGCGAGAGCCCCCATTGACCCCGCGGTTTGCGACATCGATGTCGTCTCTCCCCATCCTGGTGGTGCAGAAGCCGCCAAGGGTGGGGGTGTCCACCCATTAAAGGGGATCGTGAGATGGGTTCAGAACGCCGCGAGGCAGTTCGGTTATAACTGTCGGAAGTGTTGGCTGCCTGAGGGGAAGGTCCACCTAGTACGAAAGGAACGGTGGACCGGGGCCTCTGGTATACGGGTTGTCCGAGAAGGGCATGCCCGGTAGCTACGCCCTAAGGGATAAGCCCTGAAAGCATCTAAGGGTGAAGCCCTCCTTAAAAATAGGCAGCCATTAAGGGGTCGGATAAAAGATCCGGCTTAGAGCGGCGGTGTAAGCTCCGAAAAGGAGTTCAGCCGACCGCTTGAAGTTCCCGTGAGACTATATATTCCCTCGACCCCAAATCTTATTCAATATTATAATATCTCAAAACATTCTCTTTATTATAATAATACATTTGTACAATTTTGCTGAATGTTTGAAAATCAGAAATATTTAATTCAGATAATCTATATAATAATTTTACTCTTGTAACATATTCTTCATATATTTCTTTATATTTTATTCCATAATCGTTTTCAATTAATCTAAATAAATATTTTTTAGGATTTTCTAAATATTCCCTTTTAAAAGGATTCCATTTATATGAAATATTAAATCTATTATAATTTATAATTTCATTAACTTCCTTAATTCTCCTTAGATTTGTTCCAAGAAAATTATCATGTTGCATTATTACAACAACATTTAATAATTCAATTAATGTTGGAGATAAATTTATTGGCGGTGTTGTTAATCTGCTTATTAATGATCTTGTACTTTCAGCATGCATTGTTGATAAAGAAGAATGACCAGAAGCCATCCCCTGGAACATTACATACGCTTCTTCTCCTCTTACTTCTCCTACAATCACATAATCAGGTCTTTGTCTAAAAGACATCCTCAGTAATTCAAACATATCAATTTCCCTATTTTTATCAGAAGAATATTTTACTACAGAGGGAATCCAATTTGGATGATATAACTTTATTTCTCTTGTATCCTCAATTGAAACAATCCTAGCATTTGGTGGTATAAACATAGATATTGCATTCAACATTGTTGTTTTTCCAGAAGCAGTACCACCTATTATAATTNTATTTTTTCTAAATTCTACTGCTAACCATAAGTATGCAAATATCTCTGGAGTTGCACTTCCCAATCTTATCAATTCTATNGGAGTCCATGGAATTTCTCTAAACTTTCTTATTGTAAATGTTGGACCATTTGTGGTAATTTCCTGCGAATATGTAGCATTTAATCTTGATCCATCTGGTAATGTTGCATCCAAAATTGGTTCTGCATACGATATATGTTTTCCAGCCCTTAATGCAAATTTTTCAATTAGATCTCTAATTTCTTTATCATTTAAAATTATATTTGTCTTTAAATTTCCAAAATATCTATGAACAATAAATATTGGATAATTTGGACCAGAACATTCAATATCTTCAATTAATGGATCTCTTAATAAAGAATCTACTTTATTATATCCATAAAGATCTCTAAAAATATAATAAAATATTTTTTCATAAGAAGATTGTCCCAACTTTATTCCTAGATCATTTAATACAAAATCATATAATCTTTGTAAATAATTTATAGCATCGTTTAAATTATTAATTTCAGATAATTTAATATATAATAGCTTTTCAATATAAAAAATTATATTTCTATATATTTTTTCTTCATTTTCAGTTAATTCTGGTTCTATTATTTCATAGATAAGATCATATGTACTTCTATCGAAATATATACGCGCATAGGAAAAAGGCTCCACAATTGGGTAAGTTATATTGGTTTCAAATTTATTTTTAGGTACATTTATTTTTATATCATTAATAAATTTAATGTTTATCATGATAAAAGATTAATATACTCCAGAATATATAAACTATTCATAATGATTAATAAAAATGTTCTAATAAACTTAGAAAGGGATATAGAAGAAATAGAGAGATATATCAATAAATTAAAAAATATTGTAAAGGAAATAAAGAAAAAGGAAGAAATGAAGAGATATTATCATAAATTATATTTGGATGGGTATTTTGATGAAAAAGAATATAAAAGAAGAATAACAATAATTGAAAAGAAAATAAAATATCTAGAGAGATCAAAATATTTAACATTGTATGATCTAATTAATTTAATAAATAATAGTCAAAAAATAATAGAATTTCTAAAGAATATAGAAGAAAAAAGTGAAGAAGAAAATAAAAATATTCAATATTATCAAATGAAGATAGATGATACAATAAATTATATTAATCAAGTTTATCCAGAAATATTTAAAAAAGAAGAAATAAAGATTGGTAAAAGATTTATTGAAGCGTCAAATGTACTATCTAGAAAGAGGGAAGAAAAAAAGAAAAAAACAAAAGTTAAATTAAAATTAACCGAAGAGCACAAAATAGATTATTATCAAGAGATTAAAAATATATTAATAAGATTTTCATATAGAATATTTGGAGGTATATCCAAAAGAATTTTAAATAGTAGTCCAAAATTATATTTCTATTTAAAATACTCATTAAAGGAAGCATATTATAATATAGAACCTGATGAATTATTATCTGTTATGTTTTCTTTTTTATCAATTATTATACTTATCTCGATCTTTATTTCATTATACCTCTTAAATATTTTCTATTTAATTTATGGTGTACTAGCATTTTTATCTGTAGCAGGATTACTTATTTTATATTTTAATTATAAAAAACAGAGTATAGTAGAAGATATAAATAGGAATCTACCATTTGCTATAATACATATGGCCTCATTAGCAGATGCTGGAATAGAAATAAAGTATGTAATAAAAATAATAAGTGAAACTGAGGAATATGGATATTTATCAAAAGAATTTAAAAAAATATATGATAAAATAAATTTGGGAGAAGGTTTAGTGGAATCATTAAGAGCTGTTGCTGATGATACATTATCAAAAGATCTAAAAGATTTTTTGGAAGAATTAATATTAACAATTACATCCGGGAGAAAGATATCAGAATTTTTAATATTATATTCTCAGCAGGAGATGATTAGATATAATACCTTTTTAAAGAAAATTAATCAAGTAATGAAGACATTTTCAGATCTATATGTAGGAATGGTATTAACAATTCCAATGATAATAATATCTGTTGGAGTAATGTTATTATCAATATTACAACAAACATATAATATGAATATTCAGGGAATATTAGAAGTAATTACATATATAGGATTACCGGTTATTAATGTTGGCTTTATAGTTCTGTTTGATAAATTAACAAAAGAATGAAGGAAGAAATAATTGATATATCTATTATTATAATAACTATATTTTTACTTTATTTCATATTTAATTTTAATATTTTAAATTCAATTGTAACTGGAATAATAGTTGGCATATTTCCTTATTTAATCTATCAAACAATTGCTAATAATATAGAAAAAGAAAAAGAGGAACAATTTATTAGATTTTCAATTGATTTAATTGGATTATTGAAATCTGGATTATCCTTACCAATTGCATTAAAACAATTAGAAAAAAATGATTATGGAAGAATTAATGAATTGATAAAAAATCTGTCCTCAAGAATTGACTGGGGTATTAGTATTGAAGATTCGTTTACAGAATTTGCAGAGGAAAGTAATAATAGAATGATTAAGAGAACAATACAATCTTTAATAGATATATATAAAGAAGGGGGGAATCTTGAACAGGGTTTGGAAGCAATTATAAATAGTATAATGGAGATTAGGAAGATAAAAGAAGACAAAAAAGCAGAGATGCATGAAAATATAATTCATTCTTATATTGTATTTGCTTTTTTCTTAGGTATAGTATTTACATTTCAAGTATTTTTATTGCCTTTCTTACAAATTTCATTACCTGGACAAGCATCAAATGTTAATTTTAATTTTATTAATGATCTAATGTATTATATGTCAATAATTCAGGCAGTTTTTGCTGGATTATCAATGGGAAGATGTATGATGATTCATATAAAGCTGGAGCAAAATATGTAGCAATATTTCTATTTATGGTTATAATATTATTTAATATCATAAACCCAATTGTTCCAAAAGGTATGTTTTTAATAAATATAAATATGTAAAATTATTTCTTTGCTGCTTTCATAAACCTAGAAGATTTAGAAGCTCCAACACCTGGTGCGGAGTGCTGAACTTTCTTTGTTGTATATGCAAATTCTCCCAATCTTTTTCCAACCATTTCTGGTTTTATTTCAAATTCAACAAATTCTTTTCCATTATGTACTCCAACTTTTGCACCGACGATTGAAGGTAATATAACAATCTCTCTTGAATGTGTTTTTACTGTTTTCTTATATTTTCCTTGTAATTGTAAATAGCATTTTCTATAGAAATTTTCCCATTCTGGTGGAAATCCAATTTTCAATCTTCTTAATAACGCCCTTCTTGTCCCACTATCTGCAACTTTTTGAGCAAACTCTTCAATACTCATGTTTTTTAATTGATCCAATGTATATCCTCTAATCATGAATTCTGGCATTATTTATATTTAATGTATAATTTTTATAAATAATATTTTGAAAGGTAGTCCAAGATATTTTTTATGCCAGAAACATATTTCTCTTTCATAGAAATTATTTCATATATAAAATTTAGCATATCTTTATAATCTGTAAATATCTGGGGTTGTTTATTTAGATATTTTGATATATAATATTCTGAAATATTATATCCAATGTTATAGAAATATTTATTATTCTTCTGGATTAAATATTTATACTTTTCCTCTTTTTTATAATTATATAATAAAAAAGATAAAAATACACCTTCTATTGGTAATATTAATATTGAGTTTTCCTTTATTTCAATTTCTTCAATTTTTTTATATATATTTAAATTAATTTTAAATTCCATATTAAATTTTTTATCTATTTTGTTTATTATATCTAAAACAAAATCCCTAGTATTTGATTCTAATGCAATTATGTTTATATTAGAATCTTTTTTGAATTTTTTTGAAGTTCTAATTTCCCTTCTTGTCAATTTTTCATATATATTCATTTTAAATTTTTAAATGAATTAAATGGATATATATAATCAAATATATCTTCAATATCTTTTTTATCAACCCTTTCATTTATTCTTTCCAATGCTCTTTTAACATCTGCTCTAATTTCGTTTAATTCTCCTCCATAGAATATTCCAGATCTTTTTCTTATTGGTTCTAAGGATTTTAAATAATTATAATATTTATCTAAAATTAATCTTGTTGCTTTATATAATGAATAATGAGTATGTGCCTTAATTAATACTAAGTCTGTTAAATATTCATTTTTTATAGCGTCTTTTGTAATTTCAATTTCCTTAATTAAATTATATAAATTGTGTTCTGCCAATATTTTTATTAATTCTTCATTATTATAATCCTTTATTTCTTCTATATGATATATATTATTTTTTGTTTCAATATAAAAGTTCTTTATTTCGTCATATCTAAATGTACCATATGGTGTTAATATTCTCTTATCTTTAGCAAACAATATATATGAAGCAGAATCAAATATATCAAAACCCAAATATATTGATAGTGGAATTATCAATGTATGACCCATTCCAAATAGATGGACGGTTTATTAGATGGTAATAAAATCTTTGGTTCGATTGCCAATTCTAATAATTTATAAAAATTATATTTTATCATATATGGAACAATTGTACCAATTGCAAATATATCTATATTTAAGTCTTTTACATATTCAGCAGATTTTCTTCTTAAATCAACATAAATTCCACCCTGTATTGCTCCATTAATTAATTTATCCTCCTTTAATTTTATTCCTTCTTTTATTCTTTCAATTGTAATATTTAACTCTTTTTCAGCTTCCTCTTTTGATTTATCGATATCAGTAGGTATATCTAAAACATTTAATATATCAGAGTTTATTCTTATTTGATATTCAATAATCTCCCTATTTGTTATTTCTAATTCTTTTTTATAATGCATCATTTGATATGATCCCGAATCAGTTTCAATAATTCCATCAAAATTTAGGAATTTATGTATATCACCATCAAATTTTTTTCTATATAAAATATATGCATTTGTAATTATTGCATTAATTCTATATTTTTTTATTGTATCTATTGGTAAAATATTCTTATATGGATTTATAACTGGTAAAAGTAGAGGTGTCTCTAATTTTTTATTTTTATATCTAATAATTCCTATTCTTCCAGCTCCATCTCTATGTTTTATTTCAAACATTATTCTATAATATAAGAAAATTTTATTTGGGGATTGCAGCGGAATTAACTAGATCCAGCCGCAGGTTCCCCTACGGCTACCTTGTGACGACTTAGCCCCCCTCGCCGTTTCCCGGTTCGACCCGTTTTTAGCGGGCCTCACCAAGAAACGACTCGGTTGGCTTGACGGGCGGTGAGTGCAAGGGGCAGGGACGTATTCACCGGGGGAATAATGACCCCCGATTACTAGGGATTCCACCGTCATGAGGGCGAGTTACAGCCCTCAATCTGAACTGAGAGCGGGTTTTTGGGATTTCCTTCCCCTTTCGGGGTTGGTTCCCATTGTCCCGCCCATTGTTGCGCGCGTGTAGCCCGGGAGATTAGGGGCATGCGGACTTGCCGTCACCCGCGCCTTCCTCCAGGTTTCCCTGGCAGTTCCCGTAGTGTACCGGAGAGGAAACCCTCTTCGTCGTAACTACGGGTGCGGGTCGCGCTCGTTTCCTGACTTAACAGGATACCTCACGGCACGAGCTGACGGCAGCCATGCACCTCCTCTCAGCGTGTCCGGTAAGGTCTTCAGCCTGACCATCATTCTGCTGTCGCTCCCGGTAAGGTTTCCGGTGTTAGGTCCCATTAAACCGCACACCCCACCCCTTGTGTGCCCCCCCGCCTATTCCTTTAAGTTTCAGCCTTGCGGCCGTACTCCCCAGGCGATGAGCTTAACGGCTTCCCTATCCCACTAAGTGGACTCTAAGTCCACCCAGCAGGTAGCTCACAGCGTTGATAGCTGGGACTACAGGGGTCTCTAATCCCTTTTGATCCCCCAGCTTTCGGCCATCACCGTCAGGATCGGAATAGCCAAGCGCTTTCGCCTCGGGTGGTCTTCCCGGGATTGCTGCATTTCGCTACTCCCCCGGGAATACCCTTGGCTTCTTCCGTCCTCTAGACTAGTAGTAACCCCTGCACGCCCACGGAATTATTACCGTGGATTTCACAGGGGTCACACTAGTCCGGCTACGGCCCCTTTAGGCCCAGTAATCGAGGCCATCGCTTGCAGCGGGGGTATTCCCGTGGCGACTGCCACCCCTCTGGCCCACTGCTTATTCTGGGAGCTTTTTACACTCCCCAAAAGCCTGGAGAAAACTCCAGGCACTCTCCCTCCCCCCGTCAGGCTTTCACCCATTGCGGAGGTTTCGCCCCTGGTGCATCCCGTAGGACCTCGGCCCTTGTCTCAGTGCCGATCTGGGGGCTTCCGCTCTCACGGCCCCTACCCGTCTTAGGCTTGGCGGGCCATTACCCCGCCAACTACCTGATAGGCCGCCGACCTCCTCTCGGGCGGAACTGAGAGGGATTATCCCAGTCCTTTTCGGAAATGGGGGAATTTCACACCCCATTTCCTATGGAGAATTATCCTCAGTTTCCCGAGGATATTCTCCTCCCGAGGCAGAGTTATCGACGTGTTACTCAGCCGTACGACGGGATACCATGCCCAGTATCCCTAGCCTCCCATGGGTTAGTCGGAGGGAGATAGTGATGGCCCCCCGCAGGATCAACGGGAATTCGGCGGATTTCCGCCGCAGGCCTAGCCCGAAAAGTACGACCGCAGATTCCGCTACAGTTATCCCCTTTCAGATATCCTCTACATATGTTCTATGTACATCATATGATCATATGATGTACATAGCTATACTAACACAATATTACCATAATATTTTAAAAATCTTAATATTTATAAAGCTCTCATTCTAGCTATTTTTCTTAGTCTTTTTTCCTCTCTAATTCTTCTCCTCTGCCATTTCCATCTAGATCTTAGGTATTTTTTCCATCTCCTTGAACTTCTCCTCATTCAAAATAATAAATGATAATAATATTTTTAAATTATGATAGATTTGCTACACCATCTACAAATCCAATTATAATACCTAAAGAAATCAATAAAATTCCGACCCATTTTGGTATTCTTTTTTTATATGAGGATATGTATAATATTANAATAGAAATTAATAAAACTAAAAATGACGAAATAATTGGTATAANATCTTGGCTAGAAAATTTTATGGGAGATATCATTCCAAGAATTCCTGTAAATATTGTAAATTCTGATATCTCTTCTCCAGATATTGATGCCATACTAATATTAAGATCTTTATTTTTAAACCAAGAAAAATGACCATATAATATATCCGGTAATGTAAATAAAATTAAAGATATGGAATAGCCAATCAATGGTATAGATAGATTTAATCCTTGTAGAGTATTTGAAATATTATTTAATATATTTCCACCAATATATATTATTGATATTGCTAGAGCAATTTCTAAAGAAAAAACCATTGCCTTAAAATATTCATAAAAAGAACTTTTTGGTATATATATATTTTTTTCACTTTTTCTTCTATATTTATATAATAAAAATATGGAAATTATAATAAATATAATGTATAAAATAGATCCAGAAAAGAAATTTATTTGTTTAAAAATTAATACAATAACCT
>JGI20128J18817_1000463_pt1 | contig 12576 bp, 14 predicted proteins | sample JossMetagenome_FD_18817 | JGI IMG/M metagenome (IMG submission 18817)
TTCTCTCAAAACCCGCCTGATCGTGAGAAATGATGCGGAAATAAGTGCAAAAGTGAGAACCTCCGAAGCTTTAGCGAGGAGAGTATGTCAGAGGAGCCAAGTCAAAAGTAGAGCGGACTCCCCTGCCCATCGTGGGGAGTTTAACATACCAGTGCTTGCACAGATTAAGGCTGAACAAGTGATGACGAAAGAACCAGTTTCCGTAGATCCATCAATATCAGTGACCGATGCTGAGAGAATTATGGAAAGCAGGCACCTTAAGAGGCTTCCTGTCTGCATTAATGGAAAGGTTGTGGGGATGGTTGTTCGTTCAGATTTGAAGAACGTAAAACCAACTGATGCAAATTCAGTATCAATTAATAGTGTAATGACGAGGAATGTAATATATTCCTATCCAGAAGATTCACTCCTTCAAGTTTTCAGGAAGATGACAGTTAACGGGATAGGAGGAATTCCAATTGTTACGAAGGAGGGGGTGCTTATCGGGATAGTAACAATGAGTGATATATACAAAGCATACCAGAGATACGACTCGCAACTGCCCGATGAAAGGGAAAAATAACGGTGCACAGTGCAGTTCCTGTGGAAGTCATGATGATTACGAAGGTGCTTGACTAGCACCTATAATACGGATTTAGCGATATACCTATGAGAAAAATGAGGAAGATGGTCAGATAGATCTGAATGAAAACACTGTTCCAATTACGGAAGGCTCCTCTGGTACGGTTTTTTCAATTGCTGAAAGTTTGTTTGGTATATATCTGAAAAGGAAAGCCTCAGAACTCCTTCCACGGAAACACTAATGACAGAGATGGGTGATCTGAAAAAATAAGAGTACTATTTTACAAGTGAAAGGGTATTGATGATCCTTATTTCGGAAGGGATAACGCATGGTTATGATTTGTATGATATTTTTGTCATATAGAATAACTTAATATGATGTCGAAATCACAACTTATGAAAGGCTCGGAAATAGCATTTCCCAAAACGAAAATCAAATTGCATGGTGATTATAATAAAGGGGGAGTGGTACTAACATTCAATCTCTCGGGATACCCATTATTAGAGTTAAATTCGAACATAGCTGTTAAAGGAGTGTGAATAACTGTGACTGATACGCACATCGTAAAAAGGATAGGGCTAAGAACACTTTTATTCCCGGTTTTTGTCGTACTGGCAATAGTCTCCGGACTCCTGATAGGCCTAAAATTTAGGGCCGAGAGTTCTGCCGTTGCGACTTACGGGATACCATTCGGTCTTTTCTTTATGATATATCCGGCGATGGCAAAGATAAGATTCAATCAGATGAAGGACAGTTTTAAAAATATTAAAATGGTCGGTCTCATGATTTTTCTCAACTATGCAATTGCGCCATTTCTCGTCGCGGGAATAGCCTACTTCTTCATCAATCTAGTCTACGTTCACACGGGAATGCTAAGTCAGCATGTTGCATCACAAGTTCTCGTAGGCGTAATCCTTCTTGGTGTAGCCCCGTGCATAGCTATGGTTATGGTTTGGACAGATCTTTCCAGAGGGAACCTGCCGTTGGCGGTGTCATTTGTAGCCTGGAATTCTGTGATTCAGATCATAACAACTCCCTTTCTTGTATATCTCCTTGCAAGGACATCAGTGATCGTTAGTCCCGTACTGATCTTCGAAAGCGTACTTCTTTACTTGGTTCTCCCGATGATTGCGGGTGCACTCACCAGAACTGCCCTTAAAAAAGGTAAGCATCTATCGAAGGTGCTCAATTATCTTGGATATGTTCAGACAGTAGCTCTCCTTCTCACGATAGTTGTGATCTTCTGGGGAGAGGGATATGGAATATTGGACAATCCGTCACTTGTATGGATGATTGGTATTATTATGCTGACATTCTACTTCCTTCTGTTCCATGTAGGCTATTTCACTTCCAGAAAACTCGGTTACAGTTATCCGGATTCCACCTCGATAGGCTTCACTGTTTCAGCCAGAGACTTTGAAGTCAGCATAGCGGTGGCACTGGCAGCATTTTCAGTTTATCCTTATGTTGGGATAACAACGTCTATAGGGCCTCTTCTTGAGATACCGTTGATGCTGTTTCTGGTATGGATACAGTTAAGAAGGGAGAGAGATATAAGGGCTGAACAGGTCTCGAGAGGAATGGAGGCGATGAAGTGACGAGTGAGCCCAATTTCTGCAATATCAGGAAGATAGGAAAACTCCACCCTGAAAAGTATGAAACCATATCAAGAATATTGAACGCGCTGGGAAATAAGACCAGGATATCCATACTTGAGGTTATCTCTAAATACAAGGAAGTGTGCACCTGCGAACTGCAGCCTGCACTGGGAATTCCACAGCCTACGGTAACTTCTCATCTGCACAAGATGTACAATTCAGGGATCCTGAGGAGAAGGGAGGTTTGGAGGTTTACATATTACAGCCTGAACCCGCAGTACGCTGAAATGGTGAACATTATCTTGAGCAGTGTAAGCAAAAATGAATCAGGTAAAGGGGGTAGAAAAGGAAATACTGTACGCACTAAAATAGNGGGGAAAAGTCAGACATGGGGTTCTTTCTAATCAGTATTTAGTGATTCTGTCCTGGTTCTTTCGTCATTCCGTTATCTATTACAATAATATAAGCACGGGAAAATTTCTTCGCTTGTTGAAATGAGCGATGATGCCTGGCGGGGTTCAGATAACATTAACGAGAAATCCCGCGATGAACCCTATAACCACGCCTGCGTATACAGATCTCAGGAGGGAATTTTCTTCTGCCTGCTTAAAGAGTGATCTTACCATAGGAATGAGCACATAGACTATAGCCCCGATGGCAAGACCATCAAACGCAACGACAAACAGGGAAGAGAAGTAATACATTCCTATGAGAGTTCCCAGAACCGTAGGAAATCCTCCTATGAAATATAGGAGTGCAATGAAACCCGATTTGCTCCCACCCGTTCCAAGAAATGGTGAAGCAATCGGGAATCCCTCGGTAAAGTTCTGAAGAATGAAACCTATGAGAATTACGAGAAAAAGGCCAGTTATCCCAGCGGAAAATGCCGAACCGAATACAAGGCCCTCCGTGAGGTTCTGCAAACCCATCCCGGTTGCAACTACTGTCCCTACCCTTCCGGGAGAGATTTTATCCCGGCCTGCTGCGCGGCCTCTGTTTTCCGTTATGTAGAGAACTCCGAAAATTAAAATAACATTCAATGCAAACAGGAAGGAGTATGGGACATTGGCGACGTACTGTCCTGGAAGATATATGACGGAAGAGACATCTGAGAATATATCCCCAACCAGGAATATGAGAATTCCAACCGCAATCGAAATAAGAATCACGGAATGGGATTGTTTCATCATCCCCCTTCTCGTGAGGGGGAAGGAGAGGTATATTGAGAATCCCATGATCAATGAAAGTATTAACGCAGTGCTTCCGGCTCCCGTATTTTGAATGAGGGTGTGTACCGAGAACATCATTAGGTCTCCCTAATTTGTTCAGGTAGGATAAAATAAAACACTTTTCTAGTCTCAGTAACTACACACTCCCCGATTTTTAATAAGCAATTCCCTTAATCAGGAAATTAATTATCCGGAAAATTCATGGGTTATTATGAGAAGTGGGAACGTTATAAGGGCGCCCAGGGGAAGCAAGCTAAATACGAAGGGCTGGGGGCAGGAAGCAGCGTTAAGACTGCTCATGAACAATCTAGACCCTGAGGTTGCCAAGGACCCGGAGAACCTTATAGTATACGGCGGGAAAGGAAAGGCTGCAAGAAATTGGGATGCATTTCACAAAATCGTTGATTCCCTCAAGGCTCTTGAAAATGATGAGACTCTTCTTATCCAGTCTGGAAAACCTGTAGGTGTGTTCAGAACAAGCAAGGAAGTCCCAAGGGTTCTTATCGTCAACGCCCAAATCGTGCCCAGGTGGGCAACGGATGAAATCTTCTGGGATCTGGAGAGAAGAGGGCTCACCATGTTCGGCCAGATGACGGCAGGCTCCTGGATATATATAGGAACACAGGGCGTTCTTCAGGGCACGTATGAAACGTTATCTGCTCTGGCAAGAAAGGAGTTCGGAACTGATTCCCTGAAGGGGAAATGGGTGCTTTCATCAGGGCTGGGGGAAATGGGAGGAGCGCAGCCCCTCGCAATTAAGATGAATGAAGGAGTTGCGATAGTTGTCGAAGTGGACAAATCAAAGATAGACAGGAGGATCAAAGACAAATATCTCGACACCTGGACGGATTCCCTGGATAAGGCACTGAAGATGAAGGATGATGCAATTGCTCAAGGTAAACCTATGTCGATTGGATTGCTGGGCAATGCTGCCACTGTTTACGATGAGCTTGTAAGAAGAGGGATTGTTCCAGACGTTGTTACGGACCAGACAGCCGCACATGACCTCAATCTAGGATACATTCCGGAGGGGTTCACAGTTGAAGAGGCCTATAGATACAGGGATAGAAATTACGGGGAATACAGGAAGCTGGTATATGAATCCATAGTGAAGGAAGTGAAGGCAATAGTATGGTTCAAGGATCATAATTCAAAGGTATTCGATTATGGAAACAATCTGAGAACCAGGGCAAAGGAAGGCGGATACGACAGGGCTTTCGAGATTCCTGGTTATGTGCCGGCATATCTCAGGGATCTGTTCGAGATCGGTTCCGGCCCCTTCAGGTGGGTGGCACTTTCCGGTGATCCCGAGGATATATATGCAATAGACAGGAGAATAATGAGGGAAATGAGTGACGACAGGCACCTCGTGAAATGGATTGAGCTTGCAAACCGCATGGTTCACTTCCAGGGGCTCCCGGCGAGGATATGCTATGCCAGTTACGGGGAGAGGGAAAGGATAGGATTAATGATTAACGATATGGTGAGAAGTGGGGAGGTATCTGCACCTGTTGCCATTGGAAGGGATCATCATGATACTGGATCTGTTGCGTCTCCATTCAGGGAGACTGAAAAGATGAAGGATGGTAGCGATGCGATAGCGGACTGGCCCATTCTCAATGCCCTTTTAAATGCAATCTCGGTGCTACCTGGGTATCGGTGCATCATGGTGGAGGTGTGGGTATAGGGAACAGCATTCACGCAGGAATGGTGATTGTGGCAGATGGGACTGAAGATGCCGCAGAGAGAATTAAACGTGTTCTCAATGCTGACCCTGGAATTGGGGTAATCAGGCATGCTGACGCAGGCTACGAAAAATCTATCGATCTTATAAGAAAAGGAGTGAAATTTAAGACACCGTATTTCTGAGCTTCTCAAAGATTAGAAAGGACGAAATCTGAGAGGGTCTTCACATAACCCTTCCTGTCCTCCCACATCGTCAGGTGGGAGCATCCCTTGAATACCTTGAGTGCAGAGCCCTGAATTCGCCTGTGTATTTCCTCTGCAACCACAGGCGTGACCTCGTCAAATTCCCCCACAGTTATGAGGGTCGGGACCTTAATTACCCCTATTTTTTCAGTTATATCCCAGTCTTTTATCGTCCCTGTTATTGTGAATTCGTTGGGACCGTTCATCTTTCTGTATACATTCCTTTTGTCTCCGTATTCAAGTGATGTCTTTACCTCCTCAGGCCACGGAGATATCCTAATGAGGTGCCTTCTGTAGAATTCATCCACAGCTCTCAGATATTCAGGGTCGGAATAATTTCCTTCGCTCCCAAATTTCCTGATCGCAGAGGCGGCCCATGCGGGGAGGTCATCAATTAGCCTGTTCATCTCTTTAACTGTTAAGGGAACGCTTGCAAGGCCCCCGCTGACAATGAGACCCTTGAGATTCATCTGGTATTTAACGGAATAGGCGAGTGCAAGGGCCCCACCATATGAAGAGCCCATAAGGAATATTTTCTCCTCTCCGATCAAAGACTTCCTGACACCCTCAACCTCCTCGACACCGTAATCAATGCTATACTTCCATTCCTCCCTTGGTTCTTCCGATCTACCGCAGCCGAACTGATCGTAGAATATCACCTCTATTCCCTGATAGGCGAGATCGGCAAGGGGGAGTAGATAATCATGCGACATCCCGGGGCCGCCATGAAGGCACAACATCTTCGCTCTAATCTTCTCTGGAATGAAAATCCTGTAGAAGAGGTTGAGCCCGTTCACATTCACAAATCCTTCCTTTTTGGTGACATCCATCACTTCTCAATTGTTTCGGGTAAAAATTCCTTTTGTTTCACTTTTAGGAATTCGTGAAATNAGATTATAAAGAGCAAGAAAATCAACTGCTCAATCCTCCCATGATCGTTATTTCCGATACGTCTGTTATAACAGTTGCTCCATTGGGTGATATTGAGAGCGACAGATTGTCTCCCGTAATGGTGTGCTGAATTGAAAGGGAGGTAAAGGGGGCGAGGGCGGCCGCGATCATCGAATATATCTGCTGGCTAAACTGGGACTGAATGAATATTGTCACATTCCCGTTTAGCTGGTATTCCTGCTCAGAAAATGCTTCTAGATTCAGAATAACAGGTCCCGGGTAGGAAATGCTAATGGGACCACCCTCCAAGTTTACAAGGTGCACCGAGAGTATTATGGTGCCATTATCGCCTCTCTGCGCCGTTACCAGGTTCGATTCCACGATATTTCCTAAAGATGAACCGTTAACTTCTTGGGAGTTGATTATGGTGGATAATTCATAATAATAAGTCTGATCCACATAGTATCTGTTGTTCGTCTCCGCCGAAACCCCTCCGGATGATGATATTTTCGTGGTATCATTTGACACTGAAATGAAACCCGAGGATGATGGAAGAATGGACAATGTTCCCACAGTCGGGGATGAAATCACCGGGACGCTTCCGGACTCCAGTGAAAACGGAACAGTTACAATCTCTCCATCCCTGAATTCAATAAATAGGAGGTTCACAGAGGAATCCACCTCCATTACAGATTTCATGAGATTAGTGGAGTAAGTCTCTTCGTACCCTGTCATCTCAGCCGGTAAATAGCTTGTCACGAATACTGTTAGCAATATAACAAAAACGAGAATCGTGAGGATTGCACCAACGGCGGTGGCAACTCCCTCCTCCCTGTACGTAATGACCCTCATCACACCACCTTCCTGGAGTAGAAACTGTCAATAGTATTGAGGAAAACGTCTGGATTCATCCTTCCCCTGCCAAGAATCTCCAGGAGAAAGTTCCTTTTCCTTTCAATTTCTTTTTCAACGTCGCGTATACCGATCTTTGATTTCATCGCAATCTTCCTTGCAACCCTTGACTCACCGGAGTAGTTCATTTTACCATCCTCAAATCTGAATACAGGATGGAAGACTATGTCCTCCTGACCTTCCTGGTAATCCTCCATCTCATCGATTTCAATTATCTTCCTTGAAATTCCCGACTCCATGTTGACCAGTCTCTGGAAAATCACGAGGTCAAGGGATGAAATCAGGGGCTTCGGTATCCCGATCGGGCTTCCTTCAAGGCGGTGTATGAAGGACTTCATATCATTTGAATGGAATGTGGCCATTGCAGGCTGCCCCGATGACATAGCCTGAAATACAGTTTCTGCCTCCCGCCCCCTCACCTCTCCTATTACTATGTAATCTGCCCTCTGTCTCAGTGAGGTGATAAGAAGATCGTACATTCCTATGTCACCAGCTCTTTCTCCGGTCACAGGATTGACCTTCCCCTTCCCCTGTCTCGTGTAGAGGGGTATCCAGTCACTGTGCGGTATATCAATTTCCCTTGTGTCCTCGATCGTAATTATCTTTCTGTTGCTTGGAATGAACAAGAGAAGGGAGTTCAGTGTTGTGGTCTTTCCGGTCGCAGTTCCCCCAACTATAAATGAGCTCATTCCTCCCTCTATGGCCTCCCATATGTAAGCAGCTGCATCCACGTCCACAGTCCCGTTCCTGATAAGATCCAGGGGGGTAAGGATCTCCTTGAGAAATTTTCGTATCGCAAATGTGGAACCGTTCTTTGTTATCTCTCTACCATATGTAGCCTGAAGCCTGGAACCGTCAGGGAGCGAACACTCAACAATGGGTCTGGAGACGGAGATGTGAGCACCGGATCGTTCAACGATCCTTGTTATGAATTCCCTTAGTTCATCCTCGCTATGGAAGGAGATATTCGTTTCCATGGTACCGTACTTTTTGTGGAAAACATATACGGGTCTGGAAAAACCACCGCATGATATATCCTCTATGTTCGGATCATTCATGGGGACATTTATTCTCCAGTATCCGAAGAGTCTGGATGCGAGGTAATATGACACCAGCTCCCCGTCGATATGAAGCTGCCCATCCTTTCCTCCCAGATCTTTAACCCAGCTTCTCAGGAATTCCTCTTTCTCACCTTCCTTCAATTTCTTTGCAGAGGAAAGGAATTTTTTCTGAAGTGATACCACCTCATTCATATCACCGGGAAAATCGGGCAGGGCTTCGTAAAGATATGAACCCCTCCTTCTGCTGGCCCATATCCTTACCTCCTCACCGCCCGTCAGGGTGTATTTTTCCAGCATCTCCATGTCGCTGATTTCATCCCCTTTCCCGCTTCCGCCATTCTCCGTATCACACACCCCCTACTGCCAAGAGTACTATGTATCCAACGGCCGACAGTATGGATGCGTAAATAAGTCCCCTTCCAAGCTTGCCATCCCTGAGGATTCCTGCCATTATCCCCCCGCCGATACCGTTTACAAACGTCATTCCAGTGAAAGCAATTTTCACTGTAGGGATTGCTGATGTGTTAAGGTATCCCGCATAACTTGGTGTACTTCCTGCCGCTCTCATCATGGTGGGAAAGAACTGAATATCAATGATAGCCACCGCGAGAAGGAATACTGCGAAGGAAACGAATACAACAACTGCATAAGAGGAAAGTTGTGAATATTTCTCACTGTTAAGAAGGTATGCTTCCCTGGAATTTCTGGCAATATATGCCAGAACCTCGGAAACATTTCCCCCAGTTCTGTTTAATTCTATTACAGTGGATATGACCCTAGAAACGAATTGAGAATTTATCTTACCCTTCAAATTTTCCAAGGCTTCCTCAAGCGAGGCACCCCACCCTATCTGTTCTCTCATTTCCTCAACGTATTCATTGAACTCTCCATAGTTCCCGCGAGGCATTTCCATCACACACCTGGCAATATTGGGAGAATATTTAGACGCCTCCGCAAGGTCCGACAGGTAGTCTATCAGCCCAAGCTCTATGCCGGTAAGCTTCCTTTCATTTCTCCATATTATGAATCCAGAAGTGAAGAGGGCAATGAAAATAGCTGCGGAAATAAGGTCAAGTGATATGCCCACTTCCCTCTGGCGAAGGAAATACGCACCAATAACAAGAAGAATAAGTTCAACGGAAATTATTGTTACTGCGGAAAATTTCACTCAATTCCCACCTCCTTATTCAGGCTTGATATGATGAGTATGAAACTGGCCGTTATCACGGGTTCAATGAAAAATGAAAACAGGAGAAGGATGAACTGAGTGGATCTCGAAATTGGTGCGGATATCACACTCATAACGCCCAGGATTATCGCCAGAAAGAGAGGAAATGCAACACCTATAGCCACATAGACCTCAGAGAACAGGGAAACCGCATCACCGTTTCCCTTGATGGAGAGTCTCATCCTCTCATGAAAATTTTCAACCTTTTCGAGGAAGTAAGGTTTGAGTCTTGAGCCGGAAATAGCTGTGTTTACTGCACCCTGCAGAAAGTTTCTCCATTCCACTGAGGGGCTCGTCCTTGATGCGATGTTCATTGCGGCATATATGTCCATCCCTCCATCCTCCGTCAGCCTTACAATCTTTTCAGCTTCCCTCCTGACCTCCCCGAACGCCCTGTCCTGTGACAGTTTCCTGAAAATGATGTTCAGTGGGACATCTCCGTTGGCGAGCGCGGAGATGAATATATAAGACTGTTCAAGATTCTTAGATATTTCCTTTTGCTCTGGTTGACGCTCTGTAATAGGGGTAGGAAAGAAGGAGATAAAGTGTCACGAAAAAGGAGAGAGGTATGAATACCAGAAACGCAGTATAGAGTGAACTCCCAGAACCATGAAGAAAAAGAATGTAAAATAATATGGAGAAGAGGATAGGGGGCGGTGTAGAAAGGATGAGTGATGTGGTTAGGTATCTCCCGGGACTTAACCACAGATCAGCCCTTTCCAGGGCTAATTCCAGACTAGAGTAAAAGGAAGAATTCTTTAAAACAATAGGGGGGAGATGATCAGAAATCATTTTCAGGAAACCTTTCTCCTGTTAGCTTCTCCCTATTCCCTACTTTCTTGTTGATGCTATGTTCTTTCAATTCTTTCCCTCCCTCTCTGTGCCGGGGAAATGATATGAATCCAAACTCTCCTGAAACCCCGTTTCTCTCTCTTTATCCCATGAAATCTTTTCGATTATCCTTGCCCTGAGGGAGATATTGTTGAGAAGATTTTCCTCGTCCATATCCCCCCCTTCAGCAACCATTTTCAGGTATGGCCTGGGATAGAGAAATTCAAATTCGTCCTTCTGCTGATTCCATTCATATACGTTTTGCGCTGTAATATTTCCATTCTCTATGTCAAATCCTGTTATTCCCGTGACGCTTGTAATTTTCCTCTCAATTCTTCCCGCTGTGTTGATCAAAGAAACCTTTACCACCAGGTCCACGGAAGACAACATCACCGACGGAACATTCAATGGGGGATTTTCAAGCCTGTTGATAAGAGAAGGAAGTGATCCTGCGTGCACCGTGGCAAAGGTTGTCTGTCCTGTGGACATTGCCTGGAATAGGCTGAATGCTTCCCTCCCCCTTATCTCACCCACGATCAGATACTCGGGTCTCTGTCTAAGCGCAACCCTGACAAGATCGAACATATCCACCACCTCAGCTCCCTGCTCAGAAGGGAGGAAACCACCGATCCTCACGCCTCGAGTTACCGCTGGAATCCAGTTTTTGTGTGGAATATTTATTTCCCTTGTATCTTCAATGCTCACTATCTTGGCCCTGGGAGGAATAAAGTAGGAGAGAGCATTCAATGTGGAAGTTTTTCCGGCCCCCGACTCCCCGATGATCAGGATGTTCTTCCTCCATTCCGTCATGATCCAGAGGAATGAGAGGAGCTCAGGGCTGGCCGTTCCCAATCTTACAAGATCAGCGGGAGTGAAAGGAACCTTCCTAAAAAGCCTAATGGAAAACATGGAACCCCGCGAAGTAACTTCCTTTCCAAAGGCAGCATTTACCCTGTTGCCCTCGGGGGTTGTGGAATCGAGGATTGGATCCGATACCGTTACCATCTTCCCCCCCTTCTGTGAGAGATAAATCACAAAGCTGTCGAGCATTTCCTTTTCATGAAATATTCTGTTGCTCTCCATATTTCCGTAGGACCTGTGATAAACATAAATGGGGATGCCGGGACCGGTGCAAGAAATGTCCTCAAGTTTACTATCCCTCATCATGGGGTCTATTATCCCGTATCCTCTGAGATCCCTTTTCAGATAGTATTTTATCGTTTGCATTCTCTCTGGGGAAGGTCCATCCCATTCCCTGAGAAACTCCTCGATTAGGTATTCCACACCTTCCCCGCAATCCCTGCAGGAGGACCGATCCCTGAGAAGGATTCTGGGAATATTTGCCTTACAGAACAGAGGAACGAACGATCTTCATCGCTGAGTTTTGGCTCCTCAATGTAGTAGAGCGTGGATATCTCATCGGTCAAGATGTGTATTTTTGCCTCGCTTTCCTCAAGAGAATAACTTTCCAAAATTCGGTAGTTCCTGTTTCTGAATCCGACCGTATTTCCAGGGTTCTCGTCCCTACCGTCGTAGTAATAATGGCAGGGAGGATAATTTGAACCACCGGATTTGGAAAGCACAGAGTTGATTCCTATTCTGAATAAATAATGTTTCTACTTGGCAGATGGGAAATTGATGAAGAGGTTGCTGGGGGTGAGGAAACACACATATTCATAAATCAAGGATGGGAAAGGGTGTCTATGCTAAAAGAAGGTCATTTCTTTCAAAAGAAGTCTTCAAGGGTGCTTTTCTTTCTGACCTGGCTGCTCTTCAGGGAGGATTCGTCGACGTTGAACACCTCTGTGACACGGGAAAGCGTCTGGGCAACCCTGTCCGCATAATACTCGTAGTCAGGCTTGTAGTTGAACGGGATGTTTGGATAGTAGGGTTCCACTTCCTGGGGTCTCTTCTTGCTGTCCACAACGATCCACGAGACCTTCATCCCGGGAACAAACTCGTAGCCCGTATTTATCATCTTCTTTGCAACCTGGACGTTTGCCAGAGAATCTCCGTCCTTGTAGAAATCAAAGTCCTTCACAGTCCTGGAAATAACGAGCTTCTCCGTGTCAACCCTCCCCTCCCTGACATCAGCTATTATTTCCTTGGCGCGCCTGAGGGCCATGTTGACATCCCTGTCGAGGATGTGGTTGAATATCTCCATGAGTGCCTCAGATTGAAGGTCAAAAGAATCGGTCCTCCTTATCTCGTAGCCCCGGACAACTATATTTCCCCTCTCCTGAGGAGGATATACAACTTTGCCTGCGTATCTTTTCTTGGCACCGTGAGAGAACATGGGATCGAATACCCTCTCGACCTCTATATGAATCCCAAG
>JGI20128J18817_1000468_pt1 | contig 12495 bp, 13 predicted proteins | sample JossMetagenome_FD_18817 | JGI IMG/M metagenome (IMG submission 18817)
ATGGTAATAGTGAGGGATAAGGCCATACCTGCTGATGAAGTAAGGGATGTTACAGAGAAAATGAGCAAATTTTTATCATCAAAAAAAATTAAGCATAATGTAGAATGGGATAAATTATATTTAATAGAATTGAGGAGGAAAAAAAGATGAAGGTAAAGGATTTAATGACAAAAAATGTAATTACATTTGACCCAAACATGACTATTAAGGAGGCAATGGAAATCCTGGTAAAAAATAACATAGGTGGGGCACCTGTTGTTGATAATGGAAAGCTTGTTGGTATAATCACCCAGAGGGATATTTTAAGTTACCTGGACATGGCATACAAGAGGCAAGGTTGGATTTTCATACCTACACCTTTTGATATTATTGAAATACCCAGAGTAACAGCACTTCCATATGAGAAATTTACGGAGATTTATGAATCCCTGGGTAAAGAAAAGATAGGGGACATTATGCAGAAAAGGGTATATTTTGTTGAGCCTGATGATGATATTGAGGATGCAATACAGCTACTCGGTAAGGGGAAGATAAACAGATTGCCCGTGGTTGACAAGGATAGAAATGTTGTGGGTATAATAACTAGAGGTGACATACTGAGGGGTCTTGCTAATATTAGTTCTAATAAATGATAAAAACTCATATTTTTATGGATAACTTTATTAATAGTTTTTCTATTAAACTTTAATATGTTTCCAGTAATCAATTCTGACTATTGTAAAGGATGCAACTTATGTGTAGAGGTTTGTCCGAAGGCTGTTTTTGTGCAGGGGAAAAATATAACTGCACGGGGCTATTTTAGTCCCCTAGTTGCATACAAAGAAAGATGCACAAATATTAATTTGAAAAAGGGTGAAAGGATTTTGTGTGAAATTTGCTGGCTAACATGTCCAGAGCATGCTATTGAATTTGAGGTGATCTGAATGCTAACACCTGGGAGATATTTTCTATCCGGAAATGTGATAACTGCTGAAGCCGCACTGCTTGCTGGCTGCAGATTCTATGCTGGTTATCCCATTACGCCATCCTCTGAGCTTATGGAACATATGTCTGGAAGGATAGAAAATGAAGGTGGCGTTTTCATTCAAACAGAGGATGAAATTTCTGCGATTGCAGCAGTTATTGGAGCCGCAATGACTGGAACAAAAGCAATGACGGCAACATCAGGGCCTGGATTTTCCTTAATGCAAGAAAATTTAGGTTATGCTGCTATGACAGAAACACCCATTGTCATTGTAGATGTAATGAGAGGGGGGCCATCCACTGGCCAAGTGACAGTTGTTTCACAGGGGGATGTTCTTCAGGCAAGGTTTGGTTCCCATGGTGATTACGAGACCATTGTTCTCGCACCAAATTCTGTTCAAGAGCTTTTTGATCTTACAATAAAGGCCTTTAACCTTTCCGTAATGTTCAGGAATCCAGTTATTCTTCTATCAGATGCTGAGCTTGCACATATGGTTGAAAAGGTAGATGTTCCTGAAAAGATAGATATTGTAGGTTACAACGATTACAAAATTGAAGGTGTCCCTGAATTTGTACCTGTTGGGATTGGCGCTAAACTTGCAATCACCGGTTTAACGCATAATGAAAAGGGTTATCCTGTCACCACGGATGTCCAGGTACACAGGAATCTTGTAACAAGGATCGTGAATAAAATAATAAACAATGAGCCTATGATTTCTGATGTTGAAATAATAAACCCAGATGCTGAAACGATCATTGTATCATATGGCATATCATCAAGGGCTGCTTATCCTGTTCTTAAGAAGCATAAGGATGTTGGTTTATTCAGGCCAAGGACACTCTGGCCATTCCCTGAGAGCAAATTCAGGGATATTGCAAAGGGAAAAAGGATTATTAATGTTGAAATGAATCTAAGAGGTTATGGTCTTGAAGTTGAAAGGGTAGGTAGAAAATATGGTGCAAAGAGTTTTGAATTCATCAAACTCATTGGTGGCGAGGTACCAAGACCATCACACATAGAGGAGGTTCTTTAATATGGAATTTTTTGATTTTTATAGGAAAGACAGATGGCCACATCAGTTCTGTCCGGGCTGTGGCCTTGGAACAATAATGAATGCCATTTACAAGGCTTTCAATGATCTAAAAATGGACATAAACAAGACTGTATTTGTAAGTGGCATTGGCTGTACTGGTAGGGTACCAGGATATATAAATGCAGATTCTGTACATACTACCCATGGCAGAGCCTTGGCTTATGCAACAGGTATAAAGCTTGCAAGACCAGACCTGAATGTTATTGTAATAAGCGGTGACGGTGATTTATTTGCCATAGGTGGCAATCACATCATTCATGCTGCAAGAAGGAATATTGATATTAAAGTGATTGCCGTTAACAATGCAACATACGGATTAACTGGTGGACAGCTTGCGCCAACAACACCATATAATATGGTAACAACAACATCACCCTATGGCAACCGTGAATATCCATTTGCCTTAGCTGATCTTGTTGCTGCTTCAGGTGCAAATTACGTTGCAAGATGGACAACAGCACATCCAAATCAACTTGTAAACAGCCTGAAACAAGCTTTTACAACAAGGGGTTTCTCATTTGTTGAAGTAATATCACAGTGCCCCGTGAATTTTGGGAGAAGGAATAAGATGGGTGANCCTGTATTCCATCTTAGATGGATAAAAGAACATTCATTACCCTTATCAAAGGTATCATTTGATGTTAAATCACCTTATGATATACTTGATTTAAACACGAAGGGCATTTACATTATTGGCGAGCTTGTCAGAAGAAATAGGCCTGTTTACGGTGAACTTTTGAGGGAAGAAGAAATTGCAACTTCCCTTGAATAAGAGGCAAATATTTAATAGGAAAAAATCATAGTGATCTTCAATGATGAGGATTAACGATAGGCAGTTGCAGAGGATGATGAAACAGATGGGTTTAAAAACCCAGGAAATAGATGCAGTTGAGGTTTTAATCGCGGGAAAAGAAAAGGATTATATCATAAGAAATCCAAAAGTAACTGTTGTAGAGGTTCAGGGTCAAAAGGTTCTTCAGGTAACGGGAGACATGGAAGAAAGGGAAAAGGAAAAACTTCCATTCAAGGAGGAGGATATTGAACTTGTAATGCAGCAGACAAGCGTATCAAGGGAAGAGGCGATAAAAGCGCTAAAAGATGCTAATGGTGAGCCTGCTGAAGCAATAATAAACATAATGAAAAACCATGGACCTCATTGATGAAGTTCTTGAAAGAATAAAGCCTACGGCGGAAGAAAATAAAAAGATTGGATATGCGGTGGATGACATCCTTAAAAAAATTCAGGAAAGAATCAATGGTATTGATGTTGAGCCCATACTTGCAGGGAGTGTTGCAAAGGGAACGCATCTTAAAAATCCTGATATTGATATATTCTTGAAATTTTCACCTGAATACGAAAGAAAGTTCATTGAGCAATTTACTTTAAACCTTGGAATGAATGTTCTAGAAAGTCCGGTTATAAATTATGCTGAACATCCATATATCAACGGTAAACACATGGGTTATGATTTTGATCTTGTTCCTTGCTACAGGATTGATAATTCTTCAAAGAAAATTACTGCGGTAGACAGAACACCATTCCATACTAAATTTGTCCTTGAACATCTTTCCGAGGAGGGGAAGGACCAGGTAAGGTTACTTAAGCAGTTTTTCAAGGGCATAGGTGTATATGGTGCAGAAGCGAGAATACAGGGATTCTCAGGTTATTTGACTGAGCTTCTTATTATAAAATTTGGGACATTGGAGAATGTACTTAATAATGCAGCAAAATGGAAAAAATACACTGTAATATCTTTTAACGATGTAAATGAAGATTACCTTTACAACAAGTTCAAAGCGCCCCTGATTTTTATAGATCCCGTTGATGAAAACAGAAATGTTGCCTCGGCCCTTTCTATGGATAATTATGCAACATTCATTTATGCATCAAAGGAATTTTTAAGGGAAAGAACGATTAAATTCTTTTTCCCTGAAATAAATGTTGTTGAAAAAAGCATTGACAGGGGTACAAAATTTCTGCACATTATGCTTCCAAGACCAAATGTTGTTGATGATGTTCTATATCCACAGATAAGAAAATTTGTTAATACAATATTTAAAAATCTAGAGGAATTCGGTCCCATAGGATACCATTATTACGTTGATGATAGCATCCATGTTATAATTGAATCATACATGCTTGACCTGCCCAGGGTAATGGTGCATGAAGGGCCACCCGTATGGGACAGAAATTCTGAAAAATTCATTAAAAAGTGGAAAGGTCGAGCGTTATCAGGACCGTACATAATAAACGGCCATTTTTATGCCGATATAGATAGAAAGGATAGAAAAATGGAATCAAAAATATTGAGCATAATAAAAAGAAATTCCATCGGAAAGGACCTGGATAAAATTTCAAACAGTATTAGTTTCTCCAGGGACCAAGGAACCATTGAAAGAAAGGAACTCTTTATATTCCTGGAAAAAAAATTTCCCTGGGAATATTAAAAGAATGGCGGATTCAGTGATATTATCCAGAATGTTATCCATGATGCAAGAAATATGATTATGTTATATGCAAGTGTCTTCCTGTCTATGGTTACCTTTGCATACCTCAATATATATGGTACAAGTATAGCAAATGCAATACCTAATAAATATGAAAGTACAACAAGTCCAACATATTCGAGGTATCCTGAAAAGAAGCCGATGGCAATGCCAAGCATGTAAGATATAATAACAGCCCTGCCCTTGTGCAGCTCTGTCTGTAAAAATTCCTTCTCGCTAAGCTCTGGCAATACAATTTCTTCATCCTGTTCCTTCTTTGCCATTTCTAATCACCAACAAAACCTGATGCAAGATCTATTAATGCACCCTTAACATCCTTTGCCTTAACAACTCCGGATGCAACAAGTATTCCCCTAGATCCAAGTTCGTATGCCCTTTTCACATCATTTTTATTTTTAACACCTGCACCACAAAGAACGAGAACATTTTTATTAATTTCCATCACTGCCTTTACAGAATCTGAAATGACTTCAGGCTTGGCCATTGAAACTGAAATATCCCCGCCTATCAGTTCAGGTGGTTCAATGGCAACAAAATCGGGGCCAAGGGCTGCGATTGCCTTTGTTACATCAACATTGTTTGAACAGGCCAGACTTTTCAATCCCAATTCCCTGGATCTTTTTATAGCAATGTCTATTTCAGAAATTTTCAGCTGTTTTTCTGAATGGTTTATTATGATACCATCAATACCCCAGTCCTTGATATTTTCCATTGTAATGCTCCCTGTATGGCTCCCTGGTGAAATGGTATCAACATGCTGTGCAAACACCGGTATTGATACAGATTCCTTTACCTTTACTAAATCAACAAATGATGGTGCAATGGCTATTTCAATACCCATTTCAGTTGATACCGCTTCAGCTGTTTTAGCTATTGAAACAGATTTTTTTCCAGTGGATTCAGCATATGCCTTTAAATTGACAACAATTATGGGTGTTTTCATTTTAAAAATCATCATGAACAATTACTATTAATATTTTCTTAAATTTTGGATATTCCATCTTCCTTGAATATCTTTATTCTATTATCCGCAAAGTTTTCAAGCGCATTTTCATGTGTTACAATAAGTATCTGGTCAACATTTAGGTTTGAAAAAACCTCACCCATACGCATGATCTGCTTCTCACTAAAGCCATCAGTTGGTTCATCTAAAAGAATGAAATTCGTATCCATGAGCTTGAATTTTTTTACCATGGAATTCATAGCAAGCCTGTAAGAAAATGCAAGAGCATTGGATTCACCTCCGCTCAGTGCGCTTAGATCAAATTCATAATCATCATATCTGATTATGGGTGAAAAATTATTGTCAATGCCCACATCAAATTCTGTTCCAGGAAGCATGATTTGGAACCATTCACTGAGCTCACTTTCAAATTCAATCCTCAGGGCATTTATCATACCTGATATTATTGCATTTATTTCAGGTATAAATGTTCCATCAAGCCAGTTTATGAACATTGAAAAATTTTTTATCCTTTTTTCTTCAAACAATAAAGATTCAAGTTCCTGCTCTTTTCTTTTTATTTCATCTTCTTTTTCAGCAGTTTCTCTTTTAAGACTTTCAATGTTAACAGATATTGTGTTCAATTTCAATCTCTTTTCTTCATATTCATCCTTGATGCTTCTGTATTTTTCATCATCAAAATTAATTGTGTTTAGCATTTTTTCATATTCAATAACTTTTTTATTTATATCTAAGAGCTTTTTATTGTAATCTAAAACTTCATTTTTTAATTCATCTTCAATTTTTATTTCATTTTCAATCTTTAAATAATCTTCATGAAATTTCTTAAGTTTCCTTAAATCTGCAGAAATTTTATTAAATTTTTCCTCTTCAAAATTTAAGTTCTGTATTTTTAATTCCAAATTTTCTATTTCCATTTGCATCTGATGAATTTTTTCAAGAATTTCATTTTCAGGATAGACCATTTTTTCAAGCGTTGACTTTTTTGCGCTCAGTCTTAATATTTCATTTTCAATTGATTTATTTTTTTGAGCTATTTCTTCCATACCTTTAATTTTTAGATCTATTTTATTAAGATTTTCATTTAATCCCATTATTTTTGCATTCTTTTCTTCTATCTTATTCAGATCTTCCTTTATAAGTATTTCAGTATGTTCTCTGTCAAGAGGCCTTTTGCATTTTGGGCATATGCTCATTTTTTCTAAATTTTTTAGGTCGTTTATCTCATTTTTTAAATCTGAAATTGATTCCTTTTCTCTATTTATTTCCCATGTTAATGATGATCGTTCATTCTTCAAATTATCAATAGCTTTTTCATCAATGTCTTTTTTCTCATTGATTAAATCTTTAATTTTCATTTCTAATTCATTAATCTCCATTCTATTTTCATCTATTTCCTTCTTCTTTGATTGCAAATTTTTTAAATCAGCATTTGCCTTATCAAGGATCTTCTAAGAATATTAAATTCATATTGCTTATTTTGCAGGTCATTGTATTCCTTTTCTTTCTCGTTGTAGGAAATCTCATACTTCGTTAAATTCTCTAAAATTTTCTTTTTATTTTCAAGTTCTTCAATTTTTTTGTTCTTCTTTTTGAGCTCTTCTTCAATTGCATTATATCTTTCTTTTTCAAGGCCTATTGAATTTTCAATTTTTTCTCTTTTATTTTTTAAATCTTCCATTTCCATTATTAAACTTTCAATATTTTTTATTTCATTCTCTGTTGTTTTGTATTCCTCATAAAGATTTTTTATCTTTTCATTGTTTCTGTTGATTTTTATTCTTATGTCTTCTATTTCTGATTTTGCATCTATAATCCTTGAACCGTTTTCACCTATAATACCCTTGGAAATATCTATCTTCGTTTTCACATAATCCCTTAAAATATCACAATTTTCAATTATTTTATTGTAAGAAGTGATTTGAAAAAGGTCTAGAATCATTTCCCTCCTTTCTTCAGGATCCATGGATATTATTGATTTCATCTCTTCCTGGGAAGCGTAAATAAGAGTTTTAAAAAATAATGGATCTCTTTTCCTGTACTGGTATATTTTAAACTTGGATGAAATGAACTTTTTCATTTCCCTATCGCTCATTTCTTTCTCTTTTCCATTAATGCTCAAGATAACATTGCTACCAGAATATCCATCTTTTGTTTTCCTGAGCATTCTAGTTATTTTTATTGAATCATTAACATCTTCAAGGAAAAGTGATACGCTTCCCTGATTTTCATTCATTCTTAAAAGATTCCTGTAGTTTTCGGAAGTACCACCAAAGAGTGCAAACTTAATCGCTTCCATTATTGTTGTTTTTCCGCTGCCAACATCGCCTGTTATGACTGTAATTCCATTTTTAAATTCTATGTGCGATGACTTATGGGACCTTATATTTTCAAGATCAATTGCTCTGATTATCATGGTTCTCGACCTTTTTTAATTCGTCCTCTAAAAGGGTTATTAGTCTTTTCTTGAAATCATCCATTCTCTCACCTTCCTCCCTATCCAGCTTTAATTTTTCTGAGAAATTGAATGTATCGAAAGAAAATGGATTTTTTATGTTATTGATTTCATTTTCAGGGCTATTGGCAACATGAATCTTTTCTTCAATGCCCAAAAGTTCTTTTTTTCTTAACACTATTATTGATTTTTTCTTAAACTTCATTGGAATTTTACCTATGTTTATTTCATCAGGGTCAAAGTTCACTCTTCCTCTAAGATTTAAAAATGTAATATCTTGCTGATTTTCACCAAGCAATCTCAAAATATTATCCAATATTGCTTCGGGCAACATTCCGTTGCAATCAATATCTTTTCTTAGGATTTTAACTGGATTAATGTCAATAAATATAGGTTTAAAATCTTCAACCAATGCATACCCTTTCTCAACATTATTATAAAGTTCATCAAATGAGGATGCGAAAAATGTCCCAGGATAAACTAGATAAGAATTATTAATTTTTTTTACAACCCTTTTGTGAACATGCCCACCCGCATAGTATGAAAATCCTGATGGAATATCACTGATTTCTATCTCTCTTGCACCATAAATACCTATAGAACCCTTGATTGGAGAATGAAAAACGAATATACTGTTCTCTTCAGGATCTACCCTAATTTTTTTGAAGTAATCAACTTCTCTTGAGTTAGTTTCACCTCCAAGCCCATAAAGTGTAATTCCAGATCTTTCATCATATGTAGGCAATAGATAAAGATACCCATCTCTTTCGTCATATCTTGCTACATTTGTGATTATGCCTGCTGATTCAAGAATATCGAATAGTGATATGCCACTTGATATGTCGTGAGATCCTGGAACAGCATAAATCCTTTTTCCATTTTCAATGAATGATTTCATTGATGAAATCAAATCGTCAAGACCATCGAACATCTGTACAGGTGTATTGAATATATCCCCTGCAATTAAGATGAAATCAACATCTTCTTTAAGGACGTTCAAAAATGATTCAAGAACTTTTAAATGTACACTTACATATGATGAAAACGCGCCGAAATGCGTATCTGATATATGTATAAATTTCATTTTTTCCTTGCCCTTTTCTTTATTTCCTCATCCTCTAGCCTAAGTTCATGCATTAGATCACCTACACGCATGTTCAATGACGTGGGCGTAGTAACAGCAACAATGCTCTTTTCAAATCTTTCATTCTTTTTAAGGTAGTCAATAAATTCAATCACATCATTGTCTGAAAAATTGTGAAGAAGTATAATCTTAGGCCCTTCTACATTTTTATTTTCATCACCTATTTTTCTGAAAGCCATAATTAATACATTCATTTTTCGTATATAATTATTGACGATGAAAAAAAATAAATATGATATGCTCATATAAGCATATTATGAGTACAAAATCATTAGCAGCAGTNTTATTTGTTGTAGGATTNGTGATTGGTTTTGGGATTGGCTACGGTGTTATGGTAGCAACCCAGCCGGCATCAGCACCTGTTCAGGGTGTATCAATTATTGCAGCAGGGTCTCTTGGGTATGCGTTCAATGATATTGCACAGAACTGGACAAAGTTATATCCAAATGTGCCCATATCGCCTGGTGGTGGAACATTTATGGGTAGTGTAAAGGCAGCTGAGCAGATTTCAGTATTGCATGAAAAATATGATGTGTTTGCATCAGCGGCATCGGATGTCATACCAATGGTACTTGCTCCCAATTACACAAACTGGATGGTTGTTTTTGCAACAAATGAAATTTCAATACTTTACGCTACAAATTCCACTGCACCTGTTAATCTCAATGGCACGGTAATGCAAGTGAGTCAAATAAATGAAAGCAACTGGTTTATGTTTGTAACTGCACATAATGTTACTGTTGGCGTAAGCAATGGGAGTACTGATCCGGCCGGATTCCAGGCAATCCAGGCAATGAAACTTGCTGGTATTTATCTTGTTCAGCATGATAATGCAGCTTACAATGCCTGGTTCCATGGATATCTTGGTTACCCTGTTAACGACACAAATGCAATATTCCAGGCAATATGGTGGCATAAGTACAAAACAGGCCATTTAATGCCTGTGGGCATCGAAGCAAGCATGGATGCAATGATAAAAACTGGAAAGCCATACTTTGGCATTTCATATAGGAGTCTGGCAAAATCCTATGGTCTTGGATTTGTTAAATTACCATGGCAGGTCAATCTGGGTTCAACGAATATTACTGCAATTAATTATTACGCTCAGGTAAATAGCAGTGGTGCACCAATAGGTCTTTCTGGAACATCAGCAGAAGCATCTTCACCTGCTGGCCCAATCTTTTACGCTGTGACCATACCATTCACAGCTCCTGATAAAACACTTGCAATCGATTATTTGGCTCTTCTTCTTGGCCCAATTGGGCATCAGGTACTTGTTAACACATATTTTGATCCTTTACCTGTTCCTTATGCTGTTCCATTAACATCTAATGCAACAATACCCTCAGTGCTAGAACCATTTACAGAACCTTTACCATCATACCTGCAATCTGGACCTGGATACATAGCAATAATGGGGTCTCAGTCCTGAACGATTGAAAAATCAAAAATTTTTATTTTTATTTTATTTTCTTTTATTTCTGGCATTTTTTCGAGAACAATGCTAATTTTTTCTTTATCTAAAAATCCAACTATTTTTATGCCCACAGGTGTTCTTATCAGGGATTCAATTTCCAAAGGTATGCCATTTTCGTCCTCCTTTACATTTGAAACGCTAAAAGCAATTGTTGCATTTTTATCTATGCCAAGTATTGTATTCAAAAACTCATTCTTTATTATATTCTCAAGGCCAAGGAATGATGCAACAAACCTAGATTTTGGTGATTTAATGATTTCGTCATAGGTGCCAATCTGCTCAATCCTACCATTGTTCATTATGCCTATCCTGTTTGAAAGGTACCTTGCCTCATCCCTTGAATGCGTGACCTGAAGTGTAGTTAGCATAAATTCTTCATGTATCTTCTTAAGTTCATCGATGAATTTTTCTCTCAAGTTTTGATCCAGGCCTGTAAGGGGCTCATCTAGTATCAGCAAACGCGGTTTAATAGCAAGTGCCCTTGCAATTGCAACTTTCTGTTTTTCACCACCGCTCAACACTTCAGGATATTTTGTCAATAAATTTTCAATGTTTAACTTTTTAATTATTGGTTGCACATCCTTCATTGCTGATTCCCTTGATATGCCTTTTACCCTGAGACCGAATATAATGTTATCTATAACTCTCATATGATCGAAAAGTGTGTAATCCTGAGGTACATAACCTATATTTCTATTCTCTGGCTGTTTTTTTGTTACATCTTCACCGTCTATGATTATTTCACCCTCTTCAGGGTATATGGATCCAGCTATTGTATCAAGCAATAGACTCTTACCGCTCCCCGTCGGACCTAGAAGAATAAAATATTCACCATCTTCTATCCTAAGATTTATTTTATCAATCCTGAACGTGGGCACTTCAACGCTAATATTCTTCAGCTCTATCATCTTCTCACACCCGGCACAAAGAATAATTTTCTCTGCCCCTGAATGATTTTCAGTATTACAAATATTATTAGAGATATCACTATTAATAAAGCTGAAATTCCTATTGCACCTGTAAGACCTGTAACCTCAAATTGATTGTACACCTGAACACCTGCTATTGCATTATACCCTGGAATTATGTATGGTGCAACTATCAAAATTGCACCAACCTCGCTGATAGACCTTGCCCAGCTTAATATACCCCCTGTTAGAATGCTTCTTGCTACCTGTGGTAAAACTATCCTGAATAAAACTTGTGTTTGCGATGCACCTAGTGTTCTTGCAACTATTTCGAGCCTCGGAGGCAATGATTTTATTGCTTCCTCCATGGTTTTTATTGCATATGTACCGCTAACAAATATATATGCAAAAATCACTGCTAAAAGATTATAACCGAATGATATGCCTAAATAGTTAAAAAATACGCCGCCTGGCTCGGATTCTGCAAATACAAACAGAAGACCTATGCCAACAACACTGTGCGGTATCATTATAGGTATTTCTATGATGGCATCTAATATATTTTTTCCAGGAAATTTGAACCTTGAAAGGAGATATGCAAGTGGAAAACCAAAAAATAAAACAACAAGGGTAGCGATTGTTGCAGCGTAAAGCGTTATTTCTATTGATAAAATATTTCCTGGTGTTATTACCTGTGTAAAAATTGTTGACGGGGATACTAGGGTCAAAATTCTAATTATNGGTGCAAGAATAAATGCAATGAACACAATGGATATGATCCACATTGTTATTTTAAAAGGTCCCTTATAATGGAAATTGCTCTTTTTGATATGCATAATCTTACATTTCGATCAATATATCTAAACTTTTCTTTTAAATGGAAACCATCCGCTAATTCTTTTTATTTCTTATCATAAATTCTAATTCTATTTTATCTTCATTTTATGATTTTTATTTTCTATTATCTTTTTCTACAAAAAAT
>JGI20128J18817_1000469_pt1 | contig 12494 bp, 11 predicted proteins | sample JossMetagenome_FD_18817 | JGI IMG/M metagenome (IMG submission 18817)
GGAGGTACAAAAGACCGGAATATTCAGTCAAAGTCTATGAATTACTGAAGGATGAGGTTAAGGATCTGAAAATGGTGATAGTGGGGGATGGGCCTGTTCTGAAAGAAATTAGGGATGAGGTGGATGGGAAGCATTATAACATAGAATTCACAGGAAGAATAAGCAATGAGGAATTGGCAAGGGTTGTGAGGGAATCATGGGTCAATATACATTTTTCAGTCACGGAGGGATGGGGTCTTTCCATCATTGAATCATCAGCCTCGGGAACGCCGACAGTTGCATTCAAGGTTCCAGGCCTTGTGGATACAGTTATGGATGGATATAACGGTTTTCTGGTGAACAGAATAGAGGAATTTAAGGATAAAATACTGAATGTAATAAAAAATGAAAATGAATATTCCCTAAATTCGAGGAAGTTTGCAGAGAATTTTAGCTGGGATAAGACGGCAAATTTGTGGTTCAAACTTCTCAATAACTCATAAAAGTGCATCACGAACTCCCCCTGAATTATGAATTGAAATTTGCAGAGAATGTGTGAAATATTCGAAAGGTGAACACGGACCATATTCCTAAAGCAGTCGAATGAACTTTTGCAAAATAAAAATGTTATAATCAACCGGAAATATATCCAAGAACAAACGGTATTCACCTCATAACCTGTATCGGAATGCTTTTTATCCTGTTCCTCACTGGTAGCGTAGCCCTGTTTCTCCCAGACAACCCTGCAAATTCTTTGTAGATAGTATTCCTCAACATTTTCTGTGAGTTACCGTAGCGATAATATTTTCTTATGCAACCNTCCTATCATCTTCTCNTCATTATATGNTGGTATTGTGATCGTTGCGCAAGGGATACTTGTGACGTCATACTGTGTCTNGACAGATCGCATTTATATCNCTTAAATATTTCCTATTTATTTTCATTAATTTTTAAATCACTCTCGACCATTATCCTCACAAGTTCCCTGAATTTTACCTCAGGATTCCATCCAAGCTTCTCCTTTGCCTTTGTGTAGTCAGCCTCATAATTATCAGATTCAAGTGGTCTGTAGAATTCCTTGCTTACCTTTATCATTGTTTTGCCGTCATCAGATACTCCAATTTCGTTAACCCCGCTCCCCTTCCATGTTATATTTATACCAGCAACCCTGAACGCCTCCTCTGCGAATTCCCTGACAGTATGCTGCTCTCCAGTCCCCAGTACAAAATCATCAGGGTAGTCCTGCTGCATCATCATCCACATACCCCTCACATAATCTTCAGCATAACCCCAGTCCTTCCTTGCATCTAGATTACCAAGAATTATTGGTTCACTTGATCCCTTTATTATCCTAGCCACACCCAGCGATATCTTTCTTGTTACAAATTCAGGTCCCCTCACCTCACTCTCATGGTTGAACAGTATTCCATTCGTCATTTACAACTCATAAGCATCTTTGTAAGTCCTCACTGTCCAAAATCCCGCGAGTTTGGAAAGTGCATATGGGCTCCTCGGGAGGAAAGGAGTTCTCATTCTATGGTGATTCCTTGGGCAGACCGAACATTTCAGATGTGGCAACAAAATACATCCTTGTGTCAGGAGAATAATCCTTGACAGCGTTGCACACATTCAGCGTCCCACTTATATTGGCATCGTATGTTGAGAGAGCATTCTGGAAACTATAACCAACGAAACTCTGCGCGGCAAGATGGTATATTTCATCAGGTTTCTCCTTCCCCAGTAAATTGGAAAGAAAATTACCGTCTGTTATATCTCTGTAATGTACCACAATTTTTTTTAACATCATCTGGCAGCAGTTTCATCATACCTCTTGTCATGGAACTGTTTTTTCTTAGTATACCATGGACTTCATGACCCTTTGATATTAGAGACTACGAGAGGGACTGATTTCACTAAATTATTGGGCGATGATGCATACGTATATTGGAACCCTTCTGAATTGCAAGAGATATTTCTTCGTAATAGGGGATTGAACAGTGTTGAAGTGCATGAGTTTGGAGAATTTGAGAAGAATCCTTTTTTGGTTATAGCTTACTGAAATTAAAATTTCACACTTTTGCTTAATTTTGCCCTAGTGTTTAATATTCCATCTTCATTGCAAACCTCTTTAGAAGTCCTCCATTAAAATTTTTGAGACGAACTCCACCAGCTTCTCTGCATTACGTTCAAAGGAATAATATTCTCTTATTCTTTCCGCCTCTCTTGCTAACTTTTTTATCCCTTTTGATCTTACTAAATCTGCAACGTTCAAAATGGCCTCACTGAAGTCTTCCCTGCTTGAGATAATAAAGTTTTCTGATTCAACAATACCGAGAGAAGATTGTGGCGTCCCCACCACATATAACCCATTGGTCAAGTATTCTATATTTTTACTACTAGTCCCGCCCGGAACATTTGTAGGATTTAGACCTATCTGACACCTGCTGTATACGCATTCCAAATCCCGAACTACTCCCAATATAGCAACGTTTTCAATATTAAGGTGTCCAAATTTTAAGTCACTGTCTTTTCCTACAATGACAAATTTTATTCTTCTATCCTTTTCTAGAGTTTTTCTGGCAACATTGTAAATAATGAACTGGGCCATTTCAAGGTTGGCGGGATAACTGAAATTGCCAACCAGAACACAGTAAATATCGTGAAGGTCATCCGTAAAGTTCAAATTACACTCAGACTGAGAGTTGAGTATTTTTGAATCGATACAAAATGGAAAGACAATGACGGGACATTTGCATTCTATCTCTATATTTTCTTTCATGTTTTCTGAAGGAACAATAACCCCCCGAGAATATCTCTTAACGAACGTTTCGTAAAATGCACTGTATCTGAGAAATAATTTTTGCAAATTACCGGATCCCAAATCAATAGATTTTGAATAATCCGTCCCCCAATCACTAATACATGATATAATGTTTATACCAAATGATTTGATTATAATAGATGGAAAAATTACGTATCTGTCTTCCATTATAGCAAATTTAGTTTGATCCTTTATGGAATTTAAATGGAGGAATATCCATACAATTAGATATAAGTTAACTAAAAATGTCCTGAGCAACCATGACGAATCAAAACGAGCAGTTAATTTAAACAAACCCTCAGATGGTATGACTACCACGTATTTTTTGGATAGCGCTTGTATCAACTGTGATGTATATTTTACCTGCCCGTCGAGCTGTCTCAATGGCTTGTGAAATAATAACAGAATGATTCTGTTCTCTGCTATTTTTCTCTCCATACCTTATATGTATAGTTATGATCCTCTTTAACATTCTGTTTGCAACTCAAAATATCTTATCATAGCGTCACGGATTATGTGATATAATGCTTGTTAGCTTAGGCTATGATTATGTTTATAAATCAGATATTAGTAAAATTATTGCAGTTGCCCTTACCTGATATAATCAGGGAATCGTATGACAAGGAAAGGCCCCGTATGATTTACTGCTGGAGAGCACCGATTGTGCGATTGTTGTAATTTGAAAGAGGATCCTTGTATCACATATCATGAGGGAAAGCCTCGAATAGGTGTATAAGGTAGACAACTTCAAAATAGGCCAAATAAAGAAACTACCATATCTCTGCTAACAACATAGGTGTAAAGATGAATTGATGGAAATGTTCACTAAGAGGTATCCTTAAGCGTACACAGAATTTATGACACTATCCTATCACGCTCTGTTAATGCAACATTTTTCATAGACTTACTTTTAGATATTATCCTAAAATATTTCTTAAAGCTTGGAAAATACGTCCCAATGCAAGGAAGCTATTTTCTCCCATGATATGTTTTCTTCTGCAATTTTTTTGAGGCAAGACGATACAAGTTTTAGTCTAGAACGATCCTTAGCGAAGCTGGAAATAATGTCAACTGCCTCTTCAATAGTGGTAAAAGTAAGTTTCGAGCATTTCATACTAATTGTAGAAATAAAAGCTGGCACATTACTGCCAACCACCGTTACACCACACCCTATAGCAGTAGAAAAAATACCGCTAGCATTTGTGCTAAGAATCTGTTCTCTGTTTTCTCTCCTATATGGAAGTAAAATGATATCGGATGATAATATTTTTGTCCGAAATTCGTCATTCGTAAAGTATCTGGTCTCTATAGAAACATTTTCCATATTCTTAGATAGTTCAACTATATAGTTGTAAAATTCGTAATTTTTCCTATTAGCTCTGGAGTATGGAATATCTCCTTCTATGTGCAAATGTGCATTTATCCCGATTTCATTTAGTCGCTTCATGATTTGAATTGAAATATCTTGACCCTTGCGTTCTTCTATGTATCCTAAAGTCCTTATACACAACGAGTCATTAAGAGTTGAGTCATTACATTTAAAATGTCCGGAACATTTAGTGTCTGAACCGTGAGGGATAACAACAATATTTTTTCTTGAATAAGGAAATGTTTTTATAACGTCCATCATTTGAAGTGTGTGAACAATAATCACATCGCTCTTTTTTAATATAATTCTATTGATCAACTCGACATAATGCCTGATCACATTTTGTTTTAGTATTTCGAGGGCTGTTTTCCTTGAAACTTTCTTTGAAAAAACTTTTGGTTTTCTAAATACTGAATGCATAGTTACTGCAACTCTAAGGCCCAATAATTTTGAAAAGAAAATGAGCGGAATGAACGTCAAGCTACGATTGTACCAAGCATATTCGTGCTGTAGGTGAATAATCTTCGGTCTTAATTTTAAAATTAGTATTATCACACCCAAACTAAAGAAAAGATTAGGTAATTTATAGATTTTTATCAAATTATTTTCCCTTAATTCTTTCATTAGTTCTAAACCTACAACGGTCTCTAGTTCTGCGGATTTGGGGAAAATTAAGCACGCTTTACAATGGCTTATATTTAAGATTTCTTTCATTAGATTGGCAGCATAAATAGCGTTTGATTTAACATTCGGACAGATCTCCATCATATATGTTTTAGGAATCATTTCAGTTCACTTTAATGATCCGACAGTCAGCTTGCGTTCTTGATCTGACACAGATTTTTCGCCCCTTGCCCAAATGATTGGCATAAAATACTGTGCAAATGTATCGCCCATAATTGGTCTTATTATATGATATCCAAAAGATTGTATCATTGATGTTGCAGGCCCAGTCTTAACAGACTTTTCCTTATAATAACATAGCTCTATCTCGATATTGGAAAAATTAAACTGATTGAGTAAGGAAACAATATGAGAATAATGAAAGACTTCGACATGATGATCCTCTGGAGATGTTCCTTTATACCCTCCATTATGTCTCTGTCCAGGAATATAAATTGGAAAAAAAGCCGCATTATCGGTAACTAAAGATAGATGACCAGAAGGTTTTAAAACCCTCCTAACTTCATTCATAAATTTATAAATATTTCCTAAATGTTCAATTATACCGTACGCAATCACAAGGTCAAAACTTTCGTCTCGAAATGGAAGACCATCTTCGATATTTGCAATTACAGTAGCTCCTGGTGCATTTGTTGAGAAGTCTAACCTAACATCTCCCGTTGTATCTGATCCACAACCAATATTTAACCTACGCCCAGAAAAATTTTCGGCGAATTCCCAGTATGGAGCTCCTTTGGATATCTTGAAAGAATATGCGGGCATCACAATCATCACCGTTCCTTGTTTCCGATAGAATCAGTGTCAATTGCAGCAAGAATTCCGGTACCATAACGGTTTGAAAAATTAGATTTCACTATCTTATAGCCATGAGAGACAAGATAGTTCTCACAATTTGAATGTAGTTGCTCAGAATGAGTCTCCATTATGATCCTTACGATTTTCTTAGCTTCAAGAAGCTCTTTCGCTCCCTGTAAAAGCTTGAACTCAGCGCCTTCGATGTCAATTTTTATCAAATCAATACCTTTTATGTTATAATTTCTTGCGACCTCGTCTAACGATTCAATTGGTAGTATTGAGGAGTTATGCAAAGCAAATCCAACTTCATCTTCAGGCCTTTCGATTACTTCAATCCTACTATGACCCCCTTCGCTTTTTATACGATAATAACCTCGGGAATCGCCAATGGCCATCAATAAAGTCAAAGTATTTGATATGTTATTTTTCTCTATGTTAACTTTCATTAAATTATAGTTATTTGGCTCTGCTTCTATAGCGACTATTTTGCATTTTTCTTTTAGAATATAATTCGCGTATAATACATAATCACCAATATTGGCCCCAACATCGATTATAGTCCAGCCCTCTCTCAAAGGAAAAATATCATAAACACCTCGTGTAAATATTTCCATTATAGAGACAAAATTACTAGCATCCAAAATTTCAACATAATAAGGCGAATCCGATATCCTAAGTCTCAGCTTCACATGCTTAGTGAAAAGATCTAGAACCTTAAAACCATATTTAGTGCAAGCTATGGCACCTAATATACGGAAAAAAGTTTTTGGTGCCTTAATATCAAACGTATATTGTTCCATTATTGATCCCCAATAGAGCTTTCATATATTTTTAATATTGCTTCGCTTGTTTTCATAATGCCGTTTTTGAATTGATTACTAAAAGGATTCTTTCTCAGTTTGTTTAAGCCATTCGCCTGAAGGATGGCCTTAGATAAATCATTACTTGTTGCTTTGGTCCATATTACATCAGTGTCTGCTAGCTGATTTCTAAGCACAGGAATATCTGTAGCTACAATAGGTACCCCTGATAAACGGGCATCCATAGCTGTTCCTGATGGACCTTGGATATTAATATACGGTAAAATAATGAATTTTGAATTAACGCATAGCCATTTCAATTCTTCAGCCGGTAGAAGTCTTGGAACAATGATCACACTCTGGGATAGATNTAGTTCAAGGACTAGATTCTGAAGATACTTTAAATACTTCTCCCCATCTTCATTTCCTACTGGCCCAACTATTAGGAGTTGTAACTGTTTCAGGTCTTTTTGAGCCAAATGCCAGGCCTGAATTGCCAAATGAAATCCCTTCTCCTCCCTAAGGAAACCAAAACATAAAGCATATTCATTTGCTATATGTGATGTTAAATACAAAGGTTCTCTTTCATAAACATCAGCCTTTAGATATGGATGCTCTTCAAAGCTTAACTTGTTGTCGCTGATATTGTAATCATTCTTGAACCTTTCAAAAAGTTTCATATCCTTATTTTCGGATGAAACTAGCAACAGTTTTGAAGAGAGCATAAACATGAAGTGAAGAGTAGACTCAATTAATATCTCTAAAAGATGTGATAAGAGTTTATTATGGATTTTAAGTTTTATTCTGTTTCTGATATCTGAATGAAGATATGGTGTGTGAATGCTTATAACAACGGGTAACTTGAGAAGCTTGGTGGTTATCAAAAAAGGAATTAGTCCTTCCCCTAGTGCTCCCCCATAGTCGTTCCTGTCGAATGGGTTTATCAAATGGACTACATCAACGTGTCTTCTAACAATTACAAAACTTGCAATGAACCCATTAAAAAAACGCGCAACTGGAGCAGAACTTAACNCTCTACGGATTCTAATTTTTTGATTTNGAAATATTTGCCTATCATCTTGTCTTGTGCCNATTTTCATCTTAAATGTTAAAACATCAATNNAGGATATCTCCTCGAATAGTGAAAGTGAATTTAATAATTGAATTGTGTATTCAGTTTCTCCTTTAAGTCTAGGGGGTATAGAGCATATTATCATAGTGGAGATTCCATGTCCGTTAGTGGTATGATTGCGACCGCTCCCTCTCACTTAATAACACCTCCTTTAGATCAAGTAAACTGCGATCTCGTGGTATGACAGATTGCTCGATTCCTTTAAAATATTTGGTAGTTCAACTTTATAAATAATCCATGCCTTTGTCACATATACGCCAACTAAAATATTTGCTCTCTCCAAAGCGCTGATCCAAATATTTTGTACGTTATTATTTATTATGTAGGAAACATTATAGATAGATAAAAAATGATTAATTTTGTTTATACTTAGATTATTAGAATATAATGCCACATACTTCCAGTATATTTTGTTGGCTAGTCCACCTAACAAATTTATTTGTTCTACCTCAATTGTATTTATACCCGTAATTCCTACAAGTTTTGCTACTTGTGAAATATTTATATCATAATTGTTCCAAGCACCAGCTGTCATGTCTATATGATAATTGTAATAATTACTAGATGTCATATTGGGACTACTACTTACGGCTAAAAAATCTCCATTGGACAACAAAAGAGATATGCCTGGACCGGAAACATATTGAGTTCCAACGGTTGAAAGCGGAAAGACACTAAAGGAGAGATTTAAATCGTTGAGACCTATAGAAACGTTATGGGTATATTGTGAATAAACTCCTTTAATTATCTCTAGTATCTTTTGAAAGCTAATAGTATAATTGTAAGTTATGTAGGCAACCCCATCTTGGTTTAAGCTATACCAACCTGATAAAGAATTATCACTAGAAAAATTATAAAACACGCTACCAAAAAATTCATTGACAAAAGAAAGTCTATCATTCGTAGGCGGAGCTAGGGAAGTAACCAACAATTGAGTATCAGTCAAAGCTGGTATCCAGTAATCATTTGGAGGTGCAATAATAACGCTTCCTTGCGGAACAATATCGCGTACCCACTGAGTCATATTCAAATCATTGGAATCTAGATAGATGGATTGAGGTCCGGCAATACTATAGTAAGTTGGCTCAGACGCATAAATGATTGTAGGAGCAATTAAAGCAACCAGAATTAGTACCGTAACAATTTTTTTACCTTTTTTATAGTGAAAAGGTGAAGGCACATTTTTTTCTTCCCAAAGATTATCTCTTTGTTCATTCATTAATACTTGCCCCCTAAGTATTTTGCCTTTAGCAAAAACAAAGAATGAACTGATCGAAATAGCAAACCCAAACAAATAATCATCCGCAACCATGGACGGTAACAGATTAGTAGTGAATAGCAAAAGCATCATTCCTGATAATACTAACAAAGAAATTGGTAAAAAAGAATTTTCGAACTTCGGCGTCACTTTTGAATTGAAAACTTTCCAGTCGGCTAGAATTACCAATGAACCCATAAATAAAAAAATACTTACCAAAGCGGCTATAGTATCATTTAAGGAAAGAGGATATATGACGACACCTAAAAATGCAGAATAAATTGGATGTACAAATATAGCAATTATTCGCAGAAAAATAGCAGGAAACATAGAAATGACTATCACTTGCAAAAGAGATTTAACCCTTAAAAATCTCAATAGTTGGAACCACAGAATACCTGCAATTAAAACCAGTCCGAGTGGAATATAGGCAAGGAGGGTAGATACTATATAGAATATCTTGATCTTGTTTCCAAATTTGTGTTCCTTTTCTACTATTGCATACATTGAGAGCGCAAAAAAAGCAAAACCTGGTCCCTGCCATGCTCCTTTTAGTATTAATTCAGTGACTCCCTTGAGGTAAATAACTAAGCCATTAACACCTGGGAATGGAGTACCCGCAAATGCTGTTGGGATGAAAATTATTGAATTGAGCCCTTTAGAAAATAACCATAACCACCCGACAAGCGAAAAACCACCAATCGTTACAAAGAGTAAACTCAATCTTTCGTAANGACCAAAATTTCGAAAAACAGTGTTCATGATAGTAAGGCTAAATAATGACCCATAAAGAGCATTGATACAAATATAAAACAAAATCGGATCTCTTTGTGCCGCAAAAATTGTGAATAACCATGCAGAGAGACTATTTGCAGAAGAAAGATAAACGAAGTTTGAACTTGGTGTAAGAATNGAAGCANCGTAATATTCCAAATTCTGTCCTTTCATCGTAAAACTAATTATATTGGTCAAATACAAAACATCGTCTCCAAATAAATATACATGTGGTCCAGAAATATAAGTAAATCTGTAAAAAACAATAAAATAAAACATAAAAGCAATTAAAATAACAATTAAACTAACTAGGTCAAACCTTATGTTATGATTATTCTCTGCTAAATTAATTTTGGTTGTCAATTTTAACCGAACTTTGTTTAATAACGATATGCCCGTAAANAGTGCGAACCCAAGTATTATTGAATCTGTAATATTTAAAGATAAAACTACTTGAAAAAAGAGAAACGACATAAGTGTTGCTGTTGCAAAAATTGGAAAAGTAAGAACCACGCCTGTACCCCAATCACTCCAACCAAAATATTTCCTAAAAGCTAGGAAGTGAAATTCTTCAAGGGCTAGAGGTATAATAAGAATCATAAGAAAAAATCCGATTGAAAAGAAGGTTATTAATGATCCTAATAGTACACCTATTGAAATTATTTCTATGAAATATGGGGAAAAAAGCCTCCATAATCGTTGTTCATTTCCCATGGTAATAGAGTGAATGTTAGTAGCATCTTAAATCTTATGCATGTGCCCTATAGTTTGCATTTATTCTTAATTTGATTTGGGTAGTGCACTAACCAGTATCCTGTCTGGTAATTTTATTCCCATTTCACTCAGTATTCTGAATGCCTCCTCTGATTCGGAACGATATACTATGGTAAGCGATGATCTTACGGGTATTGATCAGTTATAGCTATCAAAAATGTTCAATTATTTAGCTAAGAGTTTCCACTTTGAAGAAGGAAAAATCTTTCATATTCATGGAATACGAATGCCTCCTATCCAGTTAATACTTTACTGAGTTACGGATATACCATATTTGAATCAATGGTAAGGAAAAACATCAATACCATAGGTCTAGATGTTTCAATCGGTTATCTTCACGAAATAGCACCCTCTAAGCATCCTTTAGTTTACGATTTACAGGAACTTTTCAGATACGTTATTGATTATTCCGCAATCGAATTGCTGGAAACTAAGCTAACGAAAACGAATTTCATAACTACTTAGAATTATCACATAAGGTTAAAACCTAATGCGTCCGAACTATTGATTGAGAAAATTAAGAACAATTTCAATCAGCGTTATTAATTCAAAAACAGACAGCACACTTTGGAAAATATCATGTTTGAGAATGTCAGGGAATTAAGCAAATACATTACTGGAAATAGTAAAAGTCTGGAATTCACAATACTTGACATAGCAATCAAAAGAAACGATAATTCTCAGGTCAGGAATAAGATCATGTCTATCGATCCTGAAAAAAGGAAAGAGTTGAAGATAAATAAATCAACTTTATGATATCAGCAGAAAAAGATTAAAGAGGAAAAGAGTATTAAAGTTTATAATAAAACAAAGGTGAAGATTGAATGAATTTAACAAACATAATTCACGGTGTTAATAGATATCGGCATATCTATAAAAATTGGCTATATCTCTCTTGGAAGGCGAGGAATTATACTATTCCTTACAATAGAAAGCTAAGGGTCAAAATCAGAAACGGAAAAGAAATTTATTTATGGGGATTAGAAGTTGCATTATTGAATTCATACATAAAAAAAGGCATTTCAATTAATGACGCAGTTGACTACGTTGTTTAAAACAAAACTCCATTTAAAGGTTCTTTGATTACTATTGAAGGATGGCTAAATAAAGGCAATGTTAATAACGGAAATATATTCGACGTTTTCATAAATGAAGAGTACAGTTTCCTAAATACTCAGAACAGAGATGTAATAGATGTAGGTGCAAGTATTGGTGATTCATTAATATATTTTGTATTAAGCGGAGCTAAAAGGGTAATAGGTTTGGAGCCATTTCCATATTCTTATTCTTTTGCAGTAAGAAATGTCGAAATTAACAATTTAAGTGAAAGAATTAAGATATTAAATGCTGGATATGGTCAGGATGGAGAAGTTTTTGCAGATCCAAATATACAGTCATTAGATTATTACCAGTTTCAACCATCAACGATTGGAAAAAAAATAAAGATTTATAGTCTTGAATCTTTAGTTAAAAATGAACAAATCGAAGATGGCGTTTTGAAAATGGATTGCGAGGGATGTGAATATTATTTGGTAAAGGAAAAAGATGAGGTCATAAGACACTTTAATCAGATTCAAATTGAATATCATTACGGATATCAGCAACTTGTTACTAAATTAGAAAGTGCAGGTTTCGAAGTAAAATGGAGTGATCCTCGGAAATTTTATGATCCGAGGGAGGGGAGAATAGATCATAATATTGAATCGGGATACGTTTATGCAACGAGAATTTGAATTCTATAATTGTAAAGGCATTAATGATGTGCATCTAGTAAGAGGTAGAAAAGTACTATTTCAGGCATAATAGAATGGGATACCAGATTATTTCATTCTGATTTTAAAGCCTAAGGATGTTAAGGATAAGGGAATATTGAAAAGAACTCTATACAAAATTAAGCATAAGATAAAACAAGGGAAGACGCTTAATCCTAAGACCAAGATTGTTAAAATTCCATTACAATTATATAAAGATACTAAACTAAATAATTAAAGAGTGCCTTTTTTTCTCTTATCTATATCACCTTAATATTAATGGGCCCGGCCGGATTTGAACCGGCGACCTCCTCCGTGTCAGGGAGACGTCATAACCTCTAGACCACGAGCCCTTAA
>JGI20128J18817_1000470_pt1 | contig 12486 bp, 14 predicted proteins | sample JossMetagenome_FD_18817 | JGI IMG/M metagenome (IMG submission 18817)
TTATTTCATCATCCAGTATTTCTGATAATTGTTTTGTTGCAATCCAGATTCTTACATGAATTAAAAATGAATTTTTATATCCAGCATTTTTTAGTGCNAATATTGTTTTCTTTGTTATTTCNGATACATAAGATATTTTTTGTTCACCACCATATGCAATAAATAAAGCATCAATATTATTTTTTACAATATCATTTGCAATATCATTCAATCTATTTTCATCATATGAATATATTTTTGCTATTTTATCCCTATATCCTTGTTTTAATATTAGGGAAGATACCAAAGAAGATGATAAAGAAGAACATATTCTATCTGGATATGTTATTATTCCTATATTTTTATATCCATCAAATATCCTCTTTGCTACAATATATCCTGTTAACCCTCTTAAGTATATTTCTTCTTCTAGAGAAGCTAAACTCATTGACTCCATAAAATATTATAACAAATTTATATTTAAAAATATAGAATAAAGAAAAATAAAATTATTACAAAGCCTTTACATCTTCTTGAATATTTGTTTTGTTGCTAATTGTATATCTTCTCTCTTTACAGTTGTTCTTTTTCCGTGATTTGCCAATGAAACTGCTTCTTTTGCAACTTCTAATGCTATATCTTCTAATTCTTGTTTTAGGTATCTAATTGCTTTATCTGATACTCTTGTTACTCCTGCCTGTTCACCCTTTTGCTTTAAGATCCTTTCAACTACAGCCATTGGAACTCCTCTCTCTCCTCTTGCCATAAAATATATATTATCGAATTTCCTTATAAATTTTTCATATTTTGACTGATAAAAACGAGATCTTATCATAAAAATACTTTGAGATTTTAATCGCACACATTTTTATTTTACAATATTACGTATCCCATAGGTATATATCAAAAAGATGCCTTTTACCCAACAAATTTAAAATTGGGGCAAATATTTAAAAAATAGATTATTCTCTTGGAGCTAATACAAATCCGAATTTAAATTTATCAGTTGACTTATAATCAATCCATATTGGTTTTCCAGAATCTAATTTTAATGTTAATGTATCAGATATCGTCGCTACTTTAGATAATTTATATAAATAATCTATAGAGTATCTTGACATTGCTTTTGATGGAACTTCCATAGATAATACACTTTCATCTTGTGGAGTTAGATCAATTCTCATATCTTTTAATTCACCTTCAGCAATAAATGATACCTTTGGACCTTCTGGATCTGCAACAATTTTTATTTCATCTGCAATTACTTTTGCAGATTCTATTATATCATAGAATGCTTTTGAATCCATCTCAACTTTTACAGATAATTCGGGTAATTCTGATTTTGATAAATCCATAAATGATCCTTCAGATTCTATTAATGGTAATGTAAATACTTTTTTAGCTTTTCCATATACAGTTAATACAAATTTATTTTTTTCTNTATCTATTTCCCATGACATTTGATTTTTTAAGGCTACTCTTGTCATTATTTTCTTTAAATCTTCTAAATTTATTGTAAATTTTTCTTCATTCTGTACATCATATTCTGTGAACATGTTTGGATATATATCTAATAATATTACTGCAACATTTGCTGGATCTAATGATGATAAAAATATGCCATCTTTGTTTGCTTTAAATGTTCCTTCCGATAAAAAACTTACTATTGTAGGTAATATATTTTTAATCTCTTTAGCTTGTGGAAAGGTTACCTTCATTCATAATAATTCCAAAAAAATTTTAAATATATATTAGTATGCCTTACCCAAAAAATAACCTAATATAAGCACCCCAAAAAGTAGTATACCCACCTGTATAGGATAATTTTGGAATAAACCTACAAAATCATAAAATCCTTGAATAAAACTATGATATTTATAATATGAGTATCCTGCTATTAATAATATCAATACAAATATTCCAGCTATAAATGCCTGACCTTTTGTCATTGATCTTATCTTCATAAAATCAATTAGATTTTTTAGTATTTAAAAATATTCTATATATAAATCTTCCAGAATATTTATCTAAATATTCGTTATAATTACCGCATTTGGGAGAATATACACATCTGGGACATCCATCAAGACATTTACATTTATTTAAAGATATTATAGATTTTTTAATTAATTTTTCTATATTACTATACAATATTTCTGCCAAACCAACACCAGATTCATATCCTTCATATATAAATATTGTTGGTTTATTTGTTTGTGGATGAATTGGATAAGAATACCCACCAAGTTCTTGTGAATCTACAAATGTTACAACTGGAGATATTTTTATTATATTATGTTCTATTGCATGTAATCCCGATCTAAACGAAGCTTCATAATCAACAATTTTCTTAACTAAAAACATTAATATATTATCTTTTATTCCATAATTTCTTTCTAAAAATTCCCCAATTATTTCTTTTATTTTTTTACTTGCCAATCCTCTATATTTTTCATAAAAGAAATCTTTACTTATAGTAGAAGAAAAGTTCAATATTTCATCAACATTTATATTATATTTTTTCTTTTCAATATATTTTTTTAGTTTATCTAAAAAGAAATTATAATAAATACTTTCCAATTCTCTTTGGTATCTTTCAGGTATTATGATCCATATTGCCTTTGTATTAAATTCATAATTTATACTTTTTTCATAATAATTTATATTTTGCGTATAATTTTCTCCCATTTTATATTTTTCAATATACCCTATAAACTCCTTTTTTACTTTTATTTCTCCCAAGTATATTTCCCAATCCTTTATTACTCTTTTATCTATTATATTAATTATCTTTACATCTTCATAATATATTGGACTTGTCTCTATATTTGAAAATTCTGGCCTGAAGAATACAAATGTAACATTATCTATNTTNTAATAATTTGTTATTCTAATTGATTTTCCTGAAGAATANTATACCATTCCAGGTAATAAATAATCATAAAATGCNTGTTCATCCATTTCTTCTAGNATTTTTCCTTTACCCTTTAGCATATTTATTATCCTTATTAGTCCTTCCCTTTTCTTTATTCTTTTTATTATTTCTTCTTCTTCCTTTGTTAGATCTACAATATAATATACTTTATCTGAAATATTCCTTAATCCAGAATATATTACTTGTGTATTTAATTTATAATATTCTTTTCCAAATAACGGATCCTTTATTTTTAATATAATATTTTCTTTTTCCAATTCTTCCAAATATTTTTTCTCTAAATCATTTAATCATACTTTTATCAATTCTTCCAAATTCATTTATTAAATATTTTAAATGCCTTTTAACAACTCTTTCATTATCCAAATTTAAAGGAATATTATCTAGCTTATTCTTTTCAATTCTATCTAAAAATTCATTTATATTTGTTGAATAATAAAAATCTAATGCATCTTTTTTAAATATCATTAAATCTATTGAATCAGAAATTCTTCCAGATCTTCCAAATCTTTGGATTATTGAAGAAATTCCATCTCTAGGTACTCCATAATTTACCACAGATCTTATTTCACCAATATCTATTCCAAGCTCCAATGCAGATGTAGTTAATAATATCAAATATTCTCCTGATTTAAATTTTTGCTCAATTTCTTTTCTTTTTTCTCTTAAATAACTTGCCTTATATGTATAAATCTTATTATATTTATCTAAGTCTTGAGATTCTAACTTTAATAATTCAACACCTTTCTTTGATTCAATAAATATTAAAGACTTTATATTATTTTCCAATAAAATTCTTATTGACCTTTTTAATAATAATCTTGAACTTGAATTTTTTGGATCCAAACAAATTATATATTTTTTATATTTATTACTATAATCTTTATCTATTAATTCAAAATCCTGATCAAACATGTTTTTTGCAAACTCTATAGGATTTCTTAATGTTGCAGATAATGTTAGTATTTTGAAATTATTATTTTTATAGAAATATTTTAATAATCTGATTAATCTTCTAAATGTATATGCAGCATTTGTTCCAAATACCCCCCTATATGAATGTAATTCATCTACAACAATTAAATCTAAATTCCTAAAGAAATAAAACAATTTATCTTGATTTTTTAATATATATAAATGTAAATTATCAATTGTAGTTAATATTAGGTTTGGTCTTTCTCTTATTATTTTTTCCTTTTCATTATATGTTAGATCTCCTAAAATAAATTTCATCTTAATATTTAATTTTTTATTTGTATAATTTTCAAAATCTTTTATTAATTCCTCAAATTTTTCATATTGATCATACAATAATGCTCTTAATGGATAAATTAATAAAAATGTTTTATTCGGATATTTTAATATATTATCAATAATATATAATCTAAATATATGAGATTTTCCTGAAGCTGTTGGTGTTGTTACAATTAGATTTTTATTTCTATATAATAAATTTAATGCTTCAACCTGATGTTTATATAATCTAAAGTTTCTAGAATTTAAATATTCATTTAATTCTTTATTATGAAATTCAAAATTATCAAATTCAGCATTTTTATTATTAATTAATTTAATTCCAACTACAGAATCTTTAAACTCTTTTTCAAAAACATTTTTTAGATCGTCAATATTCATATTGATATATAAGATTAAATATTTTTATATTAGATATAATGAAATATTTCTTAGAATTAGCAGAAATATTGGAAAAAGTTGAAAAAATTAATGAAAAATCTTTGAAAATTGATGTTTTATCTAGATTTATAAAGTCTTTAGATAAAAATGAATTAAAAATAACTATTTGGTTAATTTTAGGAAACACTGAAGAAGAATGGGTTGAAAGAAAATTAAATATATCTATAAGTACAATTGTAAAGGTATTAAAAAATTTAGGAGTAAATATTAAAGAACTGAGTTTATTATATAAAAAATCTGGAGACTTGGGAGAAGCTGTTAAAATTATCTATGAAAAAGGAAATATAAAATTAAATAAACTGTTTGCTAAAAAATATACAATAGTCGATATATATAATGAATTAAAGAAAATTGAAAATTTGGAAGGAGAAGGATCTAGAGAAAAAAGAATATTGTATTTAGAAGGAATATACAAAAATTTATCACCTTTAGAGGCAAAATTATTAACAAGAATTTTACAAGGAGATATGAGATATGGTGTACTAGAAGGGACTATTGAAGATTGTTTATCTTATATATATAGTATTGATGATGAAAAAATTAAAATCGCACATGCAATAATTGGAGATATTGGGGCTTTATCAGAATATTTATTCGATAATCCAAAAAATATTGAAAATGTTAATATTAGATTATTTCATCCATTTAAACCAATGCTTGCAGAAAAGGCAAATAATTTTCAAGATGTATTTAATAATTTTTCTCCTGCAGCATTTGAATTTAAGTTTGACGGAATAAGAGCACAAATACATAAAAAAGGAAATGAAGTAAAGATATTTACTAGAAGATTAAAAGATGTAACAAAACCCTTTCCAGATATAGTAGAATTAATATTAAATAATATAAAAAGTAATGAATTAGTTGTTGAAGGAGAAATTGTTGCATGGGATTATAATAAAAACTTACCATTACCATTTCAAGAAATTTCAAAAAGAATAAAGAGAGAATATGAAATTTCAAAATATATAAAGGAAATACCTGTTAAATTATTTTTGTTTGATATAATTTATCTAGATGGAAAATTACTAATAAATGAAGAATATATAAATAGAAGAAAAATATTGGAGGAAATTAGAGGAAATATTGATTTAACTCCTATGATAATTACAAATAAAGAAAATGAGGCAAAGAAATTCTTTAGAGAATCTATTAATATGAAAAATGAAGGTCTTGTTGCAAAGAAATTGGATTCAAAATATATTCCTGGAAAAAGAGATAAATCGTGGTTAAAAGTAAAGGGACATTTAGAACCGCTAGATTTAGCAATAATTGGGGGAGAATGGGGGCATGGAAGAAGAAAAAACTTTATTTCAGATTTATATTTAGCTGCATTAGATAAAGAAACTGGAGAATACTTAATGGTAACAAAAACATTCAAGGGATTATCTGACAATGAATATATTCAGTTAACAAAAGAATTATTAAAATATAAAATAAGGGAAGAAGGGAGAATTGTATGGTTTAAACCAAAGATTGTTGTAGAAGTTATATATGATGAAATACAAAAAAGTCCAAAATATAAATCGGGTTTTGCATTAAGATTCGCGAGGGTTAATAGAGTAAGGTGGGATAAAAGTGAAAAGGATATAAATACAATACAAGAAATTAAGGAATTATATGAAAAACAAAGAAAAGAAGAAATCTAAAATAAATATCTATATTATATTTACAAAAGATTATTGACTATATAAATTGGAAACAAAAATAAAAACATTGAATTTAATATGGGCCCGGGGGGATTCGAACCCCCGACCTCCCGGTTATCAGCCGGACGCTCTAGCCTCTGAGCCACGGGCCCTAAAATTTATGATTATTTATCTTTTATAAAAGTTTTTTTAAATTAAATTTAATGGATTTCATAAGTCAACTATTATTAAAGATTTACCAGTTAATAGGGGACCCTGTTTTAAGATATATATCAAATATCCAAAATTATACAACATACTTTATAATTTTTATAATATTTGTTACAATTGGGTATATAATAGCAAAAGTTATTATATTTATATTAAAAATTATATTTAATTATATAAAATTAAACGAAATTCAAAAGAGAAATCCAGAATTACTTTATGGAATAAATATATCGAATTTAATTTTAGGTTTAATAAAATATTATATATTATTATATTTCCTAATACTGGGAATTGTTGTAGATCTTCCTTATTATTCCTATTTATTCTATATCCTAAATCTAGTCTATACTGCAATAATAATAATATTTACTGGTATTATTATTGGGGATATTATCGCATATCTATTTAATATAAAGAATAATGTTGCAAAAATTGTAAAAGGAACTATACTATATTTATTCTTAATTATTGCATTATCATATTTAGGATTAAATTCAACAGTATTAGTTCAAGCCTTATATTATTTATTATTATCTGCAGCAATATCTTTTGGAATAATGATTGGTATTATAATAGCATTAGAATATAAAAATGAAATAATAAAAATAATAAAATGAAAACATGTGAACTATGTGGAAAAAGTACGGACAAATTATATAAGGTATATATAGAAGGTACAATATTAAATGTATGTGTTGATTGTTCAAAATATGGAAAACCTGTTGATGAAAATGGAAATATAATAAAAGAAAATAAAGTGGAGATAAAAGAACTTGTTGGAGAAGTTATAGATGAAAATTATAACAAAATATTAATAAAATATAGAGAAGAACATAAATTAAAACAAGACGATATGGCAAAATTGTTAGGAATAAAAGAAAGTTTATATAAATCAATAGAAAATAAAAAAATTATACCTGATATAAATTTGGCTAAGAAAATTGAAAAAGTATTGGGAATAAAAATAACTAAAAAAGAAGTATTAACTGAAAAAATAAATAATAATGATAATAAAAATTATATAACTGTTGGAGATATATTAGAATTTGAAGAATGAATATATATTATATATTATATATATTTTCTGAATCATTTTTATTAAACTCTTTTCCTTTCTTTGGCGCTCCTTTTGTTCTATTATCAATACCAGTATTATCAATTATTGGGATAAATATCTATAATATAATTTTAGTATCTATTATTTTAGGTATAGGAGCATCCAGTGGAAGATTTGTAATGTATATTATTGGTATTTTCTTATCAAAACCTTTAAAGAACAATAAAAATTTACTATTCATAAAAAGAATATCAAATAGTAAAAACTTTTACATAACTTTTTTCTTTTTAACTATATTACCATTTCTTCCATTAGACGATCTATTATTTTTATCTTTTGGAATTGAAAAAATAGGTATATTAAAATATTATTTAATAGAAATCCTAGGAAAAACATTAAAATCTTTTTTAGAATTATATGCCGAAATATTTGTTTTAAATAAGGTAAGTTATCTATTAAAAATACCTCTACTAGAATTATCTATAATCTCTTCAATAGCATTTATTTTATTGGGTATAATATTTTTTAAATTAGATTGGGAAAAATATTTTAATAAATGTATATCAAAAGAGAAATAAGAATATTAGGAATTGATGATGGATATTTTGATAGAAATAAGGATAAATATACAATAATTGTTGGAGTTATAATGAGAGGATCATTACAAATAGATGGGATATTATCAAATAAAATTGAAATAGATGGATTTGATATAAATGATAAAATAATTGAAATGATAAAAAGAACAAAACATTATGATGAATTGAGAATAATAGCAACAAATGGAATATCTTTTGGTGGATTTAATTTAATGGATTTTGAATATTTATATAATGAATTAAACATGCCGATAATATCTTTTGTAAGGAAAAAACCAAATATAAATAAATTTATAGAAGCAGTTAAACATACAAAAGATTATGAAAAGAGATTAGAAATATTAAAAAAATATCCAGAACCAAAAAGTTATAAAACTGAATATGGAACATTATATTTTCAATATTATGGTTTAGAATATGATGATGTAATAAATATAATTAAATTAACATCAGTACATTCTAGAATTCCTGAACCAATTAGAGTTGCACACCTAATTGCAATGGGAATAACAAAAGGATATTCAAGGGGAAAACCATAAAAATATTTTACATAAAACATCAATATGGACATTAAATCATTAATAAAAAATTGGAGAGTTCTAATATTTATTATAATTTTTATTGTAGCTTTGATGTTTGATGCTTATGCATTAACTAATAATAAGGTAGAGATTACTTCTAGTGCTATTTTACCAAATGGTACATATATATACTCAATAAATGGTTGTCAAGTAAATTCAATGAATTCATATTATACCTGTATATATAATAATATTAATTCCTCATTTTTACAAATAAGTACAAATAATGGAAATATTGTTTTAGAGCCATACCAATATCAATTATTAATAAATGAAACAAATATAACACAAACTTCTTTAATATCTTATGGAATAGATATTGCTGGAGGTTATTTATTGATATTAAATTCTTCAAAACCATTAATCCCCTCAAGAATTATCGGTTGCAGCACAAGTAATTGAAAATAGATTAAACTCTTTTGGTGTTAAATCAATAAATATATATCCAACATCTGAAGGATATATAATTGTAGAACTACCATATTCTGAAGGAAATTTAATTCCATATATAATTAGTCAGGGAGAATTTTATGCAAAAATTGGTAATACAACAGTATTTACTGGTTCAGATATAAAACCATTGTTTGGAGGACAATATTCTGGCTTATTGGGATGTTCTCCAACAGGTAATCAATATGTATGTACATATTATTTCACCTTATTATTATCACAAGAAGCTGCTAATAATTTTGCACAAGCTACACAAAACCTATCTGTAGTATTACAAAGCGGAGGTGCATATTTAAATGAACCTATAGTATTCTATCTAGATAATCAAAATGTATCAACATTATTAATTGCTGCAAATCTAAAAGGTTCAAACACACAACAAGTAAGTATTCAAGTATCTGGAACTGGAAATTCTATGACACAAGCACAATATAATGCATATCAACAGGCTTATAATTTATATATAATATTAGAGAATGGACAATTACCTTCGAAATTTAATATTGTTCAAGAATCTATAATTCCACCAATATTTGGATTTTATATATTAAAATCTTTTGAATTAGTACTATTATTAATATTGATTGGCATATTTGCAATACTTTATGCAGTATATAGAAATATAAAAGTACCTGCATTGGTTACATTAACATTAGCATCCGAATTCTTAATTGCATTTGCAATAGGTATTGCAATACATCAAACATATGATATTCCAGCATTTATTGGTATAATATTTGGAACTGCTACAGGTATAGATGATCAATTAGTTGCTGCTGAAGAAATATTAAGAGCAAAGAAAGGGGAAAATATTGAAGTAAAAGAAACAGAAAGATTGGATAAAGCAATCAAAAAAGCTATGTTTATTATATTATTAGCAATTATATTAGAGAGTTTATCTGTATTCCCAGCNTTTGTAGCAGGTNTATCATTATATAAGGGATTTGCAGTTATGGTAATAATTACAGTTTGGATAGGATATCTAATAACAAGGCCAGCATTTATTAATTTAGCAAAAAATTTACTTTAATTTTTTATAATAATCNCTCATTCTAATTGCATCTTGCTCAATATTTGGAGATTCTGAAATTACAANACCTTTGACATTATATTCTNTTAATAATCTTAATATATCTTTCCAAGGCATATCAGATTCTTCCAAATTTAAATGTGTACCTTTTTTATCTAAAGTTATTCCAGACATATGAATATGCATATTATTTAAAGCATCTCTTCCAAGTTCTTTTTCTATTTTATCTAATACTTCTCTAAAATAATCTACATCATTTCTATTACTTCTATATCTTAAATGAGCAAAATCTACCGCAGGTAAAACATTTTCTATATCTTGTGATAATCTTATTATTTCATCTATATCACCAAATTTTTTTGGTAATTCCATTGTTTCCGGTCTTACATAAATATCGATACTTTCATCCCTTAGTTTATCTATTACTTTCTTCAGGTTTTCCTTTATTATATTGTATGTATCTTCCTTTGAATTATTTAAGTACCAACCTGGATGAAAAACAACAGAATATCCTCCAGATAAATATAATAATCTTGCAGCATTATATAGCATATCTATTGATTTATTTATTTTTGATTCTTCTGTAGAATTTAAATTAATATAGTATGGAGCATGACATGTTAATATAAATTCTTTATCCTTTATATATTCGTTTATATTATTTGCAACATCCTCTTTTAATTTTACTCCATAAGTAAATTCTATTTCAGATCCATCTAAATTTAATTCTTCATATGTATATATAATTCCACTTAATGTATCTCTCTTTTTAGAAGATAAGGGAACTCCTGCAGGACCAAAGTGTAATTTCTTTGGATGTTTAACCATACTATTATTATAATGTTCTGAAAGTTAAATTTTTTGGTTAAAATATTTTTTACTTCTTTANCTAAATTATTATATTTTACAAATTTATCAAAAGTAATAGTAGATATATATTACATTTAGCAATGAGAAGATTGTTTTTAACTAGTTTTAATATATTATATCTTATTAAAATAAATTAAAAATTTAATTATTTATACTTTTCTAAACAATACTAAAAATTCAGTATGGACCAATTCTAAATTTTTTGGTCTAAAAACCTTTTCTTTTTCATAAATCCATTTTCTATAAAAATTCTCATATACTCCAATAAATAAGAATTTGTCATTTGAATCTAATAATTTTAATACAGATGTTATATTTGGCAAAAAAGATACAAAATATCCACCAAATTTTAACGAATTATATATATGATCTAAAGTATTCCAAGGATCTGGTATATCCAATATTATTAAATCTATATCTTTTTCATCAATTCCTTCATTAATATTTTTTAATTTTAATTCTACATAATCTAATAATTTTAGTTTTTCCAAATTTTTCTTTGCAATATTATAAAAATCTTTTCTAATTTCATATGAATATACTTTTCCATCTGGTCTTACAGAATTTGCTAAATATGATGTTAATATCCCAGAGCCAGTTCCTCCTTCTACAATTTTCATTCCTGGATAAATATTTACTAATGAATATAACAACCCAATATCTTTTTCATGAATTGTTTGTGGTCCTCTTTTTAAATATCTAACTAAATCATTAAAATTATCTTCTAATATTAAAAATTCCTCATTCAAGTGCGATTTAACTATACTACCAGCTTCCTTATTCAAATCCTCTTTTTTTATTATCCCAAAATGTGTATTAAAATCTTTATCCTTATCTACTATATAAAATTTTTTACCAGTTTTTCTATGGATTATTATCATAAATTTCATATATAGAAAATATATATGAAAAATATGTTAGTAAACCCTATAAAATTTTTTATTATGAGTATTATATAATGGTAGTTACAAGTTATTTAGAAGAAATAATTAAAGAAACTTATAAAGAAATTAAAGAATATTTAAATGAAGAAGGAATAAAAGTTGATCCAAAAGCAAATTTAGAAATAATTAAAATTATTTTACTTATGAATTAAACATACCTTCCCAGAATTCCAAAAAATCATAAGTATTATATCCAATTCTAGTATACTAATTTTTGGATAATAAAAAATATATATTTTACTGTTATTACCTAATAATTATGAATACAATCGATAATTTAGATAGCATTATAAAAAAGAGTTTTGAAAATATTACAAAATATCTTTATGAAAATAATATAAAATACAGAAGTCCCAAATTGCAAATAATGAAATCTACATGGTTATTTCGCAATATACCATCAATTATAGTCTTTTCTTCACCAATCGTTACTGGAGCCCTTTCTTATATAGATCCTTCTTTATTACCATTATATTTATCTACATTTCCT
>JGI20128J18817_1000475_pt1 | contig 12420 bp, 6 predicted proteins | sample JossMetagenome_FD_18817 | JGI IMG/M metagenome (IMG submission 18817)
TTTATGTCCCAGTACCTTATGGGTCATCAAGCCAGATAAGCGCTTCAGTAAATATACCTTCAAGTAGTAGTTATGCAGGAACATATAGCGGAACATCAAATATAGTTATTACATCCACCAGTTCTGGTGTTTCATATGTAGCAACTACATCACCATCATCACCAACAGCCGGCCAAACAATTAAGGCTACTGTACAATTAACTTTCCCAACACTAGCATCAGGAAGCGTTAAATATGTTGGGCAGCCTAATGTGCCAGTCTATTTCTATGTATCAACATCCCCTACACCAACATATACACCGCCCAGTTATGCAACACCAGCATCTGGTGTTGAATACACAAACAGCTCAGGTTATGCTGTATTTTCATTTACTGAAACGAGCACAAGCGAAAGCGTTTATGTATGGACAAGCATACCACAGCCAGTAACAGGAAAACCATCAGCAATGCTCTCAAATGTTAGCACTACTACTGCAATAACTGTATCGCCTGGGGCACCATCAGCGCTTAAAATAATTACATCTCCATCTAAATACTTACCAATTAACGGAACAGCGTCAGTGAACGTAGAACTTACGGATGCATATGGTAACCCTGTGAATGCAACTACCTCATTACAAATAACATTATCTGTTAGCGCTGGATCACTAAGCGCAAACACAGTATACATAACATCTAANCAGAACAGTACATCTGGTTCAGGATATTCAGTTAAATACTATGNGCCATCTACAACTGGCGCAGTGACAATTACTGCAAAGGCAGTACAACCATCAATATCCAGTGCAACAAAGACGCTGCNAGTAGTATCCAAGTATCCAATGCTTGGCGTTACTTCCCCTGCAAACGGCAAGGTTCTGACAACTCAGAACATAACAGTTAATGCATGGGCAGCACCTTCACCAGCAGCACCATCAGGAACCTACATAACTANATTCATGTACAGCCTCAACGGTGCAAANAACNNGTCGGTTGCAATAACATCAACCAACTCATCAGGATATGACTTCTACAGCTTCCCAGTTACACTGGCAAGCGGACTTAACACCATAAAGCTCTATGCAACTGACAGCCAGGGACTGACATCAGAATACACAGTTACATACACATTATCAACAGTGCCACCAACTCCAGCTCAGACAATAATATTCCCAACATCTGCACCACCAATGCAGACAAAGGTAGCAGGGTTTAACGTCATAAACGTGACAATATACAACAATGTATCAACAACATTGACTGCTACGCCAATAGTGGTGTTGAGCAACAGCACATTCTCTTGGGTGGCCATTGGCAACCCGGTATCAATAGCACCAGGACAGACAGTAGTGAGCTTCGTATCAGTGCAGAACATACCGGCAGGAACGTACACAGCCAAGATATTCATAGTGACACCTAGCGGAATAACAATATCAGGATACAAGACCATAACAGTAACTATTTCCTAGGTGAGATAACATGAACAAACAAACTATTTTTTTGGGTTTTTTCATAGCATTACTTGCTACAATCCCAGCTGCTTCGGCATTTGCTGCCAGCAGCTATACCATCTCCGTGGCTTCAAGTGCCCCTACTTACCTTGAGGGGCAGACGGTAACGATTTCCGGGGCTGTAAGCCCAGTGCCGCCTGCAGGAACGACAGTCACTCTCAAGGTTGTGGGACCCACCGGTGGTGTATACTATGACTCAGTGAATCCAAGCTCAACCACAGGTGATTACAGCTTCAGCTTTGTGCTGTCACCTGCAACTAACTGGCCAGCCGGCTCATATTCAGTTAACGTAACGTGGGCCGAGTCATACCAGGGACCATATGCTTCAAGCACAACAAGCTTCATGGTGCTCAAGTCACCAGTACATGTAAAACCATCATACACACTTAGAACGTTCGCATCAACACCGCTAGTTCCGGGTCAGGCGCTAGAAGTTGAGACAGTTGCAATGTGGGATAACGGTTCCCCAGTTACATCTGCTCAATTCCCTGTAGCTCAGTTTGTGACTCCGAGCGGGTCAGTTCAATCCCTCGGTTCACCAAGCGAGATACAGAACGGCGTCTACATGTGGAGCTTCACGGTACCATCGAGTTACTCAACTGGAGTGTACTCGGTAATGGTTGAGGGGAACGTTTCAGGCATGACCAGGATGGACTTTTCAGCATTCACAGTCAACACAGGCCTTGCAACAGCGAGCCAGGTATCAGGCATAAGCTCAGCGCTGAGTTCGCTCAGCAGCAGCGTAAACAGCCTCAGCACAGCTGTTAGCAGTGGCTTTGCTTCAACAAGCTCATCTCTTTCAAGCCTTAGCTCAACCCTAGGAACTGTTAGCAGTGATGTATCTTCAATGCAGAGTTCAGTGAGCTCCTTATCATCGGTATCATCAACACTGGGCAGCATAATGTCGTACCTGATCGTGGTAGCAGTACTCGCAATCATAATCATAATAATACAGATAATAATGCTAGTAAGAAGAAAGTAACATACACACATAAGTATATTTATTTTTTATTTATTTTTTTATTTTTGAATTTTATTTGCCTTTAAAATTTATATATGGCATGACCGTTAATTGTTCTAATGAAAAAATATTATTACGCTGTGCTGTTAATGCTTCTGGCATCAACCATGGGCGTTTACGCAATCCCTGCACAGGCTCAGGTTACGGCTCCCACTATCAACGGCTTTAAGCTTCAGGGCAATCTTGGTTCCTCAGCAATAATTCCCATTACAATTACCATACCACTGAAAAACCCCCAGCTCCTTTACTCTATGCTTCAGGGCGTTTCAACTCCGGGATCATCAGATTATGGCCACTTTATAACTCAGAAGGAGGCGGAAAACCTTTTTTACCCTACTGCGCAGTACAGCAGAGTTCTTACATATCTTAGGAATAAGGGCTTCGAGATTTCGTTTACCGCCTTGAACTCAACGATAGTTGCCTATGGCACGCCAGCAATGATAAAGGCTTACCTAGGGCTTTCGGTTAACCTCTACACAAACGGTTCACTGAGCTACTATGCCGCTGAAGGCATTCCTGCAATTTCCGGGGCAAGCATCTACATATCAAACATAACAGGCCTGATCGTGAAGCCAATGGATTTAACAGTCGTTAAATCCCAGCCAAACATGACATCGCCCATGGCCGGGCTATCAGCTACGCAGTTGAGGTCAGTTTACGGTGCTACAAGTTTGCTCAACGACGGCTACAATGGCTCCGGTTACACCATCGGCATCCTTGACCTTTACGGTGACCCGTACATAGCCGGACAGCTAAGGTACTTTGACAGCCAATACGGCATACCTAACCCTCCAAATTTCAGCATTGTGCCAATAGGCGCATACAACCCAAACCTTGGAATTGAGGAGGGGTGGGCCGATGAAATATCCCTTGATGTTGAGGTTTCGCATTGCATGGCTCCCGGGGCAAACATTACTCTCTATGCTGCAAACGGCGCACTACCAATTGCTCCAATAATTGCAAAGATAGTGCAGATGCATAAAGTGAACACGCTCTCTCAGAGCTTCAGCATCCCCGAATCCTACATGCCACTTCTTGGTGCCTCGGGCCTAATGGCAAACGTGATAATGGCCGACCAGTACTATGCGCTTGGTTCCCTTGAGGGTATAACCTTCATAGCATCAACAGGTGATGCCGGTGGCTCAGGCTACAGCTCAGGTCCTGAGGGAACAGTTGGGTATCCAAGCACATCACCGTACGTAACTGCTGCTGGTGGAACAACAGTTTACATTGCCGGTAACAGCTCATACCAGACCGCTTGGTCAAACTATGGCTTTGTGCCCTTTATGGTCAGCTATGGAGGCTCTACAGGTGGCGTCAGCGTGCTTGAGCCAAGGCCATGGTACCAAGATAATTTGAGCATTCCAAAAACATACCCTCAGGGCAGGATGGTCCCTGATGTTTCACTTGATGCCAGCGCCTACCCAGGAACGTACATAGTTTTTCCAGGCAACGTAACCTCAATCACAGGGGGTACGAGTGAGGCCTCTCCCCTGCTTGCGGGGATTCTTACCCTGGTTATGCAGCGCAACGGTAAGCAACTTGGCCTGATAAACCCCTCACTTTACAGGCTTGGTTCCTCAGCTTTCACCCAAATAACGTACGGATATAACATCCCATGGGTTGCTAACGGCAGCTACAACCTTGTAACTGGGTTGGGCTCCATAAACGCCCAGAGGCTTGCCGTAGAGCTGATGGCCCTGAACTCATCACCGTCACTTAACATCACAGTAACTGCCGTTAACGGTTCCATGATGCCACCGCCAAACGGGGAGTTCTACGCCGGCCAGCGGGTCAATGTTCTGGCAAACATAACATATGGCAAGAGGGCAATAGCAAACGGCACCTTCACTGCCCAGTTGCAGACCCTTCAGAATGCATTCAGCACGCCTATGACTTACAACCAATCCCTGGGGCTCTGGCAGGGCTCATTTACAGTTCCTCAGCAGTCTGCAGGGATAGCTTACGTTAATGTAGAGGGCCAGCATGCAGGAATCAAAGGCGAAGGCTTCACCCAGGCCTTTATGGGATATGTGGTTTACACCCCTTACCCAACCTTCTATTCTCCCTGGATATATCCAGAATCAACACAGTTCGGCATTCCTGTAATTGTCAACATAACCGACCTTTCGGGCAATCCAGCACCGTATTCTAATTTTACGTTAGTGCCGCAATTTTACTCCATACTTAACAACTCCTACACTCAATCAACACCGATAGCCCTTACCAGTGTAATGCCTGGCACGTGGGATGCAATGCTCAACGGCACATACCCTAACGGCCCGATGACGCTTCAGTTCACTGGCGCATACGGTTACCTTGAGTTCATGAACGGCGTTGACCTACAGGCAATGTTCATCCTGCCCCAGACTGTAGTGGAACCTGGATCAGCTGGCCCCGGGCAGAGCATATTTGTTGAGGGGCTGCCCATACCGCCGTCCAACGTTCCCTACGCCATGAGCCCTTCAACGGGGCTCCCGGTGGCAGAAAACGTCATGATAGGTTCAAACATCACCGCCTACCTTGTGAGCCCAACTGGAAAGGTTGTTGGGCAAGCAGGCATACCGTTCAGCGAGACACTGGGATATTACTACGGTAACATAGTGGTTCCCGAGAATGCAACGCCTGGGCTATACACAGTGCTGCTTAAATCATACTATAACTCGTCAACCCTCGGGAAAAGCATTACAGGTTCATTCTTTGGCCAGATGTACGTTGCCCCAAGCACGATTGTGCCTAAAATCAAGGTTGTTAGCCAGGCGTTCGAGGGGCAGACTTTGAGCATAGCTGCAAACATAACTTACGCTAACGGCACCGAAGTGAAATACGGGATGTACACCGCAGCAGTTTACCCGAGCAGCCAGCAGGTTGGGTACGGAGCGTATGCTAGCTTTGGTGTCCCTCTACAATATTCATCAGGCTTATGGGTTGGCAACATAACCCTTGCATCGCCCTATTCTCCATTCCAGTACAATGTGAGCACTGGGACTGTGGTTGTCGGGAACCAGGGCTACAGCGGTCCGTATGATGTTTATGTTAGCGGGATATCAGCCAACGGTGTCCCAACGACGGCAAACATCCAGGCACAGCACAATTTCTACATAAGGCCGGAGCTTTTAATTGAAGGCAAGACCTTGTATTCACCTGATCAGACAGCTGGGCTTGCGCTGCTTAACGATGTAATAAAACCGGGCAGCGATGAGCTTTCAAACGATATTTTCCTTGGGAATGATTCAATCGTAAACGGGTCACCTGTTATATCCAGTTCAACCATTAACGGCACCGTGTTCCTTTACAACACAAGCGCCATCCTTGACTATGTAACTGGTAAAAGCGTGATTGCAGTGGACAGCAACGTAACCCTGTACAATTCACACATATCAAGCCTAACTCTTAATTCCTCCCACATAGCAATGGCTTCATCATCGGTTGCATCAATAAGCCCGTCATTGCCTGTTATAGCATTCATAGAACCCCTGTACAATGCTTCCTATTCATCCAAGGTGCCAGTTGAGGTGAATGTAACAGGTCAGGGCATATCATCGGTGAACTTCTACGTGGACGGAAACCTTGTCAGCACATACAATCACGGCGGCACTATCCAGTTTGACATAAACGCCAGGAATTACCCCGACGGGTCGTATGTGCTCACTGCCAATGCAACGCAGCAGGACGGCCTTTCAGTCCAGAAATCCACAGGCTTTGAGACATCCTCAACGCTGAGTGCAATTAATTCAACGGTGATGACCTTCATGTACATTGTATTTGCCATGGCATTAATAGCGATAATTCTTGGAGCAATTGCGCTCATCTGGAGGAGGAAGTGATTAAAGCATATCGTTCCTGTACGTTCCACAGCGTTCCTAATTAACAGCTGCCTGCAAATATGGTGCATGAACGCTAAGGTTGTCCCCGTAATAGCGCTTGTTGCCCTGCTTTCCCTTACTGTGCCAGCTTACGCCCAACCAACAACCAACCAGTCACTTGGTATAATGATAAATTCAATGCTGAACGGCGTCAGCGCGGCACTCCAGCATGCGCCCAAGGGCACGCCAGCTTACACATATTTGAGCCTTTCACTCAGCAACCTCAAAACGGCAAGCAAGCTCTACAATGAGGGAAATTACACGGGAGCTGAGCAGTACCTTAAGATGTCAATGAATGAAAGCTATCATGGAGTTGTTTTAGCCGGCGGTCAGCCATTCACGGTTCCTCCAGGGCTCAATCAGTCCAGGGAGGTGGCCCTTCGGTACGCTTCAGACCTAATGATCATGGCAAATGGGATAAGCAACCAGACACTTAAGGAGCAGGTAATTTCAAACATAACAACTGCAATTTCCTTACTGCAAACAACCAACGCTTCACAGATTGTCCCGAACATGGCGCAGGCAAGGCAGATCCTTGGAAGCACCAACGCTCAGATTAACCAGTACGCAAAGCACGATTTTGCAAGAAGGTTTCAAAAGAACTTCTTGCCACTGCTTCAGTCAAGGGCAAGGGAGTTAAATGAGAGTGAAGCGCTTGCTTTTAACTACTCAGTCAGTATCGGTGCTATGCAGATTGGAAACGAAAGTGTAAGGCAGATATTGCATGAAATGATGGACTACAACCAGATTTTAAAGTCTGGTAAATTTGTGATACCAATGGGAACCATTGGCGATTACCACGGGCTTGTCTACATTACATTAAGGGAGCCTCTTCAGATAATCGTAATAGGAAACGAAACCTTCGTTTCAAGCCAGGGAATGATGATGGCCCCTCATGGCCATGGCAGGCACATGCCATTCAGAATTGCTGTTGGCATAATCAACAGCACCTACGCATATAATTACGTGCTTTCCAACGCCGGCAGCCAGATAGTCGTGTTTCCACCATCAAACGGAAACAGCCAGGTGCAGGTGGTCCTTGAGGACCTTGGAACCCTTAACTCTGCGCCTTCTAGCAGTTACTACATAACGTACAGGCAGCTTCAGTTACCAGTGAGCGTGCAGTTCAACATATCCAATTTTTAGGGCACTGCACAAGATGCGCCAGCAAATCATTAATAGCCAATATATTGGCAGACAGATAGATAGATAATTTGCTCACGCATTTCAAATGCCATGAACAGGGTTTCTTGTAGTTGCTGGACCTTTAAAGGTTCAGTGCAACGTTCTTTTTTTTATGAAAATTGCAGCAAGCGCAACAATTATTATTATTATTGCTAAGATTGCTGCAACTATTGCACCAATGATCAGGTAATTATATGTAGTGTTAACTACAACCGGTTGACTCACCACAGAATATCCAACAGAGTCAGTTGCCCTGACCTGCAGCGAATTAGTCCCAATCCCAAGCGCGTAGGTGTACAACGGCGATGCCGTTGTTGCCACCGGGTTTCCGTTGAGGTACCAGGTGTAATTGAAAGGGCTAACCCCGCCCTGCAATTTCACGGAAAATTCAGCGATGTTGTTGACATAAAAGATGCCGCTTGAAGAAAGTGAAGGGGTAACTACCATTTTGGGGTCACTCTCCACAGTAATGTTTGTGGTTGAAAGCACCGTGTACCCTGCTGAATCAATCACAACTGATTTGATTATGTAGCTTCCGGCAGCATCAGGATTGAATTCAAGGCTCGATGAATCTGTGGCCAACCTCTGGCCGTTAACGTACCATTGATAAGTGTAGGGAGGGGTCCCGTTTGAGACTGTCAAACTAAGGCCTACAGGAAAACCTAGATCTGTTGATGAAACATTTGATGAAATCGAAATTGAAGGATCAGGGTTGACAGTAAATGTGTATGTGTTTGAATGGGCCACGCGTCCCAAAGCATCAACAGCCTCTACCTGTATATCATATGTGCCAGCAGGCATTGGCTTTATGCTTATTGTGCCAGCATATTGTGATAGAAATGTTGTGAAGTTATAAACCGGGATGCCGTTTAAATAAATGTAATACGTGAAAGGCGCTATCCCGTTTGATTCTGAAGAAGTTAAATGAACAGGAACGCTCATTCCTGCATCCACCGTGGGGACATTAATGCTGAAGGCTGCCCCAAAAATGCCTGTTGAGCGACCCAGGGGTTCAAAGTTGCCTCTTCCCACAGTTACATTGGGGATACCGTTTACAAGTTTAGTCTGAAGGTTGTCTGCTGCTTCAGCAGTATCGCTTCCAAAGCCGTAAATGGCTGGCGGTGAAATGACCGTGCCATTGGGCAGGACGTACATCATGGAAAGGGTTGAGTTCATCTGGTTAAAGTTAGTCTGCTCACTGCTTCCTTCACCGCCAAACACCAGCTCTGAATCATAAAAAGAACCACCGGGGTTGGTCTGATATCCATTAACTTCCAATGCAGCCGATACAATGGCATGTTCATATATGGTCACGTTATCGTACCATGTTACTTGAGAATTCTGGCTGTAGGCATACCCGAAACCCACATTAATGCTGTTTGGGCCTTGCGTGTATGCTATGATAAGGTAAAGGGTTAGAGGCAGGCTGTATGGCTGGGGCGAGGTTCCATATCCATAGTATGTGTCGTTTCCGGAATAACCAACCTGGCCTTTGCCGCTCACTGTCTGATTTGACAGGTAAGATGTGAACGCACTTAAATTCCATACATTATCCGCAAAGTACATTGTTTCATTATTTGTCCAGAAACTTGGCACGTTCTGCAGCCAGTATTCATAGTTTCCGCTGGTTGTGTTAACCTGAAGCACAACGTTCTGCTGCAGGCTGGCTCCGTAGGGAGAAATTCCTACTGGGGGGCTTGAATTGTAGGCCTGCATTGAATAGATTTGCGCAATTCCTATGGCTTCTCTGTAGAAAATTCTGTAAGGATGTAAGGTCCCTGAAGAGTTCATTACACCGTAATCTGCTATTCCTACGGGAGCGGGCAAAGAGCTATGGTAAGAGTAAACGTTAACTGGAACAGTTGAAAGGCTGTAACTTACGCTTACATTCTGTGAAGAAACGTCGTTGTCCATAACAAGGTAGTAGGTGCCGTTAACAAGTGGCCCTATGTTTGCAGTGATGTACGTGCCTTCGCTGTGATATATTGACTGTGCAGCGCCAGTGGATTGAAAGTTAGAATACTGAGATAAGGTCATGAAGTAAACATCAACTGTGGCATTTGAACTGACCTGGAAGCTGGCGTTCATGCCTGTGTAAAGCTGGATCGATATCGCTTGAGAGTAGTTTGGGCTTATAACAAAGGAGTTTGAATTGGCCTGCAAGTTAAAATGCGATGCAAAAGCAATGCTGTACGCACCTGTGCCAGCAGGACCTGTAAACAGAACCAGAACAGCCAGAACTATAGCAGTTTGAAGTGCAACCTTTAGCATAAAACATTTTGAACTTTTGATTATTTAATAGTATTGGCTTTTTGTTAACTATCAACATGCTAAGAGCTTCTGAACTGCTTTAAGCTTTTCCCACGGTTTGCTGTAGGTAACATAGATGTTACTCCTATTTAATCATGCCATTTTGTTGTTAGCTCATCCTATGGCCCTTGTTTAAGATCAGTAAGGTAATTCCTGTCAGAGACATGGAAGGAAAAGGACAGAGATTGCAGGTTAAAATAGCATTTTTCTCACTAAAGAGGGGAACACTTACTTTAATAAACAATCAATAAAATCAAGCATTTACATACAATTTAACATAAAGAGATGGGTTATAGATAACAAATAGTAAAGATCGTCATGGAACCCTTTGATGTAATAAAAAACAAGACTCAAGAATTTATACAAGCATTACAACAGCATTGTATATAAGTTCAGGCTCTACCCAGATGAGTAGAAAACCCCAAGAACTGCTTGCAAGTGCCCCATAACAGAGCATGCCACGAACTAAAGGCTTGCGAACTGCACAGAAATAGTTCTGACCTACGCCGAACAGCAAAATGCGGTGCCTTAAATTAAGAAAGAAAACTCGCAACGTTGCACTCAGGTTCTGCAGGATGTTCTTAAAAGACTTGATAGAGCGTTCAGGATGACGTTGAAGTCACCATTCCAAAGGTTACGTTTGGCATAATTCCGTTCGGTGGGGCCGGTGCAATCAGAACCCAGTAAACCTCATAAGTAGTTGCTGCCTGGGCTCCTCCATCATAAATAGCTTGCAATTCGAGCATGTTGGCCGATGAGGGATTCAGGGTGCTGCTCTGTGCAGTAATGCTGCACCCACCTACCTCGCCATAAAGCTTTCCGGGAACCCACTGAAACTCAGTGATGTAGGGTTGGTTTACAGCTGGTAGATTGAACGTGCTACAGTTGCCTATTAGTGTCTTACTCCTAGAATCATTTGTATAGTAAATTATGCCGTTCCATTTTTGCGTTATACCGTGAGGTGTACCCCAGTGCCAGAGGTCCAGGCCATACCCCTGGCTCGTGTACCAGTTTGTTGCATTTTGTGAATACGTTCCAAGCAAATTCATGTAATCGTTTGCATCCTTAGAAACGCTGAGAGGAACCACATAGCTCAGCACCATTACGCCAGTATTGATTGGTGTGAACCTGGTGTATATCGACGCGCCCCTGCTAAAACCTTCAAGCACCATACCGTCGTGAATGGAAATGTGGTTTGGAGTTATAGCTGTCCAGTTGGTTACAGTGTAAGTAGATGCGGCGTTGGGTCCTGATTCAATCCCGGTAAAGTTTTGATAAACATAGAAAACCTGAAGCCCATTGTCGTACATGCCGTATGAAGTGTTAGGGAGCGTGCCTGTGACGCTCAGCACAGGTGATTCTCCCACAAAGCCCTGGTATTCCTGGAAGAAGTTAGCGCCAAGTTCACCGTACCCTGCATATATTGTGACCGTGGTTTGAGCTGGAACACCGTAAGGGAGCTTAACCCAGTAGGTGGCTCCAGAACCGGAATAGTTCTCCAGCCATGAATACAGCAGGCTTCCATTTGAATCAAAAAACAGAACGTTGCTGTACTTTGCATTTGCGTATTTGTAGGGGGTAAGGTTATCCTCTGGTCAAAGGGCATCACCGTTTTTGAACTCTGGGTGTTGGTTATGTTGATCTGCTGGACGTAAAGCACGCCTGCAGGGGTTGACCATGTGTTTAAACCGTTAATTTGAAATATTTCGGAACATAGAACATAGCCTGTCCTTGTCAAAAGTTTGACATAATAGTATCCATTTGGTACATTGTTCTCCGGCCTTCCGGTTATCTGATTAAGAGAACTTGCGTTAAGTATAGTGGGTGAAATATCTAGTGGTGTTGCAATCTGGCCAGTTGACGCGTTGATAAGAAACGAGGTGTTCTCCAGCTGTATTTCAGGGCTGTCCGAAATCACCTGCAGGCCAAGGTTTATCACTCCGTCCTTTGCATACTGGTATATGTAAACCGCTTCAGGAGGGGGATCCCTGTGCATGTTTGAAAAATATCCCATAACGTATCCCTCCGTAAAAATGCCCGCAAAGACTACAATTATAATGATGATAACGGTTGAAATTATCGGTGAAATAGACTTAACAGGTTTTTGGACGGGGTTTATTTTTCCTGAGCAGCAGAATTTCCTCATATAACCTGTTGCATGGGATTTTTTTGAATACAATTTAAATATAGTTCAATGTAATCATATAAAAATCTTTATGGGTCAGCAGAACGATGGTTCAATTAAATTATGAGCTCGTGTGAGCTCCAGCCTCCAAGCAACATAAAGCTTGCTTAACACTGCAAGCTCAAGGGTGCAAATGAGCGTTGCACTTCGCAGACATGAGGTTGAGCCAAAGGCTGTTCCCCAGGCAACAAAAAGGCAGGGATAGACCTAGGCATTGCAAACCTAGCAACTGTTGCTGTTGAAGATGGTTCATGGATGCTCTTCAAGGGCGGTTCAGTGCTATCTGAATTCAAGAAGATAACAAAGCGCATTGCTAAGGAAAAGAAGAGGCTTGCAAAGCACGGCCTTAAAACAAGCAGGAAG
>JGI20128J18817_1000476_pt1 | contig 12411 bp, 10 predicted proteins | sample JossMetagenome_FD_18817 | JGI IMG/M metagenome (IMG submission 18817)
GGTGAGTTATGGTCACTGAAATGAAACCCTATTTGAGCCTCATTGCAGTGACCTTCAGAGTCCTTGACTCGTTGGGTAAAAATTTGTTTAAAAAATAAAAAAATTAAAAAAGCGGACAGATATTTCTATAAAGGCAGGAAGCACAATATGGATTCTTATTACCGTTTATATTACCTTTTATCACGTTAGCTAAAAGATTAACTATGTAACTAAGAAATTTCTCATTTGGTATAACCAGGTAGCCTAAATCGTTACCAGGAGTTACTGGAACTATCATGGTAGCACATGGTTTCCCATCTTCCATACACATATATGCATAAATAACTGCTCGGCCGAGCAAATGCCTTATATTACTTCTCGTTATAGTAAATTCAAAAACTACATTATCAATTATTGAGTCGGGAATTCCAACAATTCTAACCCATTCACTTGCATTAAGATAGATTTCCTTAGGTTTCCTTTCGCCTATAATTAAGTCTGCTTCTTTGGCCTCATATTGCATTCTTAAATCGCCAGAAGCCTTAGTTCCTTCTAAAAAGAACTTAGCTCTGAGCCCACAGATAAGTAAATCATCAAATATCCTCGCCGGCAAAGACAACCTGTATCTCGTAGGTCGATACCTTATTACTGGTGACAATAAGTGTTCTTGAGAAGTCAACGTTCTGGACTGGTATGATAGCCAATATGTCGCTTCCTTTAATAATTCCTTTAATTTTTTCTGATATAAAGAGGGCCCTATTCCATGATAATCTTCCTGCGTATGTTGATCTTGATATATATGATAGACCGTAACGCCGTAATAATCTCCGAACCTTTCCACGTATTTTTTCATCAGAAATGTCATATGAAACCACCAAATACATATTAGGTACCCTTCCTGTTATACTCATAGTTAAGCCTAACAAATCCAAATCCCGCTGTTCTCCCAGTACCTACACCCATCTCTGCAGCCTTAGCAAGCACTTTCGTTATCGTTTCTTTATCTTTTCTATTAATACTGTTTCTAATGAAATATTTTGCATACCCTATTACTCCAGGTAACCAATCTCCATCGTAATAGTACCACACTTTAGTAACGGTATTTAATACAGTATGCGACTCAACAAGGTTGGCAGAAATTCTCATTACTTCCTTCTTGAAGTTCCTTTCAAATATCTCATATACATTAACTGAAAAAACAAGTCCCGAATATGGAAGAAACCTTCTATATTTATCACCTATGTTTGAGAAAGGATCTCTAAAAAGAGAAGGCGTAATAAATGATATCTTCACAGCATTGAATTTATCTGGTACACTTGTATTAATAACTTCAAGACCCGATAAAGTAACTCTTACTTCAAATGTACCATAAGTTACTTTAGAACCCTTTGTTAACTCTATAAGGACCTTTGAAATCTCAGGCTCTAAAGAGCTATCATATCCTAAATAAAAGTAATTTTCCCCCTCTATAGATATAGGCTTTGGAGGTATTTTAGGAGTTCCAGATTCCTGACCAAATTGCTTAATAATTATTTTAGGATAAAGTACTTCCTCAGAACCATTTATTTCTTTCATAAGAGGCGTTATCCTTATTTGCTTAGGAAATCCCATGGCCTTTTCCTCAAATATAGGTTCGAGGTCCTTATTAAGAGCTATTAGTAATGTCTTTACAAACTTGGCCGTATAGTTCATAGTTATGAAAGGAGAGAGAATCACTTTGAGCTTCATCAATGGCAAGTGTACCACCTATTTAATACTTAGATACGCTCCCTAATGTATTTAATGAATATATAAATATCACGAAATAAAATAATATATTGGGGTCCAATTTTGACCCAAAATTATCAACAGCTTGTGAAGTTAATAGAAAATGCTATGAATTCTGTAACATTTGAACAAGCTGTTATGGAAGCAAAATATGAAACACCACAGTCTTTTATCTTCCACTCACTTTCCGTTGCTACATTAGCCTATGATATTTGTGAGGCCATTAAGGAAACATCTCCTGATAGTCTTAAAAGATTATCAGAACTCTATAAAGGTATAACACCTGAGGAACTTTGCTTTTACGGTGGTTTCCTTCATGACTGGAATAAGCTTAAGTCTTTACAAATTGATAAGAGTGATGAAGAAGAAAAACTAAAAATAGCTAAAGAGGAAACAATGAAAATAGCTAAAGAATTACTTAAATATATAAAAGAAGATGAAAGGCTAATTGATGATATTGTTAATACATTTGCTTCATATGCTGAAGGCTCTCTAAATGATCGCAGCTACATGCCTGCCTGGGTTGCAATAAAGCTAGCAGACATGTTAATGATTAGTAATATACAAAGCATTAAAGACATACCATATTTTATGGAAAGCGAATCATATGAGAATGCAATCAAAACTCTTAATTCATATAAGCTAAAGCTTGATTATATTTCCTCAAGTTTTAGACTCTTTACATTGATAGCCTCAAGGAATATAATTGATGATCTCATAGAAAAAGGCTATAGACCTCTAATGTCATATAAAGATGGGGTTGTATTTCTTCGACCAGAAGATAAACCTTTTCTAAAACTTAGTGATATTTATAGAAGGCTAAGAGAAGAAGTATCTTTTGGTGGCTCGATAGACAATAAGAATGATTCAATAGATGACAGGTTTGAAAAAATAAAGAGGTGCTTGAATAGAGATATAATTAATGAAATAAACAACAATAAGGAAAAAGCAATTCAATATAACTTGAATAAAATATTTAACAATGAAATTTGTAAGCCTTTTGAAGACGTTGTTGGTGATCTTGATAACAGCATTAAGCTTGAGGTAGCAAAAAAAGTAATCAATGAACTTCAACCTATCGGCGTTATAATGTATTTTATTCATAGGTTCTCTTCAGAGGACGAAGACTACATTCCTAAGGAACTGGGCTTTTCCTCAAAGCCTACAAGTCGCCAATATATCTTAAAAATAGATGACACAAATAGTTGGCTTAAAAAGATTCTCATGGCATTGCAAAAAAGGTATAGCTCAAACTATGAGGATCTTACTTTGAAGTATTACACAAAGTATTCATTTAGTGGAGATATCAACGATGACCTAACATGGAATAACAATACACCAAAAAATTACTGCACTGTATGTGGACTTCCTATTTATTCCACGCCACCAAGGTTTAAACAATATGCTAAAGAGATCGGTGGTGAGGGTGAGATTTGGATTCCAAGGGAAAAGGCTTTGGATTATATAGATACTATAAGTAATCTATGGAAGGTATGCCCTATTTGCATTCATGAAGCTAGGCAAATGAGTGACACTATAACACCACCATATCTAATTATAAGTTTCTATCCAGGTATACCAATAAGCCTACTTGATGTTTTAGACTTCGATAAACCCCAGCATGAGACTTCCAGAATTGATGTTAACATGAAATTCTATGATGTTTTCACGATGTTTGGAGGTAGATTATTAACTATCCCAAGCAATAGAAAGCTTATGGTTGGATATCTTGGATCAAAAATAATAATAAGCATAGTATCATTAGGTTTATCGAAACAATCAATAGAGACAAGGATAACTAAAACTTTACTTAACAAAATACTTCGTTATGCTCCATTTCTCTCTATAATCTTCCTCATAGCACCAGTGCGTATATCATCTGAAATATATGATGTGCCATTATATGGTAGCAATGTAATTTCCGTTTCTTCAAACTACAGCTACTCATTTTTAAAACCTGAAAATATAAGTAATGACTCAAGAAAACCTGGAGGAAATCTTAAAGTTATTTATCAATTACTTGCATACTCTGCAAAATATGAAGCATTAACTAATGTAACTGGAAAAATGGATTTAGATAATATGCTTAATAAGCTAGTTCAAGAATGGGATCTTTATGCTTCCGTCGACCCTGCACTAGGAGTCCTAAGCCTAGGATTGGGTCTTGGTACCCCAATCAGTTTTAATGAGGGCTCCTTTTTCTGGAATATTTCCCGAAAGGCATGGATTATTTTAGATGCAATGGGTAAGGTGAGTGGAATGGGTGATAGTTTAAAAGATAATATTTTTTCATTAGCATTTGTACTTAAAGAAGTGGTGGGAGAAGTGCCTAGCAAGTATGCAGTTGTTGGATTTATAAGGGATGGGGTTGATACGTTTTTTAGGACATCATTTGCCCTGGAAAATAAGGACGATAGAGTAGAATTAGCTACTAATGCGGCTCTTGGATCTCTTGAAAATAAATATAGCTTGGATCAGAAAAACATCAATAAGGCATATTATGCACTCAAGAGCATTTTTGAAACACTTTACGACATAGAGAAGAAATCCGATAGGGGTCTAGCCATGTCTGTTGCTAATACAATTACTGATTGGATATATATTGCTTTATCTATTGTTAAGCCAGAAGGTGAAAAGAATTGAGTGCTGATAGTTCTAGCTTTGAGAAAGGGCTTAATTTAATCGCTAATATTCTTAATGAAAGAAATATCAATGAGCTTAAACCATACTTTGCTAACCTCGATCAACCAAACCAAGAAAACGCTGTTCCTAGGGGTAGAGTAGCCAATATATTCCTAATTCTAGTATCTGAAGGCGAACTGGTAATAAGACATGAAGGAGGAGAAGACATAAGTATAGCCAGATTAATGGATAATGGTTACCCAATAATTCTTCATGAAAAACTAGTATCAGCTTGGAGAAGAGAGACCTTAGAGATGCTTAGACATCACTACGATACTTATAAGGATAACGTCAATAAAATAAGAGGTAAAAACGATGAGTGGCATTGCTATTTAAGACCATTTCAAGGTGGTGGGAAAAGAACAGAACAAAAATCTGATGTAGAAAAACAAGAAAAATCAAAGGGTAAGAACGAAGAGTATATTGGGGGTCTTTGCGGTGAGTGCCCAAATTGTATGATCTTTGGCTATGCAGTAAAAGATGAAAACTACAACGTTAAAAGTAGGATAGAAGGGGATCTCTATTTCTCCACTTTACCAGAAAACAAAAGCGTAGTCGTGAGGACATTCAATGCAGTAGACGAGACTACCCATACTACATACATACCAACTGGCGGTGAAAGAACAGGTGTACTCTTTAGACTCTCGTTGATCAAAGAGGGCACAATATTTGTAGGAAAGGTTGCCATCAAGGATCTATCACCAGCAGAATTCTTACTCTCATTATACTCGCTTGTTAATACAACAAGAATTGGAGGGGTAAAGAGCGACTTCGGTAAGATAAAAGTTATCATACCTAACATTATCCTTTGTGAACATGAAGTATCCTCAGGCTACGATATATTTACAAAAGTCAAAGACAAAAATGATACTACAGAAGTTGTTAGAGCAATCAACAGTTACCTAAGTGAAAACTTTAAAAATTGCAAAGTTTATACTAATACAGATTTTACACCAAATATAAACAATGTTATTAAGAGTAACGAGAACGAAATAATAATAAATGCATGGAAAGATAGTACAAATTTCAAGAAAAGCATAGAGAAGTTCGTTAATGCTAAGCAAAGCCCGTGAGTACAATGAAGTTATTTAAGGCCTTTTTTGATCTTGAGGGAATTATGGCTTTCTCAAGTGAGATAAGGCCGCTTATATCTGCCAATAATAGCAAGGGCTCTTATATATCTACTTTGCCTTATATACATAACTATCCTATAATGTATGGTCTACTTGGAAAAAGCTCCGAGGCCTATGCTATTATTCCTTCATTGCACTATAACGAATATGAGTCAAGAAAACAAAAAACTGATAAGAAAGGGCTTATCTATAATTCAGTGAAATCGGTAATAGAAGACTTTATAAAAGACAAACAGGGGTCCTTTTATGTTTTCCCTTTAATGCCTGAAAGTCTAAATATATACTCGTTTCTTATGTCATCAGAGTCATGGAGTTATGCGCTACCTGTAAGGGGGGGTCTGAAAAATGTTTTCCCAAGACTAACCAGCTATACAGCCTTTATGCCAGGAAGTAAGTTCTGGACTTATATAATTGTAAATAATAATCCACCAGGTCTTGCTAAAGGGTCTAGAGCCGCATGGATAAGAGTTGGGAAAAAGAGATGGGGCATTTTTAAGGTAAAATATGAAGAACTTAAAGCTGAAAAATGCATAAATCAAAATGAAAAGATGACCTCTATACCAGTTAATTTAGCTGATACTGAAAAGTTTGGGGTCGAAATTGTTTCCTCTTCTACTGTACTTAGAACTCCAAATATAAGTGAAGGCCCTATAGCATGGGCTAGCATTAAGGATTGCAGACTTATTAAAGTCCCAAATAAAAATAAGACTTTTGAAGATTTATGCCTTCCTTTACCAGCTGAGGTGATCAGTAAAATATGTCAAAATCAAGCGACTTAATCGAAAAATATTCCTTCATAGTTAAGGAAGCTAGTATAGAGTCTGGGGAAACCGAAATTAACGGTTTTAGGCTTAGGAAATTCCAAGAAGAGCTCTATGATTCGCTTGGTAAATATAAGAATGTACTTTTAAATGCTCCCACAGGCTCGGGTAAGACTTTCACATTAATTTTAGGCGCTATAAAAAGCGCAATTCAAGGATCTTACCCTCCAGTAGTCGGTATTTATCCATCTAAGGCACTTGTATATGACCAAGCAAGGAGTGTTAGGAAAACACTCAGAAACATGAATCTCAAAGAAAATAAAGATAATTCTCATATAGGATTGGGATGTGATCGTTTCGAAGGTACGATAAATATATGTAGACAAGGGACTTGCGAAAGCATCAATGTGCCAGTTAATACTTGTGTACTTACCAGTGAAGTTAAGGAGCTTCCTAGTGAGTTTAGGCCAAGTAATGAAGTGACAATAGTATTTACTGTACCAGAATATCCATTCATGATACTAAGTGGAATGAAAAAGCAATACCTATTTTCAAAGGTAATAGAAACCTCAATAAATGAGAAGGACTTCTATAATGCCATTAAAAATGTCAAAGTCCATGTGCATAAAAACGACGCCAGACAATTACTTGACTACTTTGCTTTATTCTTTAACGGCTATTGGTTTATTGATGAATTTCATCTATACACAGGTATCTCAAGGGCTTCCTTAAAAACTCTAATCGAGATGAGGGATAATTATAATTCCAAAACAAGAGAAGTTAGAACTACTGTGTTTTCATCTGCAACGCCAGTTAATTTAAACTATGACAAATCTATAGAAGCAAATTATAGTGGCCAAGGTAATATAGTAAGAAAAAAGACACTTGTAAACTTTTTTGTTACCATAAGTAACCCTCAAGAAGCTTTATCTAAGTATATTAATGATAATCCTATTCCAAATGAGCCTAAAACTGCAATAATACTTGATAGAGTTTACTATATAACTAAGATCTGCGAGACCATAAATAATGGTACAGTAGTTTGGGGTCTTAATAAATCACATGGCGGTTGTAAAAAAATCTCCCAAGGGCTTGAGAATGAGAGACTTATAATAGGTGATCTTGCAATGTCTTATGGAATAGACCTAGACTTTGATCTCGGTTATATTCATGCTCATGATGCTGAAACATTAATACAGAGATTTGGTCGTATTGGAAGGCACGGAGTTGGTCAAGCAGAAGTGAATGTCTTTATTAAAGGCAATTTTTCTAAAGAAGAGTTAAAAAAGCTAAACAAAGAAATTAACTATAGGGATTTCTTGGAAATTATTAATAAAATTTATAGAAAAAGAATCGATGATGGGCTTGATAAGATATTTTTCTCTAAGATTCGCCATAATGCGTTAATAAAGGCTTTCTCTTTGATCTATGCATTGGCTCAGGGAGAATTCGTATATGATGAAACAAAGCAATGGTATGAGCTTATAGATAACGTAAAACTCAATACAAGACCATCGTTTGATGACATATTTTATGTCCTTGCATTTAGACCCGGAGGTCTTAAAGGCAAATGGTGCGATGGTGGAGAAGACGAGCTATTTACTATGCTGAGGAATTTCAGATATAATAGCGATAACGGATGTTTCAATTATGAACCTTTAAAGGAGGCTCCATTCTTGATTCCAAGAAATGACATTATAGAGAGGATTAAGAAAGCAAGCTGTGACCTTATGACATTTAATGACTTTGTTAAATTAGCACATCCATCACTTGTACTATTAAAACAAAATGTTGTTATACCACTTGATGAAATAAAAGATCTTAAAAGCTCATATGTAGTTCTACTTAAAAGAAATTGTGTCCAATGGGATAATTTCTCGGAAATGGCAGAACTTGTGGCAACGTATGAAAACGCACTTGTTATATATAGTAATCCTGAAAAAAATGGTGCAGCCTTGGCATTAGCAATTTTCATATAAATTTCCTATAGATAACCAACAATTTGTTATCAATGAAATGATCCATCAGTTAGCATTACGTAGAACATAATGCTATAACATATTAAAAATCGCTTTCTTAATTTAGTTTTTAATCAGGTCTATATACGAATGGTTTAAAATCTACTGACTTAAGCAAATAATTTTTTACCTCATTAGCTTTACCATAGATCTCTCCTCTAACACTTCTCCTTCCCTTTGCCTTGCTATGAAGCAATTGATAAATATGCCTGGTTAGCTTTTGAGTATCTTCACCCTTAAGATAACCCTCTTTATCAAGACCAAGTCTTCCTCTTCTAGAGACCGCCATGACTGTATGAATTGCTACTGGCTTGAACATCTCAGAGAAATCATAGACTAAAGACGGCCTACCAGGTTGATCTATATGAAGTAGTCCAGCATATGGATCTAGGCCAGAGGCTATTATAGCATGATTGCAAAGTGCATATATTATAGAATATGTATAATCTATGGCCCTATTTATTGGATCATCGTTTCTTGGTTTTCTTCCAATAAAGCCTTGAGGCATGAAATTCTTTAATATTTCCCATGCCTTTCTACTAAGCTCTGCCTCCTCTTGAATAAGTGACCTTGAATCTTTGGTTTCTATTGTAAAGTCAAAGGTATTAACACTAACACCATCTATGTGTGCAAAATATCTCGCTACATTTAACATACCCTTTATCTTCCCTTCTATGAATCTTTTTGCTAATAGAATCCTAGAGCCTTCATCAAGCATGTAGTATTTCTTCCTTACCATACTTACAGTATTTATAAAAGGAGTTACAAGAACTGAATCAGTTTTTTTGCTATGAATTAAAACAGGAACATTAATATAGGCTAAAAAATTTATTACATCAGAGCTAAACTCTACATTTGAACCCACTATTATTACAAGCTCAAGATCTAGTGAGGAAACCTGAGTTGAAGAATTCTTCCACGATATTAGCAGATCTGAGCCTTGCCTCTTTACAGAAGCATTCTTAATTATCAGTATCATATTCTACACTCAAGCACAAATTTAAGATGAAGCATATAAAATTTTTATATCATTTTTAATAAACATTTGAGATAGAACAAGCTATAAACTTATAGATTAGAAATTCATTAAAAGCTTCTCTGCAGTATCTTTGCCTCCCAAATAACTAAATATTAGCCTATCATCTTTTTCAATTTTAACGCATGTTACATTAATCTCGAGCCCTCCATGAGCTATTAGATCTCTTTTGTTTGTTAATTTTTCTGTAACTGTATTACATGGAGATTTTAAATCAAGCTTGACTTGGGTTCCCAGGGGTGGGCTTATCCTCACATTGATTTATTTTGTCTCTACTTCTTTTGACTTCATTTTTGATGAGTACCTCTGAGACATCGTTTGCATAAGCATCAGCTAAATTATTCAACTCTTCTTCACTTAACCCTTCCTGATTCCTTTACTTACCTTAGATAAGCTCTCAAGGAGTGCATGCATTATATAAGCAGAAAAATGAAGATCGTAATCATACGTAACTATGCTATTATTAACATTTTTATTAACCTTTACATCCATAGATTCAATACCGGAAAGCTTATTTTCCAAATATTTCTTCTTCTCTTCTATAAAGTCTTTAAAATAGTTAAGCAAGAGAAACTGGCCGGCTTGTGCAGCCCGCGTAATTCTCATGAGCTTATCTACTTCAATTCCATTTATCTTTCTGTAATAGTTTTCCTCAACGGAAAGGACTTGAGTTATAAGAGAATTAAACCCGTTTTTAGCCCTAACTATAATTCTTGACACTTCATTAACATGTAGTTCGGCATTGGTATCGTTTTTTCTTGGCTGATAAGGGTCTGAATTAAAGAACCTTAACTTTATACCATTACCAGATGTATTAGGTTTTACCAAAGCATTGATTGCTGTTATTACTGTATTGTAAACCATTACCTGCATGTAGTTAATACCATGAGTTAGATCTACATAAACCTCATCAAAGTCTTCGGATTTTTTAAGCCAGTTTATAAGCTTATAGTAAACATAATTAGGATATAGGTTTATACCCTCTTTTTTCTCATAGAATAAAACAGATTTATCATCTTCCATAGCAAATCTTCCAATTACTGGAGCAACTTCAATAGTAAGATCCTTACATTCATTAAGTTGTTCAATGACTTTATCATTTTTGTAATTTGATTTAAGTGTTTCTGCCTGATCTTTATATTTGCTGTTTTCCTTTAACATCTCGAGCGTAAATGGTATAAAAACTAGAACCCTATCTGGATTGAAAGCTTCGCAAAGAGCCTTTGTTGACGTGTAGGATTTAAAACTATTTTGATTCTCTTTATCATTTGTTTTACTTGATTTTTCAGAAGGTTTTTCTGAGACAAGATATGTTACCTCTTTGTAATTTTTGAAATTGCCCATCGCAGAAATAAGCAGTTTCTTACCCATGAATTAACACCCTCACAATAACTCGCAATAATCCCTCTTAAAATTTTGCTATTCTATCCTTTTAAGTATTTCCATTAAATCCTTAAAATTTTGCTTGAAATTTATTATAGTTTTAGTTTCTTGTAGTTGTTACAATATATAGTTCATGCTGAATATGATAGCGAAGACGTTTTAGTTTCTTGTAGTTGTTACAGTGTTTTGATACATGTCGGCAGACAAATGTTTTTGTTTTAGTTTCTTGTAGTTGTTACATTTAGAACCAACATCAAGCATAAGCTATAATGTAATACGTTTTAGTTTCTTGTAGTTGTTACAGCTGGTAATGTAATACTCATAGCTCTAGGCATTAAGTTTTAGTTTCTTGTAGTTGTTACTTACCAGTAGTTTTAACGACAACGGTTCCACTTGAAGAGTTTTAGTTTCTTGTAGTTGTTACTGCTAAAGATTTGCTTTATAGCATTATAGATAAAATTGTTTTAGTTTCTTGTAGTTGTTACTATCTTTTTGTGCATTCATATAGTTTTGTAATGCTTGTTTTAGTTTCTTGTAGTTGTTACTCTAGTCTAGGTATTTCTAATTTAATAAGCTTTATGTTTTAGTTTCTTGTAGTTGTTACAGAAATATTTGCGAAGAATATGGAGATACAAGATTAGTTTTAGTTTCTTGTAGTTGTTACAGAATTGTGATTGAATTAAATACTTTATCATTCCTTTGTTTTAGTTTCTTGTAGTTGTTACAGAGAAGGGAAAAGTTGGGGACTTTTTCAAAAAAGAGTTTTAGTTTCTTGTAGTTGTTACTATTAAAAGTCTATTTAAGTTATTTCTCGAAGATGTTTTAGTTTCTTGTAGTTGTTACAGGCTGGTGACATCAGGAAGCTCTACGACTGGCTAGTGTTTTAGTTTCTTGTAGTTGTTACAAAGGTGAAGAAAAATGAGAGGTAATACCTTTAAAGTTTTAGTTTCTTGTAGTTGTTACTAATATATCACAAAATTGATTTTGGCGTTTCTATAAGTGAGTTTTAGTTTCTTGTAGTTGTTACCCGATCATGGAAACAATGTCTTTAATCTTTCAAATGGTTTTAGTTTCTTGTAGTTGTTACAAAATGCCCGATATATCAAATAATCCAGATGTAGTAAGTTTTAGTTTCTTGTAGTTGTTACAGTATATATGTTTATTTGGAAGATAATGATAGATTAGTTTTAGTTTCTTGTAGTTGTTACTTTTTGACATAAGTGAAGTCGCAATATAGTCGTTAATGTTTTAGTTTCTTGTAGTTGTTACACTAATACTGTGCCTATAACTGGAGCATAGTTAATCAAGTTTTAGTTTCTTGTAGTTGTTACTTTGACCATACCTTTACCCCACTTTGACCATACCTTGTTTTAGTTTCTTGTAGTTGTTACTCATTTTTAGCAAAAATACCACGTATACCAATCATACGTTTTAGTTTCTTGTAGTTGTTACAAAGATAATAAAGAAATATATTTTAATGAAATTCTTTTGTTTTAGTTTCTTGTAGTTGTTACGAGATATAATAAAGAGTTCAAATGGTGATAAACCACTGTTTTAGTTTCTTGTAGTTGTTACCGATCCTTCACTTTTCATTTTATAAGTGATACTCCTCCCTAATAAATTTTTCTTAGCCTCCGAACGAGTCAAGGTGA
>JGI20128J18817_1000483_pt1 | contig 12117 bp, 10 predicted proteins | sample JossMetagenome_FD_18817 | JGI IMG/M metagenome (IMG submission 18817)
CAGTTGGTAATTGGTCTAATGTAACAGCAAGATATACTTATGGAGCAATATCTCCCAATTACACTGTTTACATATTTAAAATAAGACCTGGTTTAAAAGCATCTAATGGAGATCCAATAACAGCATACGATGTTTGGTATAGCATGATAAGGGCATTAGTATGCGCCGGAGGCATACCCTCAGGTTCTGGTACAAACTTAGCTCCTTTTACTGTACCTAACTATACGCTTTTTACTTTTATAGTAACTTCACCTAATGACTCTTTAGGAGCCAAAGAAATTATGGAATCAGTATCATATAATAACCAGACTAATACTGTTACGTTCCACTTAATACAACCTGTTACTCCAACGTTTTTCTTCAACATGATGACCACCTTTGATTATGTTATGGACGCTAAGTGGTTAAATCAAGTTGGGGACGGATTAAATCTAACCGGTTATTATAATAACAACTATACACAGTTGGCACAGTCATTTTATCAATATCAACAAACTTGTATAGCAGGCAACTACAATACTAATGTTCAATGGCCAGCTCCGAATGCTGGATTTACAGGACCATATTACATAGCATCATTCACGCCTGGACAATCAGTTGTATTAAAACCCAATCCTTATTGGCCAAATAATGTAACTTATTTCCCAAAGCCAAATGAAACAGTTATAGTAGACTGGGTAAAAGATCCAACAACAGCCTTGAACATGCTTGCAAGCGGTCAAGCAGATATAGTTACTTTCCCAAAGAGCAGTCCTGCTCCTTATCTTCCAACTTTATTACAATTGCAAAGCCAAGGAAAGATAAAAATGTACAATGAGCCATCTCTAAATGAATGGTGGTTCGCATTTAATTTAAATATAAGCATCCCATTGCTAAAGGAGATTAATCCAAACTATAACATACCATCATATTACTTTGCAAACCCATTGGTTAGAGAAGCTTTTGCATACGCATTTAACTATACAGAATACATAAATGATGTGCTAGGAAACGCTAAATATCATGTAAATCTTGGTAGTCCTTGGTGTGGAATATTAATTCCAGGACTAGATTACTCTATACCTCCATCAAACTTNACAGGNTGTCCAACATTTAATTTAACTTATGCTAAACAATTAATGGAAGAATCAGGTTTCTATAATATANCAGTTAACTTCCCAATAGTAGTATCAAGCGGTGATACTGTTGATTTTACAGCAGCAGAAATGTGGGCACAGGCATTGCATGAAATGGATCCAAATATAAATGCTCAACCATTATATATGCCTTTCTCAACAATAATAAGCTATCTGATACCTGGTCAAAATCCCCTACCCCTTTATTACTTAGATTGGAATGGAATACCATTGGTATGGTATTGGCTTCCTTTCATGTATCAACAGGGAGGCATATATCCTGCGCCCGACGGTTGGGATGTTGGATACTTAGAGCAATTATCACAGCAATTCAATAGCACAAATAACACCCATGTAGGTGCATTAATATGGCAAGAGGCTAAACAATATGAACAATTGAATAATTTAATAGTTCAGGCAGATTTAGCAGATGAAGAAGGTTGGAGTAATGCAACTCAAATAATTCACAACGCACAACAAATGGCTATAGATCAATATCAATTTGTATACGTTGTTATACCTAGTAAGTTCTGGATACTTGGATCTTATATGAATGCATATCAAAATAATATAGCATGGCAATCAAATCCAGCTATAACTAATGGATTAGAATCCTTCTTCTGGTGGTGGGAAAAACCATAATTTTTTTCTTTTTTCTAATTATTACACCCTTAATGCTTAATAACTCCAGAGCCTTAAAAACCTTTTAAACGAGGTATGGCCCTCAGGCGGTCAGTTCATGTCATTAAATCCAACATTTAGGCATCTTTGCCCTAATTGCGGAAAGGAAATAACTTCAGATAGGTTAGAAAAGGGATTACCTTGCAATAAATGCTTAGAGGCTGAAATAGAGAACAATGATCCTATTTCTATAGGAGAAGCATTAAAGAAGAAAGGAAATCTATATGGTTATTCTTGGCTTTACTATTTAGAAAAAAGCTATAACGATTTTAAGCAATTTTTTAAAGATAAAACAGGATATTACTTATCAAGTGCCCAAAAAAGCTGGGCCAGAAGACTTTTATATCCAGAAAGTTTTTCAATTGTAGCACCCACTGGAGTTGGAAAAACAACTCTTTTAATGGTATACACCGCCTTTAGGGCCGTTAACGAATCAGATAAAAAATTTTTATATTTAACACCTACAGAAAATTTGGTAGCTCAAACAGCTGAAAGGTTAAAGAGCTTTATCAACGATGGTGTAGCTTTTTATTATTCTTCTATGCCAAAGAAAATTAAAGAAGAGATGTTAGCAAAAATAGATAAAGGGGATTATAAAGTATTAATAATAACACCTGGGTATTTAACCAAAAAGTACAATAAACTTAAGGAGTTTTCTCCATTTGGATTAATTGTTGTAGACGATGTGGATAGTCTTTTAAGAAACAGTAAAAACATAGACAGGGTCCTAATTTTATTAGGCTTTTCTGAAGAAAGCGTTGAAACAGCGTATAAATTAGTAACCAAGAAAATGGATTATGGCATTGCTTTATCTAATAAAAAAGAGGAAAAGATAAAACAGCTGGAACAAGAAATTTCTGATTTGCAATTGAATCTCTTAACTAACAACAACGAAGAAATAAAAGGTCAATTAATAATAGCTTCTGCAACGGGCAGACCTAAAGGAATTAAACATTTAATATTTAGAGAACTTTTAGGTTTCGAAATAGGAGGGGAACTGACTATTTAAGGAATGTATTGGACACCTACATTATATCGAAAAATGTATTAAGTGATGCAGTAGAACTAGTTAAGAAACTTGGTAAAGGAGGGCTTATATTTATTTCGCAATCATATGGAAAAAATGTCGTAAAACCAATAATAAGTATGCTAAAAGAAAATGGAATAAATGCTATACAAGCAATAACTAATTCAAGAAGAGCTGTTGAAAAACTTGAGAAAGGAGAAGCAGACGTAATTATAGGTTTGGCTAGCAGATACGGTACAGTAGTGAGAGGTATCGATTTACCAGAGATTATAAAATATGCTGTTTTTATAGGAACTCCGGCAAGAAAACTTGAGCTCAAGACAGCGTTATTATCTCCTCAACGTCTTTTAAGAATCGTGATGTTTTTAGAAGAAAAAAATCAGTCTTATTCAAGCTTAAGGAAAAGTTTGGAAAGTTTTTTATCAAAATATAGCGAACAATCACCTATAGTTGCTGCTGTATTAAGAGGAGAGATGGAGGCAAAAGGAATATTAAAAGTATTAAAAGATTTGGTTAGCAATTCCATTGAGAAGGTATATAAAGAAATGATGAATTATATTCCTAATGATGGAGATAGAATAAAAATAGGTTCATTTATTATTACAAATGAAAAAGGAGAACTTTATTTATACTCTACCGATGGACCAACATATTTGCAAGCAAGCGGAAGGACTAGCAGATTATATCACGGACATATGACCAAAGGTCTTTCCGTAATAATAGATGAAAGTCCAGAACTTATCGAATCATTAAGTGAAAAGCTAAAATACATAAGTCAAGCAAATTTTGTTAAATTCGAAGATTTAGATTTAAACGAAGTAGAAAAAGAAATAATAAACTCAAGGAAGGTAGATGGAGGCAAAAAAGTAAACATTGTAAGTGAGCTAATAATTGTTGAAAGTCCAACTAAGGCTAAGACAATAGCTAGCTTTTGGGGTAAACCTGCTAGGAGGAGAGAAGGAAATCTTAACATTTACGAAACGACAACTGTAGATCCTATGACAAATACAGTTTATCTATTAACTATAACTGCTTCAAAGGGTCATGTATATGAACTAATAGTTGACGATAATAATGAATCGTGCTATGGTATAAACTTAATTGATAGTATTATAAGCCCTATTTATACTTCAATAAAGAGATGCTTAAAATGCGGTTATCAATTTACCCAAGAGACCAATAAATGCCCAAGATGTGGTTCCTCAGCTGTTATAACATCAGAATCTATTTTACAATCTATTAAGAGGCTTGCAACAGAAGTGGATCAAATAATAATAATGACCGACCCTGATAGAGAAGGAGAAAAAATTGCTTGGGATCTCTATTTGGGTTTGAAGCCTTATAATAAAAACATTTTTAGGTCAGCTTTTCATGAAGTTACTTTAAATGCCGTGCTAGAAGCATTAAGAAATCCAGGACAAATTCATAAAGGATTAGTAAACGCACAAATTGCCAGAAGAATTGACGATAGATGGATTGGTTTTTCTACAAGCAAATATCTTCAAAATAAATATAGCAAACTTTGGTTAGGAGCTGGCAGAGTGCAGACACCTGTATTAGGATGGGTAATTGAAAGATATAATGAATATAAGAAAGAAATGGGATTTAAAATAAAAGTTAAACTACCTAGCCAAAATTACATTTATTTTTATACAAAGGATAAAGAAATAGCAGAAAATGCTATTAAAGAGAATACAATAAAAGCTGTAACAATTAAAGTATACAATGAGGAAGTAAATCCTTTACCACCTTATACTACTGATGCTTTAATTTTTGATGCAAGTCAAAAATATGGCTATACAGCACAATTAACTATGAAACTTGCTCAGGATCTATTTTATTCTGGATTAATAACATATCACAGAACAGACTCTATAAGGATATCCCAAACAGGTTTGCAAATAGCAAAGGAATACTTAGAAAAAGTTAACTTAATTCAATATTATAAGCCAAGGACCTGGGGAAATGAAGGTGCACACGAGGCTATAAGAATAACAAAGCCTCTAAATGCTCAAGAATTAGAAAAGGCTATTTTAGAGAGAACTATAAAAGTTCCTATGGAATTAACTCAATTCCATTATAAACTATATCAATTAATATTTGAAAGATTTATAGCTAGTCAAATGAGCTCATCGATAATTGAAAAAGCTATTGTTAAGCTCAGCCTCGGTAGTTTAGAACAAGAAAAAGAGTTTAATACTAATATAATAAAAGAGGGATTTACATTAATAACTAAACCATCTTTAGAAAATTGGATTAAAAAGGATTTAAATATTAAATATGAATTAAAATTGAACGATATAATTTACTATAAAGGAAGTTTGGTTGAACTATACAAAAATGGAGATTTAGTTATGCTAATGAAAAAGAAAAACATTGGAAGACCAAGCACTTACGCAAAAGTTATAGAATCAAACATAAGGCATGGTTATATAATTGAAAGTAAAAAGAAGAAGTATATCATACCTACTAAATCAGGTATAGAGATTTATCAAGATCTAATGGAATCCATTTTTAAAGATCTCTTAACAGAAGAAAGTAGCAGAACGCTCGAAAATCAATTAGACATGATTGAGAATGAAAAATTATCCCCAATAGAACTTATAAATGAAATATATGATGAAATATTTGTTAAGAAATTAAAAAGTTACTGCAAGGTTAATAAAAGAAATTAGTCATACATATAATTTCTGAAGTAAGTTTATTTATAGGTGACTGAAGTGGAAGAAAAAGTAAAAATAAACCTTGGTAAGGACCCAGCAGAAGATTACGCGCTGCAAGCTATATTAGAATTAAATAAAGGGTCAAAACAAATAGAACTAACAGGAATAGGGGAGAATGTTTGTAAAGTTGCAGAAGTATATTTAGCAATGAAATCCAGATTAGGAGAAAGTTTAAAAATAACATCTTCATCAATTGGGACTTCAAAATACAAAGGAAAGAAAAGTAGTTATTTAACAATAGTTATAGAAAAAACTGCATAAGCTCAGACGGGGATATTATCTTCATAATTTCCGACGATATCAGCGTCATCACCGCCAATTAATTGTTAATTAAGTTATAAGCCCTCTGTAACACAGGCCAAGCTCATCTTATCGCACCTGCAGCGGTCTTCATCGGGCAATATCTGTATGTCTCTGTGAAAATTTAAATACATAAATAGACATAATATATTTTAGAGGTGAAAGTTTGTACAAAAAAATTTTAGTTGGTTATGATGGGTCCGAAGGAGGAGAAAGGGCTTTAGCTAAAGCTATAGAACTCGCGAAAAGTTTCAATTCTGAATTATGTTTAATTACAGTTATACCACCAGCATCTGTAATAGTTGGAGAAATAGTTAGTCCCGATATAATAAATACAGCCACAATTATTGATTCTACAAAGAAAAAACTAGATGATGTAACAAAAAAATTAGAGTCTGAAGGTATAAAAGTAAAATATGAAGTCTTATCCGGTGATCCTGCTGATATGATAATAAATTATTCTGTGTCTAACGGATGTGACCTAATAGTTCTTGGTAGAAGAAGACTTTCTAGATTTGAAAGACTTATTTTAGGTAGCGTTACCAGTAATGTAGCAGGTAAATCAACAAAGGCAGATGTTTTAGTTGTTCCCTAATTTTTCTTGTTTGAAATCAAAGGTAGCAATATCGTAGAAACTATACCTATAAAAGCAAACAATACCATATCATTAGTCAATCCAATTTTATTCATTAAAATACCACCTATTAATATTCCTAAGGCTCCGCCAACAGTATTACCAACACCCCATATGAGCGAATTGGCTCTTGCTGATAAGCTTTTGTCTACTATTTGCCCAACATAGCCTAAAAGAACTGGAAACCCACTAAATGCAAAAAGCGAAAAAGCCATAAACATTATAGACATTATTATAGGATTCTTAAATAATATAAAAGCAATATAAAATATAGTCGCAAAAATTGTTGTTATATATACTATTTTTTTCCCACCTATATCACCCGTTAATTTTCCGAAGTAGGGTTGGCCAAATATTGCTAATGCATACGAAACAGTTAATATAATGCTCATTAATACTTTAGATTTGAACAAATGATCTAAATAAGTTGGGGCATAAGTTTGCACTCCTGCTATGAAAATAGCTCTAATAAAAACCACTATTGTTAATGGAATCAAAATATAATAAAAAGAGCTCATATTCAATTCGCTATTAGACTTATCAAAAGACTTTGTGTCAGCTTTAATTTTTATTGGTTTTAAGCCATAAAAAACTAATGATCCTACTACAATAGTATAAACACCTATAATTGAGAGACCTAAAGATCCTCCTAAATATTTTATTGCAAATACTATTACTATTGGAAATAGTGCTCTACCCAAACTCCCGAATGAACCATTAATTCCAAGAGCTTTAGGCGAATCTTTGGGGTCAAAACTATGCTGCAATATAGATCCCCCTAATGGATGGTAAAATGATAAACCAGAGCCCAATATTATAGATGCAAACGATATATATAATAAATAATATTTTATATATGCAAATGAGAGCCCGTACAAAATTATGGATATACCTATTAATATATAACCTAAAAGCATCAATGTTGCATGATTACCACTTTTATCTGCTGATTTTCCAACCCAAATACTTAATAATCCTGATATTAAGTTTATTAAAGCCCCCATAACTCCTAAATATGAGGCTGATATTTTCATATCTAAATAGTAGGCTATTAAAATAGAAAATACAATTATATAGCTATCATTTAGGAAATGACCCAACGACGTAAATATTAGCGACCTTAGTTTTTGATCCATTTTTTCACCCATTTGCAATTATGGTTCTTGAATTAAAAATTTATCCATATACTAACAAATATATTTTACATTTCATTAATTACTCAAATTGTTTCGTAATTACATTGAGTGATACATTGGCTGCTTTTATTATTGAATTATTATAATCGCCTACCTTATTTTCAATTACATTATTGCTAACTACTAAGATACAGGCTGACTTAATATTTCTTAGATTAGACAACGCAAATAATGTAGCACATTCCATCTCTACACCTATAAATCCTAACTTTCTTATTGTTTCTATATACCCATTTTCCGCATAAAAAGAATCACTAGAAAAAATTGAACCAATATAATATTTAATTTTATTTTTATTTAGTTCTTTAGTTAATTCATATACTAATTCATAGTTTGGGGCCGTGTTAGGACAAATATTATTAAAATATAGACCTAGACCTGCTCCTCCATATGAAAAAGACCCACCTGAGGGTATAATTATATCACCCACATTAATTTCATTAGTGATAGACCCAACGGTACCTAGTCTTATAATATATTTTGTTCCCAATTTTATTAATTCCTCTATAACAATAGCAGCGCTTGGTCCTCCTATACCGTGAGCAGCTAGACCGACTTCTACATTATTATAATAACCTTTGTAAACAAATAAATCTCTTGACTTGCTAATTAGTATAGGATTATCTAAAAGAGTAGATAACATATTTACCCTTTGAGGGTCTCCCATAATAATCATTCTTTCTGGAGTTTTCTCTGCATCTAAATGATATACTTTTTTCAAATTTATCGCCATATAAAAAATAAATTAAAAAGAGATTAAATAGTAGGTGTTCCTTGAATTGATACATATATTCTTAAATGATACGGCAAGCTATAGCAATAATTGCCTCTTTCTAATAATCCGTTAGAGACAAGCGTTTCAATAATTGATGAGGGATTTTTTATCCCTTTTCTGTTTAATTCCATAATTGCCCTTAAATCGCCTACTGAAATATTTTCTAAAAAATATCTAAATACTTTCTTCTCTTCTTCACTCAAATTCCTAGCCTTTTCTAAAATTTTAGACGATTCTATTAACCAAGATTCCATTAGTTATTCCTCCCAATTTCATTTTTAATTAGATCTAATTTGTTTTGGTTTCTATTTATAGAACTGAGACTATTATAGCATATAAACTTTATTTGTTAGTTGTATTTTTTATTAGATTTAATAAGTTTTATAATTATAAGGATTAAGGGGGGATAATGCAAATAAGAATAAATTATGAAATATGCCTTAAAGTAGGCAAACTATTAGAAAAGATTAAGCCAATGAAAATAGACATGTTTGATAATGAAGATTTTTTCCCTCCAATGTCTTCTCCAAAGGAAGATGTATTCTTGTATTTTTTGGTCATGGTTTCTATAGATCATAGATTAAGTTACCATAATAAACCATTTGAGGGAACTATTGAAGGAAAATTTTACCATGGCGCAGATGCACTGTATAAGTTAGGCATTATAAAATATAGAGATGATCCATCTTTTTTCTACCCAGAAAACTTAGTTAGCTTAAATGAAAATGATATGATAAAGTGGTTAACAATAGAAAATAAAAACAAAGAGATTTATCCAAGTGATATAAAAATAAGATTAGAATTAGTCAAAGATATTGGAAATAAAATTAAGAAAAATTTTAAAGATCCATACGATATAATAATAATTTCCAAAGGATATTTAAGAAGAGGTATAAATGATGGATTTATAGATATACTTAAAATATTTAAGGCATATCAGGATCCTGTGGAGAAAAAACCATTTCTATTAGCAAAATTTTTAGAAAGGAGAGGCGTATTAAATATTAATGACCCATACAACAAAGAAGTTCCAGTAGATAACCATTTAACTAGGGTTGCGCTTAGATTAGGATTAGTTGAAACCGATGAAATGACTAGAGAAAAAATAGCTGCTCAACAAGAATTTTCAGAATCGGAGGATGTTATGCTAAGATTTGCTATAAGAGAGGCATATAGAATTGTATCGCAATCATCTGGTATGGATCCTTTTATAATGGATGATATCTTATGGTCATTTGGAAGGAATTGCTGTAAAATTAAAGAACCAGTGTGTATAGCAAATTGCAATAACGAATGTAAAAGAATTACAGGATGCAAAGATAGTTGCGTATTAGCAAAAGAATGTAAGGCTTATTCTGAAAAAATATATATGATACCAGAGCATAACTTTAAGAAAACATGGTGGTATTAGGGCGATATAATGTATCTAACAAAAGAAGAAGAGAAAATATTAAATGGAGAATACGGCTGGGGACTTGCTAAGGCAATGCAGGTTATAGTTAGCGTTGGAGATTCATTAAACTCTGAAAAATTAATAAATATAGCTCATGCACACATATCTGGAGTATCTTATGGTAATATAGGAGAACCAGGAAAGAAACTAATAAAACAATTCGCAGATGAAGGAATAAAATTTTCCGTAAAAACAACAGTAAATCCTATTGGATATGATACAATGGACTATGACGCTATACCCTTTACAAGAATAGATAAAAGTTATATAATAGGTCAAGAAGAAATATTAAAATCTTTAAACAAAATGGGAGCTGATTTAACATTATCATGTACGCCATATTATTTGCCTAATGTTAATGAAATTAAAAAAGGATCTAGCGTTGCGTGGGGAGAATCAAATGCAGTTGTATATGGTAATAGCGTTTTAGGTATTAAAACAAATAGGGAAGGGGGTCCAATTTCTTTAATGGCAGCTATAATTGGAAAAATATATTATTATGGTCTTCACATAGAAAAAAATAGAATACCAGAAATAAAATATAAGATCCATAAACCAGAAGATTATGAAATCAATGAAGTTAGGGCTGGTATTATTGGTGAGATAATATCAAAAATTCATAACAACGATAAGCCTCCATATTTAGAAGAAAAGCTAAAGAACGATACAACTATTAAAGAATTCTCAGCTTCTTTAGGTGCAGCAGGCAATTTAGCAATGGTTGTTATAAATGGGATAACTCCAATTAGATTTGACGAAAAAGAAATAAAAGAGACAATAACAATAGATTTTAATGATATTAAGAAAAGAGAAGAAGAATTAAAGCCCAATGAGAGGCCTGATTTAATATACTTCGGATGTCCACACACAAACAAACATGAAATTGAAAAAATTGCAAATAATTTAAAAAAAATTAATAACTTAAAAACAAAAATAATTATAACAACATCAGAAAAGAAATAAGTAAATTAGACAGAGATGCTTTAAATATTTTGAGATCAAAAGATGTTAAATTAATTAGTGATACATGCTTAATAGTAAGCCCATTTGGTTATAAAGGGTTAAATATTGTAACAAATAGCTATAAAGCATATTTTTACTTGACTAAAAGAGGTATTAAGGTGTCTCTGATTTCAATAGATAATTTAGAAGAGGTATTAAGGCTATGAAAGAATTTAGGGGGAGGGTTTTAGTAAAAGGGGAAGCTGAAGGAGAGGCCTTAGTTATTGATGAGATAAGCTTTTATGGAGATATAAATCCTAATAATGGAATGCTTGTTGATGGAAGAAATGTAAAAGATAAAATAATAGTTGCATATAAGCCTAAGGGTAGCACTGTTGGATCTTACATTATATATGCTTTAAAGGAAAACGGCTTCGCTCCCAGAGCTATAATTATGAGCAAATCTGAACCTATTATAATTGCTGGATGTGTTTTGGCTAATATACCTCTAGTTGACAATATTGATATAAATGTTCTAAAAGAAATAAAAGACGGCGATAAAATTATAGTTAAGAATGATAAAATTATAGTTAAATAATTTAAAAAAAATTTATAAGGCTCAAACTATTATTAATAATCGGCGATGCTTATTGAAGTAGGAAAAGAGTGGAATCGGAGGTCAATTTCGAAGGGATTAGTTATTTCAATTTTGGTAATTGCAATAATTTTAATCGGCGCTTATGTGGGAATAATGTATACTCATAAAAGTAAAAATACGTCATCAATGCCATCAAGTTCCACAAGCTCACAAACTTTATCAATACTTAAACCTGTATCACCTGCATCGTTAAATACAATAGCAAGCAGTCCTTTGAGCGTTTATTTGCCAGGATATACATCTTCTAATGGAGGCTACGCCTTAGTTTATACTGGTAACGGAAGCATTATAAACACAACCAATAGTTATGTTAATTTATTATACAAATACCCTGGAGTATACCTAATTTATTATGTAGTCTATCAAAAAGGTTCTATTTACGGATCTTCCTCCCAAAACCTCATGAGGATAATTGTTACCCCAAACATAAGTTTATCATTATCTCAATACTTAACTGTACCTACTATAACTTTTAACTCAACTGAAAATCCAAGTGCCCCATTATTTACTGTTTCACAAAAAATTTACTTAATTGGTAGCTTTTTACAGCCACCATCAGGTCAAAACATGACAATTTATGAGTATTTATGGAATTTTGGTAATGGAACTACAG
>JGI20128J18817_1000496_pt1 | contig 11907 bp, 14 predicted proteins | sample JossMetagenome_FD_18817 | JGI IMG/M metagenome (IMG submission 18817)
GATACGTTTAGCTCATAGAAGGTCCTCCGGGAATAGGTAAGACCTTTTTGGCGCTTAAAGCCTCTTCTCTGAAAGATAAATGCGTTTACGTTTCATATGCTGACCCTGAAAGCTCATTGAGGGAGAAGATTAAGGTTGTTACTCCTGGATACAAGGGCACTCTAAAGGTTGTAAACGCGATGAGCGGTTTAGTTGAGACTGTTTATTCAGAGATAGCTGAAGCCCTTTCTGATGATCAGCTTGTTATAATTGATACAGTTGATGCCATGTTCTTTGGAATTAAAGATGAGAGCTCGATAAGGCCTTTTTTACAGCTTCTTTACGGTTCGGTCAAGCAAAAAAGCGTATCAATGGTGCTCATAGCTGAAGGCCTGAACCCTGTGGCGGAACACGTAAGGTTTGTATCGGATGCNATAATNAGCCTTAACTTTGAGAGCGTTCTCGGACAGAGCGTAAGGGCATTTACTATTCTTGGAAGGTATACATGTTAGACAGATCTTCGAGGACATGACTCTTAAAAAAATATCAAACTGATCAACTGCCTTAATCGTAAAAAACATTTTTTAACTCGTATTTATAAAACAATATATGGAAAACATAAAGTACTATTACAGAATTTCGGAGAATTTCCACAGATATACCATGAAAAATGAGCAAAGGGTAAATGAGCTGAAAAACCTTTATGCGCTTGTAAAGGAACATGTTGGTCATGAAACGCTTGACCTTGCGTGTGGTGGCGGAATACTTGATTTTATCCTTGAAAATGATGGCAAATCATGTACGGGAATTGATATAAATCCAGACATGATCGATCAGGCCGAAGAATATGCAAGGCTCACTGGGTCAAAGGTAAAATTTTTTCTCGGTGATATAACTGAAGCTAATTTAACCGGAAAGTACGATACGTTCTTTTTGGTGGGCAATGCAATTGCTCACTTTAATGCTAAGGCTTTCGTGAAGATCATCAACAGGATGAACGAACTTTGCAAAGAGGGCTCAACTTTCATAGTGGACTATAGGGATGTTGTAAATCTATTTTATGAAAGGAAATGGAAGAAGCGCATGGTAGAAACCAAGAACAATGTTTCAACCATCAGTATTACATTGAATTACAACTCAGAATCAGGCGAAGTTAAGAAGATAGCCTGGCAGAAAGGCAAAAGGCGCAATAGCATAACATTCACACATGCTGTCTGGTCTCCGTTCATAGTTGAGGCCATAATGAATTCGTTTGGCTGGGAACTGGTAAAGAGGGTGCCCCAGGAAACTTGGCAGGGATGGCTTGATGTCTACAGGCACAGCGGCTCAAGGATCTCGGATGTGGATTCTTGAAGCCATTTAAACAGTGATTGTGTAGAGTTCAAACTCCATTCGATGTTTGTGTAATCAATTGCACCAATCTTAATGTGCTAATTGGTTGTATCGTCATAATGAGCGCAGCATGTTTTATTCATATTTAGCCTCGGGCGGGATTTGAACCCGCGACCTTCGCCTTACCAAGGCGACGCTCTGACCAGCTGAGCTACCGAGGCTTCAAAAAATGTTAACCGTGTATGTTTTTAAGCTTTTAGATTTTTCTCGGAACTTTTGATGTTGTGCATAGCTACAAGATCCTTTTCAAAAAGCTTGAGTTCTTCAGGAATTTTTACGTCAATCGGGTCTTTAAGGCTCAGGCCCATGCTCTTTTTGGTGTTCCATACATAATGGTTAAACTCAACGATCCTCTCAGTGTAAGCTGAAAGGTCTTCCTTTACCGGAACCTCTGATTCTTCAGGGTAAGAAGACAGGTGAACGTTCTTACCGTAGATGTTCTTGTAAAGGTAGTAAGTTATAAACGGTATGTATGGGGACATTAACCTGATCACTACGTCCAGAGCTTTGCGCATAGTAAAATAGGCTGATTGCTTCTCTTCTTCAGAATATTCAGGGTTGTAGATTCTGGGCTTGACCATTTCAAGGTAATGGTCAGCAAAAAGGAACCACGTAAAGTCCCTTATCTTTGTGAANCTTTTGTTAAAATAATAGGAATTGTTGAGCTCTCTGACGCTCTTTACGAGGGACCTTAACTCCCAGAGTATCCAACGATCTGATAAAGATATGTTTTCAGGCATAGAGGCTTCCTTTGAATTCAGCTGTATGAACCTTGATATGTTCAGAAGCTTTGTGAGAAACTTTGATGCGCTCTCGATCCTGTTATAAGAACATTTTACGTCGTCCTTTGTTATATCACCCTCGAGAAATACCCATGTCCTGAACGCTTCTGCGCCGTACTTCTTTATCACGTCCATGGGGTCTATCACGTTACCGAGGCTCTTGCTCATCTTGTATCCCTTTTCGTCCACTACGTGCATGTGGATCCACACGTCTTTAAAAGGCGGTTTGCCCGTAACAAGGTAGGACTTTAAAAGGGTGAAGTAGAGCCAGCTCCTGACTATTTCTTTGCCCTGAGGCCTCAGGCTTACCGGGTAATTTCGTTCAAAAAATTCTTTGTCATGAGAATAACCTGAAATGTAAAGAGGCGTGTTGCTCGAATCAAACCATGTATCGAAGATCCTTGTTTCGCCCACAAATTCTGTCCCCCCGCACCTTGGACACTTCTCTACAGGCGGTTTTTCTTTCCACGGCACGTAGTACTTACCCTTGGGAGGTACGTAGACGTAACCGCAGTTCTTGCAGTACCACAGGGGTATCTCTGTCCCGTAATACCTTCTTCTTGAAATAACCCAGTCGTCGGTAAGCGAATCTATCCAGCGAAAGAGAAGCTCAGCGCTTTCGGGGGCGTAAAACTTCATCTGTTCAGCAAGCTTCTTGAGCTCGTCCTTGAACTCAACCTGTTTGAGGTAGAGCTCCTTCCTCGGTATGAACTCGATTGGCGTTTTGCTTCTCCAGCATATGGGAGTTTCGTGCTTTATCCTTTCTTCTTTAACCAGGTAGCCCGCGTTTCTGAGGTCCTCCACTATCTTCTTCCTCGCTTCCCTTACTTTGAGGCCGCTGTACTTTCCAGCGTTCTCGTTCATGAGCCCGTTTTCGTCTATGAGAAAAGTCGGGGTGAGTCCGAGGTCTTTAAAGACCATCATGTCACCTCTGTCGCCGTAGCTGCATATCATGACCAGGCCTGTGCCGAAGTCCTGTTTTGCGTATGGATGTGGCAGTATTGGTATCTCGTGATCGAACAGAGGAACCTTTGCTTTTTTCCCTTTAAGATTTTTGTACCTTTCGTCTTCAGGGTTATAGATTATGGCCTTGCAGGCTTTGAGGAGCTCTGGCCTTGTCGTCGCAACTACTACATCAGAGCCGTCCTCGAGCCTGAATTTTATATAGTAAAGGCCAGTAACTTCTTCTTCGTACTCAACTTCGGCATCTGAAAGGGAGATCCTGCAGTCAGGGCAGTAGTTTGAAACCTTTTCGCTCTCGTACACAAGGCCCCTGTTATANANGTCTATAAAGATNTCNTGGGTGAGCNTTCTGAAATCAGGGTCATCGGTTTCGTACATATCTCCCAGCTTGTATCCCTTTTCATAAGAACTGAAGCTTATGCCAAGAAGCCTGAAAGAGCTGCTGGAAGCTTCAGAGTATTCGTCAAGCTTCTCCCTGCATTTCTGGACAAAGATTTCCCTGGGAGTGTTCCTGATGCTCAGCTTTAGCTCTTTTTCNACCTGCACCTCTATTGGAAGGCCGTTTCTGTCGAGGCCCAGCGGAAAAAGAACGTTGTAGCCGTTCATCCTTTTGTACCTTGCTATGGAGTCCATGTATACGTAGGTGTAGGCGTGACCTATGTGAACCGGGGAGTTAACATAAGGAGGTGGAGTGTCTATGATGTAAGCTGGCCTGCTGTCCTTGACGAACCTGTAGAGCTTCTTTTCTTCCCATTCTCTGGCTATCTCTTTTTCAATATCTGGATTCCATCTTGTTGGTATGCTCATTTTTTCTGATACCTTAACATCACAGCAATGCCGCCGAAGTTCTTAAACATCACTCCTGCCTCTGAACGCGAAGAAACGATCTCGACCTTTGCGCCAACCTGTTTTGCAAGGTCTGAAACGTAGTCCACAACGTCCTGAACGNTGATGTTCCAGAGGCTCTTGCCACAAACGGGNCATANNTGCTGTGACAGAGTTGCCTTTTCTTTGTAAAGATCTGTGCCGCTTACAAATTTTTCAGAAGTATAGCCGCAGTTCTTGCAAACAGCTTCCAGCCTTAAAGTGTTGATGTCTTCTGATAATATTACTTTGTCGGCGTTACCTTCTTTCAAAGCCTGTATTGATGGCTGAAGCCCGTAAACAACAAGCCCGTCCTTCTTTGAAACCTCAGAAAGAAACCTGTCTATTATCTTCTTTTCCTCTATAAGCCTGACACCCTCTATCAGCTCTTCACCCCTTTCGAGAGTTTCCCTTATGCCCTCTTCTCCTGCGTAGCCTGTATCGACGAGACCTATGGTTGCCTGCTTCAGCCTGTAATCGAGGTAGTCACCCTTGTAGAAGTCTTCCTTGGACATGCCCGGACCGCTGATTATCAGCCTCTTTACCCTGTAAGTATCTATAAAGATCTCCTTTGCGTGCTGAGCAACCCTGTGAAAGAAGTCGTTTATCTCGTTCTCCCTGATCCTTTCGAACCTCCTTGCAGATTGTCCTCCCTGCCTGTGTTTGCTGCCAACTCCGCTGGTTATAACTTCAATTACCTCAACCCTGTCACCTGAGATTATACCGAAGCCAGCCTCAGAGAGGTCTATCGATATTACGCCTATAAGGTCTTCTTCCTTTAAAAGCGATTTTAAGATGTCTAAATGAAAGTGATCGTCGCACCTGTAAAGGTAGGTTGGAACTGGTTTTGGGGGCACTATTTCATAGTACTTCAGCTCTTCGTTTGCTGGGTTTTCGGGTGAGGGAACGTATCCACAGAAAACTATGAGCCCGTTTTCCGGGAACTGTTTGTAAAGCTTCAACTTCTGCATGATGTGAGTAAGCGCGTCCTGAACGTGCGTCCTCGTCTGATCGCTCTTTATGTTTGAAGCCGTGCCGTATTCATCCCTGAGCTGGTTTATCACATCATAAGGAGGTCGCTTTGGCGGTATGTAAAGGGATATCAGCTCCGTCCCTCGACCTGTAACGTTAGATAGCTCGTTAAGTAGCCGTTTAACTCTATAAATTTCAACCGAATCATACTGCTGTTGCATCAGTTATCCTGATAAAATACAGAAACGTTAATTTTAAAACGTTTTTATACATTCTACTAGGGCAGATGAAGACAGTAGTTAAAATTTCAGGAAGCGTTTTTGACGAAGCGGGAGCAGAAAAAAGGATCATTGAACTTGCGTCTGTTTTTGAAAGGTACGTGCAGGATGGGAACAGCCTGGCACTTGTCGTGGGAGGGGGCAAAAGGTCAAGGGAGCTCATAGAGCTCGGGAGGAAGCTGGGAGCAACAGAAGATGTGCTGGACGAGATAGGGATAGACGTTACAAGAATCAACGCAAAGCTGCTGATGTCTTGCATGAAGGATTCTTACCCGAAGGTTATAACAGATCTCAGAGAAGCTGACATAGCGTGGTCGATAAAAAAGATACCGGTTGCTGGAGGGCTATCCCCCGGGCACAGCACCAACGCAGTTGCTGCCCTTTTAGCTGAACACCTCAGGGCTGACCTTTTTATAAATTCAACAAAAGCTGGAGGCGTCTTTGACAGGGACCCAAAGAAGTACCCTGATGCCAGGCTTATGGAAATGGTTGATGTCGAAGAATTGAAAAAGATAATAAAGGGGTCCTCTGAAGCCGGTACATACGAGCTTCTTGACGAAGTTTCTATAGGGATAATCGAAAGGTCCAAGATCAGGACGCTGGTAACAGGAACAGGAACCACAGAAATCAAGAAAGCCTTATATGGAGAGAAGGTCGGAAGTATGATCGTATTTGAGCGAATCTGAGGAAAAAAGAAAAAGGGCAAAGGATCTTTACATTCCACCGCATTCTCACTGCAAGGTCTGCGGGAAAGCCATTCCTGAAGGACAGATATACTGCAGCAAGGAGTGCAGGGACAAAGATCTGAAAGCGCAGAGCAGGGAAAAGAAGATGATGTGGGTGTTTTACGGAGTGTTCATGGGGCTTCTCGTGGTTCTCCTCCTGGCCAGCTACATTTTTAAGTGAAAACGTTTAATTTCTACTCTGCTATAAAGCAGTTAGATTGAAAGGAGTTTTGGGAATAACAGGAGCCAGCGGGATAATCTACGGCGTAAGGCTTGCTGAAGAGCTTAACAGGAGCGGAGTTGAGGTTCACACAATATTTACAGAAGCTGCGAAGAAGACATCAGAGTACGAGCTTGAAGATGCATACCAGAGGGTTAAAAAAGTTTCAAAAAAGGTCTACAGAGAAGAAGATATAGATGAAGCCCCTGCAAGCGGCTCGAGCGGTTTCAGCTTTATGGCAATCGCTCCCTGCAGCATCAGGACTCTGGGGTCGGTTGCAAACGGTATAGCTGACAACCTGCTGACGAGGGCTGCAATGGTCAATCTAAAGGAGAGAAAAAAGCTGCTGCTCGTTATCAGGGAAACGCCGTTATCTACTATCGATATTATGAACATGCTGAAGGTTTCGATCGCGGGGGCCATTGTAATGCCAGCTTCTCCCGGGTTCTATTCGAAACCTAAAAGCGTAGAAGACATGGTTAACTTTATAGTGGGGAAAGCTCTTGACATTCTTGAGATAAAGCACAGCCTTTACAAAAGGTGGAAGGCTGACGAACAGCCTTAGCATGGGAGTAGACCTTGCGGGGTCTGTAAAAAGAAAAACTGGGTTAGCCCTTTTAGATGGGCTTCTTAAATGCAGGTACGTTACTGTTTATACTGATGAAGACATAATAAGGATGGCGCTGGAAGAAGACCCTGATGTAATAGTTATCGATGCGCCCCTGAGCATACCGCGGGGGAGGAAGGATATAGATGACAGGAACGGGCCGCACTTCAGAGCGTGCGACGTTGAGCTCAGGAAGATGGGAATAAAGTTCTTTCCAGTTACCCTCGGGCCGATGAGGATGCTCACTGAAAGGGGTATAAAACTGTCGAAGAAGCTCGTCTCACTCGGCTTCAGGGTTATTGAATCTTACCCTGGAGGCGTTCAGGATGTTCTTGGTATACCGAGGAAGAAGAACATGAAAGGGCTGATAGATGGGCTCAAAAAACTTGGAATAAAAGGGTGCGGGGATGATATGAACGACCACGAAGCCGATGCCGCAACGATAGCGTACCTTGGGATTCTCTTCTTGAAGGGTTCAGCCGTTTCTCTTGGAGATCCAGATGAAGGACTTCTCTACCTACCCAAAAAATTAACCCAGTCCTAGCTGGGAAAAAGTATAAACTTTAATTCCTTCAGGTACGTTGATTCCTTCTGCCTGTTTAAAAGCTACGATAGTAACAAAACCTAAGTTTTTTGCACTGTCAACGAGCCTCTGTGTAGCTATGCCATCAAGGATGATGTGCTTTCCTTCGCTCAGCTTATCAAGAGCTGACATGAGCTCGTTTATCGGAAGCCTTGCTATTTCGTTAAGATCTTTATCAAGGACTACAGCCTCCAGCGTTTCCTTTATTGACGGGTATATTGACTTTATCTTTTCAAGGAGAGACGCATCTATCTCCGGCAGGACGACTTCTTTGGCTGGCTTCCCTTCTAGTATGCTCTTTATTTCAGCAGGCGTAAGTTCTTCGACCTCCCTGCCAGCAGGAGCCCTGTATATTGGTATGTCGCCCAGCATCTGTTCCAACTCTTTCTGGATGAGGTCCCCTCCCCTGTCTCCGTCAAGAAAAGCTATCAGGTTCTTCTTGCCCTTGAGCTGAACGACGCTTTCAGGCACCTTAACGCCGTTGAGCGCCAGCGTGTTATAGTAACCGGCCCTCTGGAGGTTTATAACGTCGGCCCTTCCCTCAACCAGAATTATTGTATCGCTGCTGTTCACTTCAGGACCGGCTGGAAGCTTTTCAGGCCCCCATTCCAGGACTTTGTATGGCTTGAGGACTTCATATATTTCGTTTTGATCTTTTCCCCCTCGCTTGCGGACTTGATGTACCATTCCTTAAGTATCTCCTTGGCCCTTTCCGCTACCTGCTTTCTCTTTGCTTCCCTTATGTCCTGTATTTCCTGTAGCTGAATCTTTGCATCGCACGGGCCAACCTTTTCGACGCTTTCAACCATAGCCGCAATGAGCGCGGTAGTTACTATGTCGGTAGAAGAGGGAATTATGATCTCGCCAAAAACCTTGTCGTTTTTCGATTGCATGTTTATTTCAATTCTGCCTATCTTCCAGTTTTTCTGGAGCTCGTTAAGGTTAAGCTCTGAACCAAAAAGGCCCTCAGTCTGTCCAAATATAGCGCCTATAATGTCAGCCTTTTCAACTATGCCCTCTATTGTAAACTTCAGCTTTATCAGGTACTTGACAGTTCCGTCTGGCAACTTTTCTCACCTATTGAAAGAATAGTTACTTACTTAAAAGCCTTTATGAATTTTATAGCCAATCAGAGGCCCAAAACCTCTACTTTTTCAGATGCGTTTTCGAGCCTTTTCCAGTAGTCAGCAACCATTTTTTCAGCTTTTTTGTTTACCTCTTCTATGTTAACCTTTACGAACCTGCCACCTTTAAGAAGAACTTCGCCGTTGACAATCACGGTGTCGACGTCTTTGCCGTTAACCGAGTTTACGAGATAACCGTAAGCAGAACCAGAGTTAAGAGGCGTTGGCCTGACTGATGGCCTGATGATGACTACGTCAGCAAGCTTTCCAGCTTCTATCGAACCGAGCCTGTCATCTATGCCAAGCGCCTTTGCCGCGTTAATGGTGCTCATTTCAAGAACCTGCTGAAAGCTCATGACCCTAGGATCTAGCTTGTTAACCTTGTGTATCAGGTATGTTGCTCTGATGTTTTCAAACGTATCAAATATGTAGCCGTCGTTGCCTATGCTTACGTTAATCCCCATGCCGAGCATTTCAGGCACCGGAGCTATGCCCACAGCGTTAAGCATGTTGCTGAGCGCGTTATGGGCTACAGAAGTTCTCGTGCTGGATATGAGCCTGAGCTCATCTTCGTTTACCTGAACGGCGTGAGCTACGAGCGTTCTTTTGCCCAGTATTCCCAGGTCGTAAAGCCTTTCAAAAGTTCTCTTGCCGTACCTTTCAAGGTTGTGATAAAGGTCCCACTTTCCCTCTGAAGTGTGTATCGTTATCGGAACAGAATGTTTATCAGAAAGCTCTTTTCCGGCTTTCAGAAGATCGTCGTGAACTGTGAAAGAAGCGTGGATGCTCACCATACCGTTCATCCTCTCATCTTTGCTCTTCTTTATGTACCTCTCGTTCTCTTTCAGACCTTCAAACCCCTCTTCGCTGGTTCTTCTCTGAGTGGCTTCGAAAGATATGAAACCCCTTATGCCGGCTTCAAGCACGCCTTTCTCTATCATGTCGAGCACTCCTTTTATTGCGTTAGGGCCAGAGAAAGTGTCGGCAAATGTCGTGGTTCCGCTCCTCAGAAGCTCGAGAGAAGCTGTAAACGCGCTGATGTAAGCGTCGTCCCCGTTCATGGTTTCATCCATCGGCCACCATATCCTCTGAAGGTTCTGGGTAAAATCGCTCGGGGGTTTAAGCTTTAACGGAGCCCCTCTCAAAAGTATTCCATAAAGGTGAGTATGAGAACAGACAAAACCCGGGGTAACTATGCTGCCCGTAGCATCTATCTCCTCATCTGCTTTTAACCTTGAAACGCCCTTTTCAACCTGGACTATTCTGCTGTTTTCTATGAGGATTGAACCGCTGAAAACCTCCCTTTTATCGTTCATCGTAACAATTATACCGTTGTTAACCGAAACTGTCCTGTTCATCTCACCAGATACTTACAAGTCGTGGTAAAATAAACTTTTAATTCAATTTTTTAAAAAATCGCAGTTGATCGATAAACAGCACGATAAACGGTGAGTGCTGTTCGTAAACTACCCAGCCCTAACGGAAGTGGTCTCTGGTAAAAAGATGGAAAATTCAGTTATTTGCTGAAAAAGCTGTTCAAAGAGACCTCAGTGGCACAAATACACAGCCCCCGTAGCTCTCCTCCCTTCCATTTTTCCACCTCTTTATAAGGTCCTGATAACCCCTTCCTCCTACCGGCGCAAGAACAAAGCCGTCCTTCTTTACCTGCGCAAGCAGTTCATCCGGTATTTTCTGCGCTGCTGCCATGATGACAGCTTTATCGTAAAGCTCTTCTTTTGAGTAAGGCGGAAAGCCCTTGCTGCCATCACCAAGTACCGGGATTACATTGTTGTACCTTTCCAGGTTTTTACGGGCAAACAGGTAAAGCCTGTAGCTGAGCTCGACAGTTACTACTGAACCGGGGCTTACCATCCTAGATATAAGCGCGGCGCTGTAGCCGCTTCCTGTTCCTATCTCAAGCACGTGCTCGTACCTTTTCAGCTCAAGCGCTTCGAGCATTATCGCGATCATGCTGGGGGCCGAAATCGTCTGACCTGTATCGCCCAAAACCAGAGGTTCATCAACATATGCGAGCTTTTCGCTTCCAGGCCATACAAAGTCAGCCCTGTCGACTTCAAGGAAGGCTCTGGCTACTGCTTGGCTCTTAATGTATCCATCTCTTATCAGAGATTGAACCAGCTCAGCGTTAGAACTAAAACCACTGATCAAGGGAACTCGCGGCAGGCCTCTTCCTTATCCTTGTAAGCGCGTTCTTAACCCTGTCAACGGAAAAGTTCCTTTCGTCACAGAGAAATTTTATCACGCCTTCTTCATCAGGCTGCCTCCATTCAAGCCCCTGAACGTCCTTCACCTGGGGTTCCAGGAATATCTTTCTTACCTCAGACAGAATTTCCGGGGGGAGAAACTCTGAAAGGCTGGGAACCTCCTTTATGTTCTCGATCTTTCCGTATTTCTTTACCAGCTTGAGCGCGGTCTTCGGGCCTATTCCCTTTATTCCTACGTTAAAGTCAGTGCCCACGAGTATTCCGATGTCAACGAGTTGTTCCCTCGTTATTTCATAAAATTTCAGAAGCTTTTCTGTTTCTATCATCTCAGGGGATATCTCAATGTATACATCCTTGTTCGGCAGCTTTCTCCTTCCTGACACAGTAAGGTTTCGTACGAGCCTTGGGGAGCCAAAGAGCAGAGAGTCATAGTCCTGTGAGACAGATCCCCATGTTACCCCCCGGGCTGCCATATAAGCTGCCTGAGCTTCTCCTTCGGAAGGGGCTTCAACCCACGGTACCCCCATCAGATCAAGCAGCGTCTTTGAATCCTCCACCATGTAGTTTTTAAGGAAAGCAGCTCTAGTAGCGAATTTCTTCATAAGCTCTTCGTTCCCCTGGGCTCTGGCTTCTTCGTACATCTTCAGTGCCTCCTCCCTTGTCTTTCTCCTTTCTTCTATCTCCTTTGCCTTGAGTTCGGGAGGCTTTCCGTCAAAAACGTAAACGACCTTGAGCCCCTTTTCTATAAAGTTGACTGTCCTGTAAAAAAGACCGCTCAAATGACTCGTTATCCTCCCATGAGAATCCATCAGCGGGGACCCGTCTTCTCCCCTTATCGTCGTGAGAAACTGGTAGATTGCGTTGTAAGCATCTATCGAAAGCCTCTTACCGTTAAGGTTATCCAGCTGTATATCCTGCTTTAAACCCTCTTCTATTAGAGGGGAGAGGTCTACTCCCATGTTTATAATTTAAAAGACCTTAGATTTATCCTTTAAAACTCGTGAGCTGTTCCAACCTTTTAGTATGAGCTTACGGTTCATCTTTTTTCACTTGAGACCAAGTCCTTAAGGACTGGGTACCCATGTGAGCTGCTTATTAATTTATCGGCAATGCTTTTCCTGTATGTTAGCGTTTCAATAGTAACTATTATGCTGTTTAGAACGATGCCATTTAGCATTTTTAGTCATGGCTTA
>JGI20128J18817_1000505_pt1 | contig 11794 bp, 12 predicted proteins | sample JossMetagenome_FD_18817 | JGI IMG/M metagenome (IMG submission 18817)
TCGAGACGAGGACAGAGAACCTCCAGGTGACCGGCCACGCCAGGGACTGGAAGATCAGCTACAGGGGGGCGTTCACGAAGGATGGAAAGGTGCTGGCGGTTTATATAAAGGGCATCGCCGACTTCGGCGTCTACGGCCCGTTCTGGACCGAGATACAGCCCGCGCTCGTGGCGCAGGCTCAGGCGCCGGGTCCCTACAAGATGCAGGGATACGAGTTCGACCTCTACTGCGTCGCGACGAACAAGGCGCCGTACGCTGCCCACAGGGGGTTCGGAAGGCCGACGGGATCGCTCGTCATGGAGAGGATAATGGACGGCGCCGCGCGCAAGCTGGGGCTCGACCCGGTCGAGATACGCCGGCGCAACCTGATCGGGCCCGAGGAGATGCCCTACAGACAGGTCACCAACATAGTGTACGACAGCGGGAATTACCCCGGGGCGCTGGAGACAGCGCTCAGGTCCTTCGATTACAGGGGGTGGAGGAGGAAGCAGGAGGAGCTCAGGAGGCAGGGGAGGTACGTGGGGATAGGGGTCTCGACGTACGTGGAGTACTCGGCGCCCTCCTCCAAGAGGCTCTCCGAGGGCCTCGGATGGAAGGTCGGCGGATACGATATGGTCAGGCTCAGGGTGGAGCCGACCGGGAAGGTGAAGTTCTTCACGGGCCAGTCGACCCAGGGCATGAGCCACGAGACTATATTCGCGCAGATAGTCGCGGATGAGCTCCAGGTGCACCTCGACGACGTGACCGTGGTGGAGGGCGATACCGAGGATACGCCCTACAGCTACGGGGCGTGGGCCAGCAGGGCCACGGTGGTCGTCGGGGGGGCCGCCGTCAAGGCGTCCAGGATGATAAGGGACAAGATGACCAGGATAGCGGCATTCAACCTGGGCGTGGAGCCCTCCGACGTCGACGTAGCCCGCGGCTGGTTCTACGTGAAATCGGATCCATCGAGGAGGATGCCGTTCCCGGAGGTCGCCAGGATAGCGTACCAGGAGGTCCACCGGATACCGATGGGCCTGGAGCCGGGGCTCGAGGTCGTGACGACGTACGAGCCGGAGGTCTACACCACGGCGAGCTACGCATGGCACTTCGCGGTCGTGGACGTGGACCCAGAGACCGGGAAGGTGAACATAATGAAATACTACGTGCTCGAGGACGCGGGCATCTCGGTCAACCCCATGACCATGCACGGGCAGACGCACGGCGCTGTCGCGCACGAGATAGGCGGCGTCATGTACGAGGAGCTCAGGTACGACGAGAACGGGAACCTGCTGAACTCGAACTTCGTGGACTACCTGGTCCCGACGGCGCTGGAGATACCCGACATAGAGGTGGAGCACATTGAGACGCCGAGCCCGCAGCTGGGCGGCTGGAAGGGCATGGGCGAGGGCGGATCGATAGGCGCCCCGCCGGCGCTCTTCGGCGCGATAGAGGACGCGCTCTCCCCGCTCGGCGTCAGGCTCGACAGGGCCCCGCTCAGCCCGGAGAACATACTGAGGGCCATCAGGGCCGCGGGACACGCCCCCTGAGGTCGGTGTGCCGCTATGGAGGGCCGCATCAGGGTGGTCGTCTCATTCGACGACACGGACTGCAGCAAAAGGGTCCACTTCTCGAGGTATTCCATCTGGATCGACAGGGCCATACAGGAGTACTTCAGGGGGCTCGGGTTCGAGTTCCAGCAGGATGGGAGCCTGCGCTTCGGGGAGACCGGCGAGGTAGTCGCGTTCGCCATAGGCGAGTATCGCGCGAGGATGGACAGGCCGTCCAAGCTGGGGGACGTGCTGGACGTCGTCGCCCGCCCGGCGGAGATCAGGAACCGCGTCATCGTGTTCGACGGCTCGGTGTCCGACGCGTCCGATGGCGCGACGGTGGCCAGCGGCAGGATAACCATGATACACCTGGATCCGTCCACCGGCCGCTCCCGGGATATCCCGGGATGGCTAGCCGCGCTCGTGAGGCGCTGAAAACTGTTATTAGCTATCCCACGCGAGTCGCGGCATGGACTTCGGCGAGACGGACGAGCACGCGCTCCTCCGGAAGGGCATGGCCGATCTGGTGAAGCAGTTCCCCCGGGAGTACTGGCGTCAGAAGGACGTGGCCGAGGAGTTCCCCCAGGAGTACTGGGACGCGCTCGCGAAGCAGGGATGGCTGGGGCTCCTGGTCCCCGAGGAGTACGGCGGCGCCGGGCTCAACATGTACGAGGCCCACGTGGCGGCGTACGAGGCCGCGAGGAACGGCGCCGGTGTCCCGGGCGGGGATCTCCTCATGAGGACCTACATGTTCGGGACGTACCCGATAAGGCAGTTCGGGAGCGCCGGCCTGAAGGAGAAGTGGCTGCCCAGGATAGCCGAGGGGAAGGCGATATTCAGCATAGGGCACACGGAGCCCGTGGCCGGCGTCAACACGTTCGATATAGAGACGTACGCAGAGCACAGGGCCGGCGAGTACGTTGTCAACGGCCAGAAGATATGGATGACCCTGGCGCACAGGGCCGACGCGATACTCCTCGTAGCGAGGACGAAGCGCAAGGAGGAGGTCAGGGAGAGGAGCGATGGCCTGACGCTCTTCATGCTCGACACCCACAGGTCGAAGGTCAGGACGGCTAAACTCCCGGCGTCGGTCATGAGGCCGCTGGGCGAGAACGTCGTCTACTTCGAGGATACTGGTGATACCGGAGGAGGACGTGATAGGGGAGGTCGACAGGGGATGGCGCTACCTGGTCAACGTGTTCAACGCGGAGCGCCTGGGGACCGCGTCCGTCGCCGCCGGCGCCGGCGAGTACGTGCTGGACCTGGCCGTGGATTACGCGAAGACGAGGAACGTCTTCGGGAGGCCCATAGGCTCCAACCAGGCCGTCAGCTTTCCGCTGGCCGAGATCAAAATGTACCTGGAGGCGGCCAAGCTCCTGCTCCAGAAGGCGGCGTGGCGCTTCGACAGGGGGGAGGATCCATCGGTGGAGGGCAACATGGCCGCATACATAGCGGCGGAGGCCGCGTGGAGGGCCGCGGATCAGGCGGTCCAGGCCTTCGGCGGACTGGGCTTCTCGGTCGAGATGGACATAGAGCGTTACTACAGGGACCTCCGCCTGTTCAAGACCGCCCCGGTGCCCAGGGAGATGGTGTTCAACTTCATCAGCAGGCGCCTCCTCGGGCTCCCGAGGACGTTCTAGGCCGACGGCCGCTCCGCGCGTTTCAACTTTAAATAACTCCCGGCCCACTTTCATGCGGATTGCGTCCTGCTCCGTTTGAGTATTACGCACCCGAGACAGTTGAGGACGCGCTGAGGCTGCTTGAGGAGAAGGAGGGCGCCAAGCTCCTGGCCGGGGGCCAGAGCCTGCTGGCGCTGATGAAGCTCAGGTTGCTGGCGCCGTCCGCCCTGATAGACCTCAACAGGATAAACGGCCTGCGCTATATAAGGGAGGAGGGGAACGGCTGGCTGTCGATAGGCGCGATGACCCTGTACGATGAGCTCGAACAGTCGCCGGTCGTGAGGACGCGCTACCCGGCGCTCCGCGAGGCCCTCTACCGGCTCGGCGATCAGCAGGTGAGGAACAGGGGCACGATAGGCGGGAGCCTGGCGCACGCCGATCCGTCAGCGAACCTCCCTCCGGCCATGGTGGCGCTGAAGGCGCAGATCGTCGTCGCCCGGAGGAACGGCGAGAGGAGGACGATATCCGCCGACGACTTCTTCGTCGACTCGTTCACCACGGCGCTTGATCCGGAGAGGGAGATGCTGGTGGAGGTGAGGCTGCCGCCGTGGCCGCGGATGAGCGGCGGAACCTACATGAAGCTCTCGAAGAGGGAGATAGATTTCTCCATAGTGGAGGTCGCGGCCCAGATATCGGTCGACGACGCCGGAAATGTGAGGGAGGCCAGGATAGCCCTGGGATCCGTCGCGCCGAAGCCCTACAGGGCGACGGGCGCCGAGAGCGTGCTCCTGGGATCCAAGGTGGACGAGGGTCTGGCCGCCAGGGCCGCCGAGAAGGGCGTCGAGGGTCTGGAGCCCCCATCGGACGTGCAGGCCACGGGCTGGTACCGGAAGGAGGTGTCCAAGGTCCTGGTCAAGAGGGCTATATTGAAGGCGTGGAGGCGCGCTACGGGGGTGGAACAATGAGCGAGGGACAGGAACTCGTACACGTGAGGGTCAGGGTGAACGGCCAGCCATACGAGGCCGACGTGGAGCCCAGGACCCTCCTGATAGATTTCCTCCGCGATGAACTGGGGATCACGGGGCCCCACATAGGATGCGATACCGGCCACTGCGGAGCGTGCACCGTCATACTGAACGGGAGGAGCGTGAAGTCGTGCATGGTGCTCGCGGTGCAGGCCGACGGCTCCGAGATATTGACGGTCGAGGGGCTGGAGAAGGACGGCCAGCTCCACCCGCTCCAGGAGGCCTTCTGGGAGAACCACGCGCTGCAGTGCGGCTACTGCACGCCCGGACAGCTGATGTCCGCGTACTTCCTGCTGGGCCGCAACCCCAATCCGAGCGAGGACGAGATAAGGAAGGCGATAGAGGGCAACCTGTGCAGGTGCACGGGGTACGTCAACATAGTGAAGGCGATAAAGGCCGCCGCCCTCAAGATGTCCAGCCCCAGAGCGGGTTGATGGCGGATGTCCAAGGCCTCTCCGGAGCTAATTTCACTCTACACCCAGGATAGCGCCGCCCTGACCCTCAAATGGCTCGGGAAGCCCCTGAAGCCGAAGGAGGACCACCGCCTGGTGAGGGGGAGGGGCGCGTTTGTAGACGATGTCCAGCTGCCGCGCATGGCGTACGCGGCGTTCCTCAGGAGCCCCTACGGCCACGCCCGGATAAAGGGGATAGACATCTCCAGGGCCAAATCGATGCCCGGGGTCCTCCTCGTCTGGACGGGCGACGACATAAAGAAGCGCATGAGGCCCCTTCCGCAGGCCACGCCTCCCCCCGCGAGGAACGCCATCGACTATCCGCTGGCCGTGGATAAGGTCAGGTTCCAGGGGGAGCCCGTCGCGATGGTCGTGGCGGAGAGCCGCTACCTCGCGGAGGACGCGGCGAACCAGATAGATGTCGACTACGAACCCCTCCCTGCCGTGATGGACGCGGAGAAGGCGCTGGAGCCCGGATCCCCCTGGTGCACGAGGAGGTCGGATCCAACATGATAGCGCACGTGCACTACAAGTGGGGCGACGTTGACTACTACTTCCAGCACGCCGACATGGTCGTGGACGCCAAGTTCCATTACCACAGGTTCACCGGGGCCCCTATGGAGCCGAACGCTGTGGTCGCGGACTACGATGAGCGCCTGGACGTGATGACCGTGTACTGCAACAACCAGGCCCCGATGGAGTGGCTGCCGCAGCTGTCGGCCGGGCTCAACATGCCGTACCCCAAGCTGAGGGTCGTGACCCGCGACATAGGGGGGGCGTTCGGGACCAAGCTCATCAACTACGTGTACATGGTGCTGGCTTCTCTCGCCTCCAAGGAGCTCAGGAGGCCCGTGAAGTACGTGGAGACCAGGACGGAGAACCTCCAGGCCGCCGCCCACAACGCGGAGAGGACCTGCTACGTGAGCGCCGCCGTCCAGAGGGACGGGACGTGCTGGCCATCAGGATGAAGTGCATAGACGACGACGGAGCTTACTCGAGGCACGAACCCGCGGGCATGACCGTGTGGGCGCAGGTGTCCACCGGGCTGTACCGGATAAAGGCTCTGGAGAACGATTTCTACGCGGTGTTCACCAACAAATGCCCGTCCACGTCCATCCGCGGCTTCTCGAGGGCACCCCATCTGTTCATGATAGAGAGGATAATGGACAGGATAGCGCGGAAGCTCGGCGTGGATCCGGCCGAGATAAGGATGAGGAACCTCGTGAGGCCGGAGGACATGCCGTACATGACGCCCAGCGGCGGGCTCTACGACAGCGGGAACTGGCCCGACGGGCTCAAGAAGGCGCTCGAGGCGGCCGATTACCAGGGGTGGAGGAGGAAGCAGGAGGAGCTCAGGAGGCAGGGGAGGTACGTGGGGATAGGCGTTGTCGTTGGATCCGACTCCGCCGGCCCCAACATGGCCCAGGTGAAGATGTACAATCCGGGATTGCCCTACACCAGCGGCACGGAGGGCGCGCTCGTCCAGATGACGCCCGACGGCAAGGTCAGGGTGACGCTCGGGACCTCGCCCCAGGGGATGGGCCACGAGACGACCGCAGCGCAGGTGGTCGCCGACGTGCTGGACGTGGACTACGACGACATATACGTGCAGACCGGATTCGATTCGTTCACGTCGATATACACGATGCACTCGGGCACGTACGGGAGCAGGTTCGCCCCGCTCGGCCTCTCGGCCGTGTATCTGGCGGCCGCCAGGCTGAAGGCGAAGCTCGCAAAGATAGCCGCGTACATGCTCAGGTGTAACGAGCTGGACGTCGTCCTGGACGGCGGTAAGGCGTTCTGCAGGACGGATCCCCAGAGGGCCGTCGATTTCAAGAGGATAGCGAGGGTCGCTTACGGGAACGTGAACGAGATGCCGCCCGGGATGGAGCCCGGCCTTTACTCGATCGCGATATTCAGGCCCCCGTTCCAGAACCCGGATGAGAACAGGAGGGCGAACCTCGCCCTCACCTACTCGTACAACGTCCACGTGGTCGTGGTGGAGGTGGATCCAGAGACCGGAATGCCCAGGATACTGAACTACGTGGCGCTGGAGGACTCCGGCAGGATCGTGAACCCGCTCGTGGTGGACGGCCAGGTGCACGGCGCCATAGCGCACGGGATAGCGGAGGCCCTCTACGAGAAGTACAACTACGACGAGAACGGGAACCTGCTGAACTCGAACTTCATGGACTACCTGGCGCCGACGGCGCTGGAGATACCACCGCTCTCGGTGGTGCACACGGAGACCCCCAGCCCGTTCACCCCGACGGGCGCCAAGGGCATGGGCGAGGGCGGCGGCACCGCCGTCCAGGCCGTGATAAGCGCGATAGAGGACGCGCTCTCCCCGCTCGGGGCGGAGCTTGTGGACAGCCACGCGGATCCCGAAACCATATTACGTATATTAAAGGGCTCATCCCACTGATACCGGAGGTGTGATATGATGCCTCAGTTCAACGGTTCGGAAGCGATCGAGGCCCCCAGGCAGGCCGTGTGGGATTTCCTGACGGATCCCCAGAAGGTCGGGGACTGCGTCCCGGGCCTCAAGTCGCTCCAGGTGACGGATTCCGATCACTTCACGGCGGACGTCCGGGTGGGCGTGGGGATACTCAGGGGGACCATAAAGGTGAAGTACGAGGTGGTCGAGAAGAACCCGCCCTCCAGGATCGTCATGAAGATGGACGGCAGCGGCGTAGGGAGCAAGGCGCTCATAAATTCCACTGTGGAGCTGAAGGACGCCCCGCAGGGCACCCAGCTGGACTGGGTGGCCGACGTCACGGTCTCGGGGACGCTCGCGGGCCTCGGCGCCCGTTACCTGAACGACATAGCGTTCAAGACCGTGTCCGATATCTTCAAGTGCACGAAGGAGAAGCTCAAGAAGCAGCGATAGAAACAGAAATTAAATAAAATTAAAAAATATATTTTAAGGTCACTTGCCCTGGAACTTCGGCTGCCTCTTCTCGTAGAAGAACGACCTGATTCCCTCCTTCAGGTCGTCCGTGTAGAACAGGAGCAGGTTCTCCTTGAGCTGGTACTCGGTGCCCTCGTCTATCGGCATCTCGCTCCCCAGGTTCACCGCCACCTTCGTCGTGCCCACCGCGAGCGGCGCGTTCTTCGTTATCTTCCTCACGAGCTCCATCGTCTTCTCCATGAGCTGCTCGTGCGGGACCACCGCGTTGACGAACCCGAGCCTGTAGCCCTCCTCCGGGGATATCCACTCGCCGGTGAACAGGAGGTACTTGGCCCAGTACTTGCTTATCACCCGGGGCAGCCTCACCGTTATGCCGGCGCCCGGCATTATGCCGAGCCCCGTCTCCGGCAGGCCGAACTTCGCCTTGTCGCTCGCGACCACCAGGTCGACCGCCTGTATGGTCTCTATGTTGCAGTGTCCATTGACCGCCGCTATTATCGGCTTCCTCATCTTCTCCATGAAGCGCCATATGTCGAGGTTGAACCTGTTGAACTTCTCTATCTCGTAGTACTTCCCCGCCTCCACGTTCGCCAGGAACTCCTTCGCATCTCCCCCGGAGCTGAAGGCCCTGCCGGCGCCCGTTATGACGATCACCCATACCTCGCGGTCGTCGGCCGCCTTCTTCAGCGCCTCGTAGAACTCCTGGAGCATAGCGACGTTGAACGCGTTGCGCGCCTCGTCCCTGTTCAGCGTTATTATCGCCACGTGGTCCTCGGGCTTTTTCTCGTACAGGATGAGAGGTTTCTCGGACATCTCCATCACTCAGTTGTGCCGGGCCGGAACAAGTTAATATATCTTCAAGCCCGTTCGAAACACAATGAGCGGGGATGTTGCGATAATCGGGATGGGCGAGACGCCCTACAGCCGCGCCAGGGCCGACAAGGGCGAGGTCGTCATGAGCGCGGAACAGTACACCGCGTGGGCGGTCTCGCTCGCGCTCGAGGAGGCCGGCCTGACCAAGGGGGATATGGACGGACAGGGGCTCGCCGTGATAGGGAGCGAGTGGCCGCACAGCGAGATATGGTCTGCGGAGGTAGCGCAGAACCTCGGCTTCAGGCCAAAGCTGCTCCTCAGGGGGGATTTCGGCGGCGAAAACGCCGTGGAGCTGGTGATCCAGGCGGCCGCGGCCATAAGGTCCGGGCTCGTCGACTACGTGGTGGCGGTGGGGGGAGATTCCCCGATGACGCCGTTCGGCGCCCAGACGTCCAGGAGCTGGAGGTACGATATAGATTACATGAAGCCCTTCGGCCTGATGGGGTTCGTCACCCTCGCCGGGCTCATGATGAATCGGCACATGAGCGCCTACGGGACTAAGGTGGAGCACTTCGGGAAGATAGCCGTGACGCAGAGGGAGCACGCGAGGCTAAATCCGAACGCGTACGTGAAGGCGCCCCTGACGATCGAGGACTACATGAAGTCGCGCGTCCTATCGGATCCCCTCAGGCTCCTCGACTCGGTGATGTTCGTCAACGGGGGCCTCGCGGTCGTGATAGCGGGCCGCGGGAAGGCGTCCGGGGCCCCCAAGCAGCCCGTGTACATCACTGGGTACGGGATGGTGCACAACTACGCGGAGGGGGATCCGGCGATGCCGGACGTGACCACGACCGGGGTGAAGGTGGCGGCGCGCGACGCGCTCCAGATGGCCGGGCTCGGATCCGGGGACCTCGACTTCCTCCAGCTCTACGACGACTTCACGGGCGCGGTCCTGATGCAGATCGAGGACATAGGTTTCTGCGCGAAGGGGGAGGGCGGCAGGTTCGTGGAGAGGACCGACATATCGTACAGGGGCGAGGTCCCGGTGAACACCGGGGGAGGGCTGCTGTCGAACGGTCAGCCGGGGATGGCGGCCGGGTTCGTGCACCTGGTGGAGGCAGTGAGGCAGCTCAGGGGGGAGGCGGTCAACAGGCAGGTGAACGGCGCGCGCGCCGGCCTCGTGAGCGGTCTCGGGGGCCTCGCGTACGGCAACAACCTGGCCAATTCGGGGGCGCTGATCCTGGGGGTGATGTGAGATGTCGGAGAAACCGCTTCCCGAGATAACCCCGCTGAGCAAGCCGTTCTGGGACGCCGCCGCCCGCCACGAGCTGCTGGTCCAGCGTTGCGGGAAATGCGGGCGCTTCATCTGGTACCCGAGGGGATCCTGTCCGTACTGCGGCTCGCGCGATCTGGAGTGGGCGAAGCCCAGGGACACGGGAAAGGTGTACGCGGCGACCGTGGCCAGGGCGGTCGTCGGGAATTCCCCCGCCTGGGAGAAGGAGCTGCCCTACGCCGTGGCGATGGTCGACATGGACGACGGCTTCAGGATCTACGGGCGCGTCGTGGGCGCGAAGCCCGAGGACGTCAGGCCCGGTATGCGCGTGCGCCTGGAGTTCGAGGATATCGGGAACGGCGTCGCGGTGCCCGTCTTCCGCCCGGCGTAATTATATATTGTCGATTCATATTTATAAAGTGCCTTGACCATAATCACCGGGGATGCCCAATATATCGACCTTCATCGATGTAAACGCCCGGTACTGGCCCAGGAAGCCCGTGGCTATATTCCCCGACAGGGGGGCGTCGTACACGTATCCCGGGCTCCTGGCTGAGGCCAACCGCCTCTCGAACGCGCTTAGATCGCTCGGCGTCTCGAGGGGGGACAGGGTGGCTGTCTACATGCCGAACTGGCCGGAGACGCTGATATCGTTCATCGGGATATGGAGGATGGGCGCCGTCGCGGTCCCCATGAACGTGGCGCTTAGGGACTTCGAGGCGGTAAACCTGCTCAACGACTCGGGCGCCGTCGCGGCCATCACGACCCCCCAGGGATACGACGTGCTGAGCCACGTCATGGACAGGATACCGGACCTCGGACACGTGGTGATCGCGGGCGGGAGCGCCGAGGGCGCCCACAGCTGGAGGGACCTGATGGCCGGGGCCTCGCCCGACGGGAGGGCCGAGAACTGCGAGCCGGAATGCCTCGCGCAGCTCCAGTACACGTCGGGCACCACGGGCATGCCGAAGGGCGCAATGCTGACACACTGCAACTGGATGTCCGCGTTCGACTCGGAGCGCTGGGCCCTCGGGATCACGCACGACGATGTCGTGCTGTACATCTATCCGATGGTCCACGTGGGGTTCAGCTGGGCGCTCACGGCGCTCAAATACGGCGCCACGGTCGTGTTCATGGAGAAGTATTCGCTGGAGAGGTATCTGAGGTACGCCGTGGAGTACGGGGCCACGGTCATCTGCACGATGCCCCCGGTCATGACCGACATGGTGAACAGCCCGGCCGGTATAGAGGAGTACTTGAGGACCGTTCGCGCCGCCGTGACCGGGGGGGCGCCCACGCCCCAGCCCGTCTGGGAGCGCTGGGCCTCCAGGTTCGGCATACCGGTGCTGAACGCGTACGGGCTCTCCGAGACGATAGTGGTAGGATCGGCTCCCGGGACGGTGCCGGGCTGGGAGCATCTGAGCAAGGGATACAGATCTGTCGGGGCCCCCATAGGATACGCGGAGGTGAAGATAGTCGACCCCGGGGATCCGGGGAAGGAGCTGGGACAGGGGGAGGTCGGCGAGATAGCCCTCAGGGGGCCCGCCGTGGCCAAGGGATACTGGAGGAACGAGCAGGCCACCCGGGATTCGTTCATGCCGGACGGATGGTTCCTGACGGGCGACATGGGCTTCCTCGACGAGGACGGCGTGCTCTACGTGACCGACAGGAAGAAGGACATGATAATAACTTCCGGCTTCAAGGTGTATCCGGCCGAGGTCGAGTCGATGTTGCTGCAGAACCCCAAGATACTGGAGGTCGCGGTGTTCGCGAAGTACGACGAGAGGAGGGGCGAGGTCCCGGTCGCCGCGGTCGTCCTTAAGCCCGGCGAGAGGGCCACCAGGGAGGAGATACTGGAGTGGGCTAAGCAGCACATGATAAGCTACAAGGTGCCCCGCGACGTGATATTCATGGACGAGCTGCCGAAGATGAGCGGGTGGAAGGTCCTCAGGAGGGCTCTGAGGGAGAGGTTCGGCAATTTCCCGCTCCCGGAGAACGGAAGGAGAAGGAGAGGGCGCAGGAGACCCCTCAGACCACGGGATCGTGATGGCCGCGGGCAATTAGATCAACCTTTTATACTATGAAGTGAATATAGCCCCGGTTTGCCCTTCATGCCATCAAGGGTGGTTATTCCGAGGACCCCGGAGGAGGCAATCGAGCGCCTCGAGGCGC
>JGI20128J18817_1000513_pt1 | contig 11698 bp, 13 predicted proteins | sample JossMetagenome_FD_18817 | JGI IMG/M metagenome (IMG submission 18817)
CCGGCGATGTGAAGGGCTACAGGCTCACGGAGATCGGCCTGAAGTTCTTGGATGAATACGAGAGGCTCGAGCGCTTCGCCAAGGCTTACGGGTTGCGGCTTTAACGGCCGGGGNATGAAGGGGGCGGAAGACTCCTCCCGCGAGGNCGGGGTAGTTTACGTAATGGCAAAATAATGGCAGATGCCTCGGCCATNGTGATAAAATATGGAGGGGCTTTCTCCATGGAACGCGGGGGAGACGCCCGGGTATGACCGCGCCTCCGCGAGTANGCCGGGATATTTCCCGATCCCATATGTGAAGATAAGCGCGCCGATGAACAGGAAAGCCCCGCCCTCGCGGACGGGTAGTTCACTTATGCATACACAGGGGTTCTCGACTTGAATCCATGCATTGCNCACGGATGCCACGCATGCTGCGTGAGGACGGAGATGCCCCTCACTATGCGGGACGTGGAGAGGCTGGAGTCGCTCGGCTACAGGCGCGAGGACTTCACCAGGCATGTGGACGGAGTCCTCGTGCTGGCAACGAAGGATAGCGGCGATTGCTTCTTCCTGGGGGAAGATGGCCTGTGCACCGTCTACGAGCGGAGGCCGGACGGGTGTCGCATATATCCGCTTGTCTGGTCCGCGGAGCGGGGCGCGGCCATCCTCGATCCCGACTGCCCGTATACGCGCGAGTTCAGCTTCGGCCCGGACGACGTGTCCGTGCTGATGGGCTTGGTGCGCGAGATTTATGGTGAGGAAGCGCTTAAGGGCGGGGACGGCCTCGGGAATGGGCGATGTCCGGCCTCAGGAAGGTTGTGATCCCGGAATATCGGGTATCGGAGGAGGTCCACCTGGACCCCGTTACGTCAGCGCTCCTGATAGTCGATATGCAGAACGACTTCGTGGATCCCAGGGGGAAGCTGTTCGTGCCCTCCGCCCCCGACACGGTCCCGAAAGTGAAATCGCTCGTCGACCGCGCGAGATCCTCCGGCGTACAGATTATTTACACGCAGGACTGGCATCTCCCGGACGATCCCGAGTTCAAGATATGGGGGGAGCATGCGGTGGCCGGCACATGGGGCTCGGAAATAATAGGGGATCTGGCCCCCGGTCCGCGCGACCTCGTGGTGAGGAAGCAGACGATAGACCCGTTCTACGGGACCCCGCTCGACCACTACCTGAGGCTTCTGAAGGTCGACACAATCGCGGTAACCGGCACCGTGGCCAATATCTGCGTCCTGCACGCGGCGTCCGGCGCGTCGGTGAGGGGTTACAACGTGGTCTATCCCGTAGACGCGGTGTCAGCGCTGAACGAGTTCGATGCGGAGCTCGCGGTGCGCCAGGTGTACTTCGTCCATCGGGGTATAGTTGCGCGCGCGGATGGCATCGGCTTCGACCGGGCCCCGTGATCGGCCTGTCGGACAGCTCGATATAGTACATTCGAACCGTTCACGCGGTGTCGGGGCGCCAAGAGCGCCCTGAGGGCGTCCACGGTCGCCATGTGCACTATCGCCTCGCGCGGTTCCAGGGCGTAGACCTCGAACGAGTCCACGCCGATCCTCCTCAGGATCGGGGAAAGCAGCTCATTTGCTCCGACCTCGTTCACCGGCATACCTCCCGCCAGGGGGTTCGGGCTCGGAAGCACGAGCGTCTCCACGCCGTCCACCTTGCCCCAGAGGAATGCCTTGAACCGATGCTTTACGCCTACCTCATCCATCACAGTCACCGTGGGATGTTCGTGCCCAATGACGAGGCACCTGCATCCGCGATTTCCCGGGCGGAAATCCGCGTGGCCGTGGGCGAGGCAGCAACCGTCGATCATCGCGAAGTCCTGGAGCACTTCCCCTCCAAGCCTCCTGACCGTCGGCGCGATGAAGTTATCATGGTTGCCGCGGACCAACGACGTCTTCACACCCAGCTCCGCGGCGCCGCGCAGAAGTTTCCCTACCTCGTCATATTCCGCGCGAAGCCCCGATCCCAGCTCATGTTTCAAGTCCCCAATGACGATGAGCCTCCTGGTACCGCCCTCCCGGAGGGCATCGAGCACCGTGTTCCTGATCTCCCCAGATATGTCGTACGGCACGTGGATCCCCTGCAGCTCCAGATCCTCCTCAATCCCCAAGGTGCAGATCCGCGACCAGGAGGGCATCCCCCATGATCGCGGCCGGGTACGGTGAGAGGAGTTCCAGACCATCCAAGAGGCCTATTCTCTCCACACGTATAATTCGACGGGGGAACGCTTATAAATTGACCGGGGGAATTTTTCGCGCCTCGGTAGCTCAGCTGGCTAGAGCGCCGCCTTGGTAAGGCGGAGGTCGCGGGTTCAAATCCCGCCCGAGGCTTTTAGCGAATGATAGGGATTTTGTGCCGTGTTGCGCGGTCCGAGCTCGTTGTCCGCCGATTTTGATCCAGCGCACTTGCGCCGGGCCTGCGTTACCCGGGCCATGCCCGGCGATAGGGACCGGCGCAGCCACGACGAGGCGCTCGTGAGGAGGGGAGCCGGGGGAGGCGAACGACGAGAAGGTCGGGGGTCCTGGGAGGCGGGCCGTCATTGATTAGCGGAAATTCAAGCCGAGGGCGTGTTCCGGGATCCATTGGTTCGGGTAGGGTACAGGTGGAGGGTCGACTCGGCGATGAATTGGATATTCGGGGAGTACGTAGCGGCGAGGAAGTTCGCAGACATGGCGAAGGAGATTGCCATGGACATTCACATATAACACGTTCATCACNTCATCTCGAGGCCTCCCGCGGGAGGCCGGCCAGAGGAGGGACCGCTCGCCGGGGGATCGTGCAANAAAGCATCCTTAATAATAAAANATATTGAATAAATTATGCTGTAGTCTATGGGATCCGGCATGTTTTTATGATAGAATAAATAGGGTTCCGCGGTGCCGCAGTCTATGGGATCCGACGAGGCGGCTGTGAGGGAGATAATAGCGCGCGTCAATCGCATTCCGGTCTGGCCGCTCTCGGGCTTAGCGCTCGTCGTGATAGGCATGGGCTACTTCTTCACGTTCTACGATATATCGGACATCGGGTTCGCGATGCCGGCCATAGATGCTCAGTTCCACCTAGGATCATCGCTGAGCCTCTTCATAGCGCTTTCAGTCGGCCTGATAGGTTACGGGGTGGGATCCTACGTAATCGGCACCCTCGCGGACCTCCATGGCCGTTACAGGGCCATGATCCTGACGATGGCGCTGACCGCCATAGGATCCTTCGGCGACGCGCTGTCGGTCAACGTGCCAATGCTCGCGGTCTTTCGCTTCATAACCGGGCTGGGGCTCGGCGCGGACCTCAACCTCGTCAGCAGCTATCTGGCGGAGTTCGCGCCCCCATCCCAGAGGGGGAGGCTGTCCGTGCTCACTTTCCTGGTCGGAATACTCGGACAGGCAATAACGCCTTTCGTCGCGCTCTACCTAGTTCCGACGTTTTACTATGGCTGGCGCTATCTGTTCGTGATAGGCGGTGTGATAGCGATAATTGCGCTTGTGTTGAGGTTCGAGTTGCCCGAGTCACCTAGGTGGCTGGCGGCGAGGGCCCACAGGATCGGGCAGGCTAGGCGCGTCCTGGAGATGCTGGAGGCGAACGCCATCAGGAAGGTCGGCAAGCTGCCTGAACCGCGGCCGGATCTCGTGGTCATGGAGGAACCTCGGTTTCCTACGCTGTATCTGTTCAGGAAGCCATACGTCTATAGGCTATTGATGCTCATAGCTATGTGGTTCCTGTGGTACATAGGCAACTACGGGTTCCTGGGCGATTCAGCTACACTCCTGACGATCGCCGGGTTTCCCATAGCGTCCTCAATCCTTTATCTAGCGATAGGCGCGGTCGGATATCCGATCGGCGCCATCATAATGTTGCTTTTGACCGACAGATTCGAGAGGAAGTATCTGATATTCGCCAACACGGTTGTGTGGTTCACAGGACTCACACTTTTCGCCCTGAGGCTCGCTTCCACGGTGATGCTGGGGTCATTCTTAGCTTCGACTGCGCTCGGCATGTACCTGCAGGTCGCCTACACCTACACGGCGGAGAACTTCCCGACCAGGGCCAGGAGCTCCGGATTCGCGCTCACCGATGGAATAGGGCATGTGGGCGGCGCGCTCGGGGCGATATTCCTGCCCGTGCTGGTGCTCTCCCACTCATTCTTCACGGGCTTCGAGTTCATAGCGATCACCGGACCTCCTCGCGGGCACGCTGGCCCTGCTGGGCCCGAGATCCACGAGGCGCACGTTGGAGTCTGTGTCCGCTTGACGCTCTCGGCGCGNTTCCGCGATGGCGGCGACAGGTCTCGTCCCCTCGAGGCGAGAGTGTCGGCGAACATTAATAATCATAGAGGGTTCAGGTGAGTGAGCGTTGGGTCAGCTGCTCCTCGCGGTACTGCTGATGGCCGCTATCGCGCAGTCGCCGGTGGCTTCCATAGCTATATACCCGAGCGGCTACGCCCACGTCGCAATATGTGAGCCGGTGACCGCGTCCTATCCGGTGAACATCTCCCTGATAGGCCGGCCGGAGGGGCTGACCGTGATCTACTCGAACGGATCCCCCGTGCCTTACACGGTGTCAAACGGCAGCGTCCTCCTGACGCCCGATGCGAACGGAACGGTCTGCGTCAATTACTATACGTTCAGCATAATGTGAAGAACCCGATCGCATGGTCGGCGAACTTCACCACGCCGTACGCCGCCGAGCTCATCCTACCGTACAACTCATCCCTGGTATACATGAACTCGGCCCCGGCTGGTGCCTCCGTCGTGAACGATACGCTGATCTTGGATCTGACTCCGGGGCACTGGGACGTATCGTACGTGATGCCTCCGCCGTCGACCGCGCCCCCTCCGATCGGCGTTCCGGGGCGCCCGTCGTCGGCCTATACATACTGGGATATCGCTGCGGTGGCTGCAATTGCAGCGGTCGCAGTGGCGGTCGTCGCCGCCATCCGGATGGGCAGGGGGATGCGGCGCGGGCCATCGACGGCGAGGGATCCCGACGACCGTATAATCGAGTTTCTGAGGAGGAGCGGCGGGTCCGCGACGGAGGCCGAGATCAGGCGCGCGCTGGTGATACCCAAGACCACCTGCTGGAGGGCAATCAAGCGCCTCGAGAGGGAGGGTAAGGTCAGGATAGAGAAGCGCGACAAGGAGAACGTGGTTCATCTCGGGTGACGTGCCCCATCGCCAGGAGCAGGAGTCCCGCCGCGGCGAGCGCCGATGCCGCTAGGAACATGCTGGCCACATTCAGGCCGCGCGAGAGCACGACGGCGAAGACCGCGCCCCCGATGATCCCCCCGATGGCCTTGCCGGTGTAGAGCGTCGCGGTGTTCGCCGTGGAGTACGCCTCCCCGTAGATCTCCCCGATCGCGCTGAAGTAAAGCGGCACTAGCGCGCCGCCGAAGATGCCGACGAGCAGCGATCCCTCCAGCACGAGCCCCGCCGGCAGCATCAGGGAGCCGATCGCCATGGCTACCGTGCTCATGAACAGCAGCCTCAGGGAGCCGATCCTGTCGCTCACCGCGCCCAGCAGCGGCCTCCCCGCGCCGCTTGCCAGCGGGAATGCGCTTATCGCGATCGTGAGCTCCAATCCACCTACGCCGAGCTCCCTGGCCATGGCCGCCAGCGAGCTCGAGAACGCGAGCAGTGGAACCGCCGCCAGGACGTATGATAAATAGATGATCCACCAGGAGCGGTTCCTCACGACTTCGGTCGTCTTCATACCTCTCAATCCCTTCGGATATGATATTGTTGATGCAAGGGCTGGGAGGGCTATTATCTCAACGAGCCCGATGATCATAGAGGATTCCCTGAACGTATCGCGGAAATTATGAACGGGTTAGCGAGCGCGCCCCCCACGCCGAATCCGAGGCTCACGAGCCCAACGGCCATCCCCCTTCTATCGGGGAACCATTTCAACGCTATGTTGGACGCTATCCCGTACAAGATCCCCTCGCCGGCGCTCCCCAGGGCCCAGAAGGCATAGAACTCGGCGACGCCTCCTGAAATGGACGTGCCGAGGAATCCGGCCGCCGACATGAGGGCTGCCGCGATCGAAATTCCCCTGGGTCCCCTGTAATCGGCCACGGTTCCGCCCAGGAGCTGGAACGCGGTCGACGTCACCACGAATATCGTGAACGCCACCTGCACCTCCTGAAATCCGACCGACAGGCCCCTGGAGATCAGGGGCCCCAGCGCATTCCATGAGTACTGATACACCGAGTTGAACGCCATCACCAGGAAGCCCACGACGAGGAAGACCTCCCTCCTCAACCCGCCGTCGCGACCGTTCCCAAGATTTATTTATTACAGCATAGCATACACCGTTCATGGTGCACGTCGTGGCCGGCGGATCCGGATATCTGGGGGGGCATCTGGTCGAGAGGCTGCTGTCCAGGGGGGAGGAGGTCGTCGTCATCGACAGGTATCCGCCGCGCTCGGGCGCGAGGTATGTGGAGCACGATCTGAAGGAACCTCTGAGTCTGGACGTCGAGGGTCCCAGGATCTATCACTTCGCCGCGAACCCGGATGTGAAGGCCACGATGGAGAGCGTGAGATCCAGATGCGAGGAGGAGCTGAAGGCTACGCTGAACCTGGCGGAGCTCGCTAGGATGACCGATGCGACCCTCTTGGTCTACATATCATCGCCCGCGGTCTACGGGGACGCGCAGACGCCCACGCCGGAGACGGCTCCGCTGAGGCCTATATCCTATCACGGCCTCTACAAGTCGCTCTCGGAGGGAATAATTGATTTCTACGGCAGGAATTACGGGATCAGGAGCCTCATAGTCAGGATGACCAATGTGGCCGGCGGCAGGATGTCGCACGGCGTGATAGCGGACTTCTTCCGGAGGCTGCGCTCCAACCCGGAGGAGCTGGAGGTCTATGGGGACGGTGGACAGGGCAGGAGCTACCTTTACATAGACGATGCGCTGGGCGCGCTGGAACTGCTGGAGGAGGCGGGCGCCGAGGGCATCTACAACGCCGGGAACGACGACTGGGTGAGCGTCAGCGAGATAGCCGAGGCGGTATCATCTTCGATGGGCCTGAGGCCCAGGATCCGGTACAANCGGTGCGTAATAGACGCCAAGGAGGCCCTGGGCGGCGGGGGATGGCCGGGGGACATCAGGATAGTCTTCCCGGACTCCACAAAACTCAAGTCGCTGGGCTGGAGGCCCAGCATGAGGTCCAAGGAGGTCGTCGGCAGGGCTGTTGAGGACCTCCTCAGGGGCCGGTGATCCATGTCACCCAAGGGCCTCAGGGAGTTCATCGGGGAGCTGGAGTCGGGCGGCCACTTGGTCAGGCTCGACGAGCGCGTGAGCCTTGACATGGAGCTCGCGGCGGTCCTCCGCAGGGTCACATATGCGGGCGGCCCCGCGGTCCTCTTCACATCTATAAAGGAGGGTGCCCTACCGGCCGTCGGAAACCTGTTCGGCTCCTGGGAGAGGGTGGCGCTAGCGCTGGGCGCGGATGACCCGTACTCCAGGCTATCGCCGGTCCTCGGCGGGCTGACGGCGAGGCCCCCTTCCGGTGTCCTCGACGCGGTGAAGTCCATCGGCGAACTCTCTCGGATATCGAGGATTGCGCCGAAGGTGGTCCGCTCGGGCCCCGTGAGGGATATCGCCTGGGAAGAAATTGACCTGTCCAGGTTGCCCGCGATAAGGCAGTGGCCGGGCGAGCCGGGCCGCTTCCTCACGATGGGCGTGACGTTCGTCAGGGGTGACGATGGATCGCTGAATTTCGGGTACTACAGGATACAGGTTATCGGCGGGGACCGGTTGATAATGCACTGGATGCCCTGGCGTAGGGGCGCGGCATACGGCGAGGTGAAGCGCCAGGTGGCGATATCGTTCGGGCCGGATCCCGTGACGATGCTGATGGCGGGAACCCCGGTGCCGCATCCGCTGGATAAGGCGCTGGTCACCGGGATCGTGAGGGGCGAGGGCATCGAGCTGGTGAAGGGCGAATCCGTGGACGTCGAGTACCCGGCGCACTCGGAGCTCGTCGTCGAGGGCGAACTGACCGGGGAGATGGCGATGGAGGGACCGTTCGGCGACCACGCTGGAGTGTACTCGATAGCCAAGCCGTACCCCGTGGTCAGGGTGAAGGCGGTGTTCTCCAGGCGCGATCCGGTGATACCGGTCACCGTCACGGGGAGGCCGGTGCTGGAGGACGGGAACATCATGCGTTTCGGCGAGCGCGTCGCGCTGGCGCTGGTACAGCAATTGCTTCCGGAGGTCGTGGACCTGCACATGCCGCCCGAGGGCTTGGGCTACCTGACGCTCGTTTCGGTTAGGAAGAGGTATCCGGGCCACGCGAAGAGGGTGGCCGCGGCCCTATGGGCGCTCTCGCCGCTCTACCATAAATTCGTGGTCGTGGTGGACTCCGATGTCGACCTCAGGAATACGGTATCGGTCGCGTACGCGGTCTCGGCAAACGTGGATCCGGGCCGTGACCTGCAGGTGATGGACGGCTATCCCACGGAGGAGCTGGACCCGTCGACGCCCACGCCGGGGTTCGGGAGCAAGGTGTGCGTCGACGCTACGAGGAAGTTGCCTGATGAGTACGCCGGCAGGGAGTACCCCGGGGACCTCGTCGCGCCGCCCGACGTCGAGGAGATCGCCAGGCGCATATCGGAATCCATCCTGGGGGGCAGGCGCGCGTGAACCGCGCGCTGAAGTTCGCCGCTCCGCTCCTCGGATTCGCCACATCAGCCATACTGACGTCGGCGCTCTCGACGTACGTGCTCTACCTGACGTACTTTCACTCGAGGCTCGGGATGTCGATCCCCTCGCTGGCGCTCTGGGGCAGCGTCCTGTACTTCGCAGGTATGCCAGTCGGTAAGGTCGTGGGGAGGATCCTCAGATTCTACCGGCGCCTCCCCTCGGCTGTCCTCGGAATGTCGATCCTGATAGCGGCCACGCTCGTGCTGATGCCCTACGTATCGTCCCCCGCGGAGCTGATGGTCCTCAGATTCTTCCAGGGTACCGTGACGTTCTTCATGGAGATATTCTCGAACGCCTACTCGTACCTCTATGGAGACGTCGGGACGAGGACCCTGGCGTCCGCGGTGTCGATCTCCGGGATACCCGGGGGAGTGGCGATAGGTACATCCGCATACATCCTGGCGCTGGCGAATCCATACATAGTGTACGCGGCGCTGGCGGCTTCGGCGCTGGCGGCGGCAGTAGCATACTCGCTCATCATATCCAAATTGGGGTCCGCGCTGGCCCCCCTCAGGATTGAATCACACGGCACCACGTTCCGCATGGGCAGGACGTGGCTGATGGGCGCCCTGTGGGCCACCATAGCCGGCTTCAACCTAGTGCTCGCGGTCGCGCTCCAGCCGTTTGTATCATCATATGCGCCGTCGGAAGTTCCGCTAGCGATGAGCGCGTTCGGCTTCACGGCCGCGCTCCTCACAGTGATTTCCGGGGTAGTGGCGTACGCGCTCCGTTCCCAGGCGGCGCTGGCGGCCATGGTGTCGGCCGGCTACGCGCTCGGATTCGTCGGCTTCGTCTACCTGTGGATGGCGCGTCCCACGGGCATATGGCTCGTCGTCGCCGTGACGCTGATAAACATGGAGACGCTCGCAGTTCCGTATATTTACTCGATACCCAGGCACCTCTATCCGGAGGGGCTCGCGGCCAAGGGGACTTGGGAGTTCGCACTCATAGGGTCCACGTTCCACGTCTGGGCGACCGCCCTTGTGCTGGGCATCGGATACTATATCGGGTTCGGCGCAGCCATGGCGATTCTGATGGGTCCCCCACTCTACGGGATGCTGGCCGCCCTTGCGATACCCAGGCTATTCCGCCCCTAGGGAAGCCCCAAGATCCGCGCGGCGACCATCGATGCTATAAGTATGCCAGTATTATCAGCCTCACGCTGAAGGGCCCCGCCCAGAGCGTCCTCAGCTCCCGCCACCTCCTCCTGACCTCTTCCTCGCTTCCGCTGAGGATGGGACCCACGAGCTTCAGGGTCCACGGCAGGAGCGCGAGCGCGATGAGCGCGATGAGCGGCAGATATCCCAGGAGCGCAGAAGCCGCCAGCGCCGCGTACATGATAATGACCGCCGCCAGCGCCGCGTATTTGGTTCTATGTATGCCGAGAAGTAGCACCACCGTCTTCTTTCCGACCGCGCGACTCGCCTCGACCTCGAGTGCGCCGGATCCCAGGAGTATGAGGAACACGAATGCGCCGTTCGGCGTTCCCACGAGCAGGGGATAGAGCTGTCCAAGGGATCCCACCTGCACGACATAGGATCCCCACACGACCAGAGGTCCCATCGCCAGCGCGGCCACTAGCTCGCCCAGCCCGCGATAGTGGAGCTTGAAGGGCGGTTCGCTGTACGCCGCGCCGAGGAATAGCCCTATTGCGCCCAGGATCAGGACCGGGAGCCCTATCGCCGCCGCCAGGTCCGCGGCCGCCGCCAGCGCCGCCGCCAAGAGCGCATAACCCACGGCCCTCACGCTAGATGGGCTGAGGCCGAGATCCAGTATAGGATGTAGCCTGTGTGAGAACCCCGATGATCTGTAGATCTTGTCCACCCCGGTCTTGTAGTCGTCGTAGTCGTGGATCAGATTGACCCCGGCCTGCGCCGCCAGCAATCCTCCGAGCGTCACTAGATATGTGATATAGTCGAACCGGCCCGTTGCGTACCAGGCCAGCGCCGCCCCCAGCGTGACCGAGGAGAACGCACTCGTCAGCGTCACCGGACTGAACGAGAGCAGCCATGCCCTGAGGCCGTCGCTCACATTTTCCGCCGCGGATGATCGACCTTAAAAGGTTCTGCGCACAATTCGGATCCTGAGAAACACAGATATCGCGCCGGCAGGGGGTGACCGCATGCGATGGCCGCCGCCCACGCCGAGCGCCGTGATGCTGGTGGCAGGATCCCTGGCCCTAGCGCTCGCGTCGCAGGATATCCTGCGCGTGCAAGGAATCACCATGGCGTCGGCGGCGGCCATCGCCACGCTCGCATCCTACGGGCGGCTCTATTCATCCACGTCGTCCAGGAGCTTCCGCGCGGATCCCCCCGCCCTCACGCTCGCCCTTTCACCCTACGCACTCGCACTGGTGCTCGAGGGTCCGTCGCTCATACTATGGTATATTCCCCCCTCCCTCGCGTTCGCGGTCTATCTTTTACTCTCATCGATGGGACGGGGGAGATCCCCGGCCGGGCTGACCGCCGGCGCCATCTCGCTCGCGTCGCTGTCGGCGGCGTTCTCTGGGGATGCTCCGGAATCCGCTCCCGTCGGCCGTTCCGCTGTGTGCAGCTTGGACAGCGCTGGGAGCATTCGAGGTGCTCTTCGTTGAGAGCGTGCTCCCGTTCAGGAGGATTCCCCGTGGAATACAGCTGGTACCGCTGTCGGCGGGCCTCGTCGCGTCTCTTGTATCGTTACCGCCGCTAGGACTCGCGTTCATAGAGCCCCTGTACATGGCGCTCAGGTACATGGGGCGCGAAGTGAATCCGAGGGAAGTGAGGGCGTTAGGGCTTCGCGTGGCCGTCAGTTCATCGATATTCCTCGCGATCGGGATCACGGTGGCGTTGTTCTTCCGGCGTTAATAATTGGTATGGGTTAATGGGGTGAAAATCTCCTTCCATAAGGGAGGGGATGGATATCTTCTTAATATGCTCTGTTTTAACGTAGAGACGCCTTGAAGAGAAAGGCCAGCACCCCCTGTTGGAGGTTCGGTGGTTCGTCAGGACCACGGGCA
>JGI20128J18817_1000518_pt1 | contig 11613 bp, 12 predicted proteins | sample JossMetagenome_FD_18817 | JGI IMG/M metagenome (IMG submission 18817)
ATTGACCCTCTCTTATATTTAATTTTTTCCTAATTTTTAATGGTATAGTTATTTGGTAATTTCTAGTAACTTTTACTTTCATACTATATTAATATATACCCCTGCCTATAAATTTTATATTCATACAATATTCTCTCTATTCACCTATTTCAACTTAAATTAATTGTAATGAATTTGATTTTTAAAATATTAAAAATAAATAATTGGCAAACTAAAAATTACATTCTAAATTGACCTCCCTGACCGCCAGGATAATTTTGATATCCAAGATATTGTTGTGGTGGCATACTTTGTCTCATCATCTGTTGTCTACCGTAATTTCTTGCTATTTCATTTAAACTCTTTTGAACTAAATATGGCATAACTATACCTAGGAAGTAGAATACTATAAAGTATAATATCGCATCATTTTTCCTAGTAACTTGGGTCCATCCTTTTGTATATCTATATAACCAATATATATTTACTATTGGTATGAAGGATAGTATAAATGATGGTATATTTGCGCCCAATTCATTCAATTCCTTTTCTGTCTCATAAAGCCAATATATAAGGTATATTCCCAATGTTATAAAACCCAATATATAAACAAGAAGTATGTTCCTTTCTTTTGGTGGCATTTAATTTTAATTTTTGTTATTATTTATAAATTTTAATTAATTTTTATTTTGTTTTATTTAAATAATCTTTAATAAAATTATACAATTCTTCGCCAATTTTTTTCTCATTTTCCTTTATAACTTTAGACAAATCTTTTATTATTTCAATATTTTCTTCAATTATTTTCTCCTTTAAATCCATATCAGGCTTATTTTCTAGTTTTTCCAAATTTTCTTCCATTTTTCTTGTAAAGTTTATGTCTAAAATATCTCTATAATATTTCTCAAATATTTCAATAATCTTTTTGCCCAACTCTGTGATTTTTATTGATCTACCTTCAACATATTTTCTCTTAAATAATATTTCAACAATATCTGCTCTCGTGCTTTTTGTTCCTAAATTTAATTCTTCCATTTCTTTAACCAAAGAGGCTTTATTATATCTTGCAGGTGGTTTTGTTTTTCTCTTTAATATATAAACTTTATCTACCAACAACTTTTCTCCTGTATTAAATTTTAAAGAAATAAAATTATCCTTATATATTTCCCAATAAATATCCAACCATCCTTTATATTTTATATCATAATAATTATAAACAAAATTTTCTTTTGTAATAATATTTATTTTATATACTATTGCTGGATCATAAAATGTTGCAATAAATCTCTTAACTACTAAATCATAAATTTGTTTTTCCTTATATTCTAAATATTCTGGAATATTTCCTGTAGGGTGTATTGCTGGATGTACATCATCTTTATATCCATTGTTTGGTTTTAAAATTTGTTTTTCCAATAAAGGAGCTATATATTTTTTATAAAAATTCATTGATGATAAATTTGATAATATTTCCCTAAAATTAATCGTTTCCGGTAATCTTTGAGAAGATGTTCTTGGATATGATACATAACCTTTTTCATATAAAGATTGCAAAATATCCAAAGTTCTTTTTGGACTAATTTTATAATATCTATATGCATCCATCTGTATATCTGTTAAATTATATGGGTGTGGAGGATTCATTTTTTCCTCTTTTTTATCCACATTAATAACAGTTAAATATTCTCCTACATTATTTTTTATTTTATTTGCTTCATCTTTATCCTTTATTTTATCTTTTATATATGAAAATTTCAATTTTTTATCGTCCTTTATAACCAAAGCTTCAACTTTATAATATTCCTCTGGTTTAAAGTTTTCAATTTCTTTTTCTCTATTAAATACCAGCATTAATGTTGGCCCCTGAACTCTTCCAATACTTAAAACAAATTTTCTAGTATAATAAAATAGAGCTTTTGTTAATGCCCTAGATAAATTTATACCATATAACCAATCAATTATATGCCTTGTCTCTCCAGCATATATATATCCAAAATTTAAACTTTCTTTCCTATTATTAAAAGCCCTAACAATTCTTTATATGTTATTGCAGAAAATATCATTCTATTTGCATTTTCTTTATTTAATGCATATCTTAAAATATTATAACCTATTAATTCCCCTTCTATATCATAATCTGTTGCAATTATTATATTATCCTCATTTTTAAATCTACTAAACATTTCAATATAATATTTCTTTGCAATAATCCTATCCTCATAATATGATGGAACCCATCTATATTTGAATGTTGGATAACTGTATCTTCTATTTAAATCAGATAATGTAAATAAATGACCAATTGATGGAACAACATATATATTCTTTCTTTCTTGATTAAAATAATAATAATATATACTTCTTGAAAATCTTATATTCTATACTTATTATTTGATAAAAATGATGAAATCTTCCTGGCTACTGATGGTTTTTCTGCAATTATTAGCATGAAATATTTTTGTTAATTATATTTTTGAATCATCTAAATTTTCTATTATAATCTTTTTTATAGTTTTTTAATATTCTGATATCAAAATCCAATATTTATAAATATAGGATTTATTTACCACTTATAAGTTTAAATATATATTCATTTATTTCTTAAAAGATTCTTTATATTAATGAATAAACTGTACAAATATATAATTATATATTTATCATCAACTTTAGCTCCAGTAATACCATTTCTTATCTTATTAATAAATAAAGAATTCATAAACCCATTAATTTTAATCATATTATCATTTCCAGTAATTATTTCTTTTATATTTTTGTCTTATCTATTTAGAGATTCAATTACAAGAGATCCAAACCCAATGGGTGTTTTTTACTATATATCCAGATTATCTAAATATTTATTACCAACTTTTGGGTTCTTTTATTACTTATCAATAATATCTTTTATTTCTTCAGAATTGTTATTGATAAATGATTACTTCAAAATTATAAATCCTTTTTTGTTTTTAATACCATACATAGTAATATTTACTTTCTTAATATTTAATTTGCTTAACATAGACATTGAAAGTAAAATACAAGAAATTATTTCATATATTTCTATTATATTTTCTATTATCTTAATTTTTCTTTTTATATTTCCAATAAATATAAATATTCAATACAGTTCCATAGACCCTTTTTTATTTATAATAGCATATAATACATCAATATTTTCTGGTCTAGACCTACTTACATACTATTCTAATTATTCAAATAATAGAAAGACTGGAAATGCTACCTTTTATGGAACAATTTTTCTGTCAATCTTTTCTATATTCTTATATATAAGTCTATTAAATATTAAAATAGAAAATATTAGCAGTATAATTCCTTTAATATTTTTACCAGTTAGTATATATTCTACATATATATGGTTTTATACTGCAAACAAGATATTGGAAAATATATCAGAAAATAAATTATTACCATATTTCTTTAGAATAAAAAATAATAGAGGTTCCCCAATTTTTAATATATTCCTATCTGCAGCTATTATTTTAATATTGTTATTTTTGAATAATTTTGATTATTTATTATCTTTTTTCTCATCTTTTACAATTATTATATACATATTATATATAGTATCTTATATAAAAATTAAAGTAGAAGGAAAAAATTTACACAGATGGAGATTAATAAAAATATTTTTTGCTGTTTTTTCAATGACAATTTTCTCTTACCTATTATTATACGATTTTCTAAATAATATATATGCAATTATACTAACCTTTTTAATATCTATTATTATATTGATAGTAACATTAAAAATAACATGGAAGAAAAATACGAAATTTATAAAATTCTACTTTTCTAAACTATATTTTCTTTCATATTTAATTAGAAAAATAAGATATAAAGAAGACATAAAGATAGTTGAATATTATATAAAAGAAGGATATAAAATATTAGATTTTGGTCCTTTTCTTGGTAATATATCTATATATATTGCAGAAAGATATAATGTAAAAGTTTATGCTTTGGATATATCCAAAAAAATTGTAAGAAAATTACAGAAAAAAACAAAAAACCTGAACAACTTTTTTGTATATATTGCAAAAAAAGATGAAATTCCAAAAATATTTTATAATAACATTGACTTGATAATTATATACGAAACATTGAAATTCGTTATAGATAAAAACAAATTTGTAAAAGATATATATAGAACATTGAAAAATAATGGATATCTAATATCAATAAATTATGCTGATTTCCTAGAAAGAAAGGATATTGAAGAGGAAATTAAAAAAATAAGAGAATTACTTGAATATCATAATATAAAGACATTATTGATAAAATCTCATAAAAGATTGTATACCAAATATATATTAATAGGTAAGAAAATTTAATATAATGATAAATTATTTTGAATTAAAGAGATGGTATAATGAAAATGCTGAAAAAATAAATAATTCTATAGTAAAAAATATATATAATATTGAGGGTGGAGTTGTTTTTGAATTATATAAACCAGGTTTGGAAAATAGATTTTTATATATAATTCCAGGAAAAATTATTTTTTTATATAATGTTAAAGAAAGGGAAGAAATAAATAATTTTACATTAAAATTGAGGAAAGATTTCAATGAAACAAAAATAAATATTGAAATTGATAATAATGACAAAATTATTATAATAAAAAACAATGAAAAAAAGATATATGCAGAACTTTTTCCAAATGGATTATTAATTATAACAGATTATAATGATACAATTCTATATGCAAACCAATATAAAAACTTTGGAGTAAGGAAAATATTTAGAAATGAAAAATATACAAAACCACCAGGTTCTGTAAATATTATAAATAACATAAATGAATTCTTTGAAAAAGTAAATAATACAAATAAAAAAGATGTTGTAAGATTTTTAGCAATAGACTTATCATTGGGAGGAAAATATTCTGAATATATAGTAAAAAAAATAAATATTGACAAAAACAAAAGCCCAAAAGAATTAAATAAAGAAGAAATAGAAGAAATATATAACATTTATAATGATATAATAAATTTAAAAATTCTAATAGATGAAAATGGAAATATTATCGAGGATATTAATAAATATTTTATAAATATTTATTTAAATAATAGGGAGAATAAAAGAATAACCAGACTAAATGAAGAAAAAGAAAAAATAAAAAGAATAATAGAAGACCAAAAAAAGTATTTGGAGGAAATTAATAAAGAAATTAATAAGCTAGAGAAAATTGGTGAATTTTTAAACATATATTCATGGATATTTAAGGACTATGACCTAAATAATATAATAAAAAATTTTAGAGAAATTAATATTAATATAGATATTAAAAAGGATAATAAATATTTAATTATTAATATAGATGATAAATATTTAGAGAATAAATAAATTCTTTTTTCTTTTATTTTTTATAAAATTTCTTTTTTTAAAATCAATATATTTACCCAATAAATATATAAATTTTTTTAGTAAAAATTATTAATGGCAGAACAATATATGGCATACTGCGTCAGATGTAAGAAAAAGGTACCAGTACAGAATCCACAAAAGATTACTTTGAAAAATGGAAGAACAGCAATAAAAGGAAGCTGTCCATATTGCAAGGGAACAGTATATGTATTTGTTAAGACAGAATAGGTTATTCGTAATATATTCCTTTTTGTTTTTGTATAAGATCTAATCTACTATTTTGTTTATTAATTCTTGGTCTTTTTGTTTCTTTATCAGTTCTCATTGTTATATCCAAATGTTTTAGAAATATATTTAATCCCTCCTTATTTTCATATATACCAAAAGCTTTTCCATATTTACCAGGTTCTCCTGTAAATACTAAAATCCTATCAGAAACCCAATTCAAAAATAATAAATCATGATCTACAACTAAACAGGCTTTTTCTCTAATTTTTGTTATATCTCTTATAAATTTAGATAATAATAATCTTTGTTCTATATCCAAATTTGCAAATGGCTCATCTATTAAGTATAAATCCGCGTCTTTTATCAATGTACCAAAAGTATATACTGTTTGTAGTTCTCCTCCAGATAAAGTATTAACCTCTCTATCTAATAGATCAGAAATATTTAACATTGATACATATTCTTTATAATCGTCTTTATATTTTTCATTAAAACTCTTCAAGAATTGATCTACAGTCATATTATAAGTAGAAAAATCATAAAATTGTGGTTTATATGATATTATTAAATTTTTTGATATATTTCCTTCATATTTTATTTCTCCAGCTAAAACCTTCACAAAAGTACTTTTTCCAATCCCGTTTCTTCCAACTATTCCAATTATTTCATTTTCCCTTATAAATCCCTCTTTTGCTTCAAGTCTAAAATTATCTAAATTTACTATAACATTTTCCCATTCAACAATCTTTTTTCCAAATTTTACATCTGTATAGCTTTTTACATCCAATCTTATTGGTTTATCCCTTATCTTTAAATTTTCTCTCTTTATAAATCCGTCCAAATATTGATTTATACCTTCCTTTGATCCAATCGGATATGAAAAAGCACCATAGGCTTTTTGTACCCCATAAACAACATGTATCATATCAGAAATTGAATCTAAAAATAATAAATCATGATCTATTAATAATATTGTATCTTTTTCTTTTATCTCATTTAAATTATTTAATATTCTCAATCTTTCATATATATCTAGGTAATTTGTAACCTCATCAATTAATAATAAATTATGTTCCTTATATACAGAGTATATGTACAATACTTTCTGAAATTCCCCTCCAGATAGGTCCCCAATTTTTCTATCTAATATATTTTCTATTTCAAACTTTTTTGATATTTCATCTAAATTGCTTATAATTCTTGATAAAAATTCTCTAACCGTTTTATCCTTTAGCATATTTTTTATTTGAGTAATGTTTTGTGGTTTATATGAGATTATTATTTTATTACTATATAATTTTTCAAAATATGATTGAAGTTCAGAACCTCTAAACTCTCTTATAATATCTTTATCATCGTATTTTTTACTAAAATCTCCAAAATTTGGTTTTAATAAACCAGCTATTATATTTATTGCTGTGCTTTTTCCCATTCCATTTCTTCCAATTATCCCAACAACTTTCCCTTCCTTAATTATTGGTAATCTATATAATCTAAATGTATTTGGACCATATTGAAATACCGCTTTTTCCTCAGGTTCTTTTGTTAGATTTATAATTATTATTGCATTAAATGGGCATTTCTTTACACATATTCCACATCCAATACACAAAGATTCATCAATAGATGGTTTTTTATCTTCTAAAATATTGAATATCTTTAAATTATTTTTTTGAACAGGACATACTTTCATACATATATAATCACATTTTTCAGGAGCCTTACACCTATCCCTATCAATCACAGCAATTCTCTTCATATTAATTTAAATTCTATCTTACTTTTATTATTTATGGCTTCCAATATTTCCTGGCCTATTTCAGAATTTAGATCTAAAATAATTTTTCCCTTTTTATTTATCCTAAATTTTCCAACTAATTTTCCATTTATATATAATTCTACTTCTTTTTTCTTAAATAAATTGCTAAACATTATTGTAAGATAATCTTTTGATATTTCATAATCAAAATTTACATTTTCATCTATTTTTTCAGCATTTTTTATTTCAATTCTTAAATTATATTTATCTCTTATACTCATTAGATACCTTTTCTCATTTCTAATAAACCTTCTTTTAAATTCTCTTGGGATATAAAATATTATTCTATCATCCATAACTTCCAAATAAACATTACTATATTTTCTTTTATATTCCATATTTAATAAATCTTCTAAGAATCTTTGAATTCCAGATTTTAATCTATATTTTTTAATTGGAACAACCATTATCTCTTCTCCAAAAGTATATATTTCATATTCTAATTCATCTGTTAGAAAATCCTTTACTTCAACAACGGCCTTGCTAAATCTTCTTCCTTTAAACCATGTGGAATTTTAACAGTTAAATTTAAATAATATACTTTCTCTATCTGTCCTTTATTTATATATATTATTGTATCAATTATTTGAGGAATTAAACCAAGTTCTGTCCTAGATAATAGTCTATGAATAATATCTATTGGTCTTTCAGAATGAGCAATGCCTATCATCCCAACACCAGCCAATCTTAAATCTATATATAATTTAAAGTCTCTAGTATCCCTCATCTCGTCAAATATTACATAATCTGGTCTTGATAATAACAATATATTATGTATTTCTTCATCAGTAGAATAATTTTTTGAATATTGAATAATATCTGTAGATAATATCAAATCTCTTGGAGATTCTACGTTTTAACAATCTTTTTCATACTTAAATAGTATTCTGCGAGAGCCTGAGCAAATGTTGTTTTTCCAGAACCTGGTTTTCCAACAATTACAATTCCTTCTGATTTTTCTTTTAATCTTTCAATTATTTTTTCATTCAAATTATAATCTTCTATTCTTAATATTTTTGCTGGCTTAACAATTGTTATTTCATAAGCATCTGATAATGGTGGTTTTACGATTACAATTCTAAAAATCCCTAATTGGATAATCAAACTGTTCTTTCTTTCTTGTTCTATAAAAGAATCCCTCCTATTTCTAGCAATATATATTATTTTATCAATTAAATCTTCTATATCTTTATTTTCATATATTTTATCTATTTCTTCTAAATACCACTCACCAGGTTTTCCCCTTTTTCTTTTTACCTTTGTATTTTCAATAATATGAATAGATGTTGTATCATCTGTAAATAAATCCAAAAAAGGTGGATTTTCTGTTGAAATACCTTCCTTTTCAATTAATAAACAATCAACATTATATACCTTTGCAGTTTCATATAATATTCTATCCGATGTTAATAAGGTAGATCCTCGTATCTCTTGCAATTTTAATAATTAAATAATCTATATATCCATGTTTTGCCAGCCTTATTTGTTCTAATGTTGGTTTTTCACCCAACACAGTTACTTTATAATTATATTTTTCAGACAATTCTCTAATCTTTTGTAATTCCTTTAAACCAATCAATCCTTTNTCAAGACCTCTATTTGCTTGTGCTTGTAACTCATCAATTACNGGAATAGGTATTATTACTTCATTAAAAGAAANACTATCGTTTAATAATGATTTTGATATATACTCATCAATTACTACAGATGTATCTAATGTTATTTTATTTAATTTCATCAATTATTTTATTATATTCTTTCTCAAAACTATTTAACCTATCTAAAGCCCTCTTTATTGAATCTATTAATACTTCTCTTGGCTTTTTCTTTCCATCAGTCTTTATATATAAATAAATATCTTTTATTAATGGATGATCTTCCTTCCAAGCAGCAAGTATTACATTTGGATCTTTATCTAACTCTTCTTTTAATAGCATAGATATAGTTGCCTTATCATTTTCAAATATTATTTCCATTTCTGTTTCACTTTCCTTATTTATTTTCATTCCTATTATATTATATAAATATCTTATATAACTTTATCCCTTAACTTTCTTATTTCAAAATTAAATAAATTAATACCAAAAACCTCTCCATTTTTTATATTTCTTAAAAATAAAATACCAGGTTCTGGTTTATGACCCAATTCTCTCTGAAATGGAGTTATATCTTGAAAAGTAGATGAATTAATCAAATCTACTCCTCTATATTCATTATAAGATGCTCTGTGTATATGACCTGTATGAAAGAAATCTGGTACAAATTCTATTACAGAAGAATCTTCATTTATATATGGAACATATGGATTTGATCCATGAGAAGGAAATATTAACCTTAACATTAGCATAAATTTCATTAATTCTCCAGGATTCTCATATCCTCCCCTTTCTCTTAAAAAAGAAATATTTGATACTAACCAATCTAGAACATATCCATGATATAATAACCCAATAATTGAATCATGTATTTTTACATATGATGGGTTTGACAAATAATATATATTATCCATTGAATAAGATTCTTTTAATAGAGATCTTGGTAATTCTGGTTGTGGTTCTGCTAATCTCGGGATATCATGATTTCCTGGTATAACAATTGTCTTTATACTTTCAGGTGTTTTTAATATATAATCTTCAAAACTCTTATATTGATCTTCATATGTTTTTAAAACTAATTCTTCTTTTTGTTCTGGATAAACACCAACACCATCTGCAACATCTCCTATAATTATAGTATAACCAATTTTTCTTGCAATTTCATTTATTTTTTCATTTTCTGTTTTTCCATTTACAAATTGTAAAAATCTATCAAATAGATCATAAAAGGTATATTTATTTCCTATCTGCCAATCACCAGTAAATAATATATATACATCATCTTCTCCAAAGGTTTTTGGTCTCCTTATTGGTACATCAGGTAATATTACATTATTTGCAAAAAACATTTTGTTTTTATATGTACCGACTAAACCAATAACAGAATCTAATGGTATATCTTTAACTATTTTAAAATCTATATTTTCATTATTCTTATTTATAAAAGCTTTTATAATGCTATTTCCATCTTCTATTATAAGCATTATCCCTTTTTCAGTTATTTTTTTATCATATAACAGTCCAACAATTGCAACTTCTTCGTTTTCAGGTATCTTATTTAATGGATATAAACTCCTCATTTCAGAATGTTCTCTCAATATTTTCTTTATCTTATTTAATCTTTGCTTATAATATGATATCCAAGATACTATATCTGGCTTATTTTTTTGTATTTCAAATTTTTTTAGAATATTTATTTCTTTTGTTTCCTTCATTTCTTTTACTGATAATTCAATTTCTTCTCCAATATGTTTTTTTGTATTTTCTATAAGAACTACGTTATTACTTTCCTTTTCTACATTTTGTTTATTTTCTTTTATACTAAAAAAATCCTTTATATTTATATTATTCTGTTTTTTATTTGTATTATTTTCCTTTTTCTCCAAATTTTCTTTATTATTAACATTTTTTCCAATTATTTTATTAATAAAATCCTCATCTATCCTATTTACATTATTTCTTTTTGCTTCTTTAAATATAGCATCAAAATTTTCCTCTTTTAAAGAATTTAAAAGATCATATGCTTTCTTTTCAATAAATATATTGTTTTCCCATAATAATTTTATAAAATCTTCTTTATTCATATATCTTTTTTAATTTTTTCGTATATTTTTTTAAGGTTATCAACATCCGATATTATCTTTAATACTTTGTTTACACCCCTTTTTCCATTAGATATTATTTTTGATTCTATTAATTCTCCAAATATACTTTCTATTTTCTTTAAATTTTTATAAACTACTGTTTTATCTAGAATAGATATCCCAAAACTATTGGATAAATTTATATATTCCTCATATAGATTGTTAAATGTCACAAAATCTCCACTTTTTATTTGCTCTCTTATTAAAGCTAACAATATTAATTTTTGTGTTTTATTTAGAGTACTTACCATAGATTCCAATATATTTAAATCAACACTAGAAAGTGCTTCATCTATATCCTCCCTATCTATTTTTTCTTTATTTTTATTATATGCAATTGTTGCTGACAATCTTAATACATTTATTGCAATCCTCGCGTCTCCAAAAAATTCTTTAGAAACTTTTGCAGATATATAATTTATATCTTCTTCAGATATTGAACCTGGTTTTAGGGCTTTTATAG
>JGI20128J18817_1000529_pt1 | contig 11484 bp, 8 predicted proteins | sample JossMetagenome_FD_18817 | JGI IMG/M metagenome (IMG submission 18817)
GGGCGTATCGCGTCGGGCGCGTCCCGGGGGACGTGGAGCGCTCCCTGCCGGATCCAGCCTCGGTGATACCTGGACGCAGGATACCGGCGACACCTGAGCCGGGCCATGATAGATTAAGGCATGACAATTCTCGTCCGTCCGGCATCTGATGTAGCGGCTCCGTAACCTCAAGTTCACCTCCCCACCTCCACCATGGCCTCGTCGACGAATATCCGATGGAAGTCCCTCGGGTCGGCCCAGAACTCTCCCAGGATGGGATCGGGTCCCTGCGCCCGCCTCCATATTTGATACGGCTCCTGTGGATCGTGGGCCACAGGGACTTCGGGGCGCGCCTCAGGGAGTGGCCCGAGAAATAGGGATAAATTGCGTAGACAATGACGGGAAGGGAGTCCTCCTCCTGATCTGGATTGGATTTGTGCTCACGGTAAATCGGGCGGAGGGCCCCTCGGATTTAGCTTCGTCGATCTGTAGCTCGCCGGCCGGCTCAATGGAACACGTCCACCAAGGCATCAGAAAAACTAAAATACATGAACATGTTAAATATTGATGAATGAATGTAGAAGATGTCGGGTTCCTTCTAATCGGAATAGATGGAGGCTCCTATACACAGCTAAATGAATTTATAAAGGCGGGGAGGCTCAAAAATTTGAGCGAACTGATCACCGGTGGTGCCTTTCTTGAAATGGAACCCTGCGTTCCGGTCGACACGCCCACCAACTGGGCGACCATATCGACCGGGTCCTGTTCCCTGGACCACGGGGTCGTGAGCTTCACAACGCATATCCCGGGGGAGGATCCCGTAGAGGGGCAGTACCTAGATAGGACCATGTATTCCGACTTCTGTCTTTCCGAGTTTCTGTGGGAGTCCATGAACAGACAGGGCGTGCTGACGGCGGTCATCAACTATCCGGTCAGCTGGCCCGCGCGCGATGAGCGGACAGTACTCGTGGGAGGGATTGCGCCCGGCGGCGGGCCTTGGAAGATCCACGATGGTATTCTATTTTCGACAGAGGACGGCGTTGAACTTGGTAATAATATCAAGGGCACCAGGCCATCCATTAGGAAGATCGTCGTCAAAGACGACCACATGGAGATCGCGCACCCAGCGCTCGGCACCATAATGATGACGATATCCGGGACCTCCGCGACCTTGACGCTTTCAGGCCGGAGCATCGCGCTAGGAAGCGGTGAGTGGTCAGGTCCGGTGAGGGTCAACGTGCAGGGCAGAGAAGCCTTCTTAAAATTGAAGGTTTTAGATGTAAGTCCCGGCAGAGCTACTGTATATTTCTCACAGATATTCGCCGGCAATGGCTGGTCGAATCCGCCATCGCTGGCTATCGAGCTCGATGACGCCGGAATTCCTTATATAGAAGGTGAGACTCCGTATCTGTCGGACGGCGACAAGAGCCCATTCGGGCCGATAGATATCGATATGGAGCTCGCGCTCGAGTACGCGAGGGCGCAATCGGACTGGTTCGTGAAAGCGGCCGCGCTCATCAGGCGGAGCACCTCGTATAGGGGACTAGTGCTGCATAATCACTTGGTCGATACCGTGAACCACACGTTGCTGGCCGCCCTGGAGCCCTCAAATCCATTTTATGACGAGGATAAGGCGAAGAAAGCTTATGAAATATATGATAAAGTATATGGAATAGTTGATGACATGATAGGAAAATTTCGTTCTGCGCACAGAAATTGGTATATAGTGATAACATCCGATCACTCCGCATTGCCCTCCTGGAGATATGTCTCGTTGGAGCACGCGATGATTGAGGAGGGCCTGATGCGGTACGAGCCCCTTGGAAATGGCAAGCTCAGGTTCGACCGCGATAGGTCATCGGTCTTCATTTACCACGACTCCAAGCAAATATGGGTCAATCTGAAGGGGAGGGAGCCCCATGGCATAGTCGACAAGCGCGATTACGAGGACGTGCTGAAGAGAGTCGAAGGGGCTTTATATTCGATCAAGGATCCGGAGGACAACTCCAGGATAGTCAGGCTCGTTGTCAGGAGGGATCTCTGGGGAGGCGGAAGGGGGGAAAGCAGGTTCGGCGATCTACTGTACTTCCTGAGGCCCGGCTACTCCGACTGGGATGGAAGCGGTGCGTCCATTAGATTTGACCTGATAAGCGAGAGCAGGGCACGGGAGGTAACCAAACCGCTGCAATATGTATCGGGGCATCACACGGTCTATCTGCCGACCGAGAAATACGGCAATTTCACGAACGGCGCGTTCACAATATTCAGCGGGAAGAATGTGAAGGAATTCCGCGGCAAGGCACGGCTCACGGACATAGCGCCTACGATCTCGCACCTGATGGGGGTATCGCCTCCCGGGAACTCCGGGGGGAGATTGCTGTACGAGATCCTGCGGGATTAGCCGTACAATCAATAGCGGGCATTCGCGATAACGTTGCTTTGTCGGGCGATCCGAGCTACGACCTATTGGTTCCGTTCGAGCGCCATGCCGGGCCCGCGTTACGGGGCCCTCGTGAGGGGGAGCTGGATCCGACATTGACCACTCGGCGCAGAAGGACCGGGGGAGGGAGCTGAGGAGGGCCAACATGGGTAAGGTCGGGGAGCCGTACTCCCACCACTGTCCTGGGTCATAGGGCTCCTCGCGTTCGTTTAGTCGGGCTCCTCCTCCCCTCCGGATTCGCGGTGGACTACTCGGCGAGGAAGTTCGCCAATATGGTGAAGGGGATGATAATGAAGGTATTCATATACAACATATTCATCGCACAGATCCGAGGCCTCCCGCGGGAGGCCGGCCGGGGGAGGGACCGCTGGGCCGCTCGCCGGGGAGTCGTGCAACAAAGCAGAAATACAATTAATTTAAATAGCAGCGCGCGCATACCAGGGATCAATTTGATCATAGACTTCTCGTCGCACATCATACCGCCGGCCGCGGACGAGATCTTCAAACATTCGTGGAAGCACGCTGAGGGCCAGGATGATCCGGAATTTCGCCTGAAGATAATGGATAGGTATGGCATAGGGATGCAGGTCGTACACCTCAGCGCGGCCCACCTCTATGGCTTGGACGCGAGGGGCGCGGAGCGTGCCTGCAGAATATCTAATGATTATGTAGCTAAAATCGTGTCTATGCACCCGGATAGATTCGCAGGCTGTGGAATATTGAGCATACTAGACGTCGGATCCGCGCTGGACGAGCTCGATAGAGTTGTGAAGGATCTGGGTTTCAGGTGCATAACAATTGGAACTCACCAGCGCGACATCGGGCTGGATTCCGAGGAGCTTCATAGGCTCTACGGGAGAATCGCCTCGTACAACGTGCCAGTATTCCTTCACCCCGTGAACTGGGATGGGTATCCGCTTGCTAGCGAGGGCAACGGCGTCCACGCCATGTCCACGTTCGGCTGGCCATTCGACACATCGCTCGCCATATGGAGGATGATTGCCGGGGGCATCTTCGATAAGTTCCCTGGACTGAGGATTATCACGCATCACTTGGGGGGCATGTTGCCATTTTACCGCATGAGAGCGGAGTTCCGCTTCAACCGCTATTACGGTGGAGGTTCCAGGAGGACCTTCATGGACTATTTGAAGCGGGTGTATGCCGACACCGCCGTGGACGGGGGATCGGTGGCCGACCTGATGACGGCGTATCAGCTCTTCGGTCCCAAGAGGATAGTGTTCGGATCGGATTGGCCATATATAGATGATGCGATGTCGATAGGCGATAACTTGGCGGCGATAAGGAGTGCGCCTCTACCGGACGAGGAGAAGGAGATGATCCTCCACGGTAACGCCGAGGAGCTACTGGGATTTCAGCCAAGAGACTAATCATGTGAACTAAATGTGAACTACCCCTCCACGAGGACGGAGCTTCCCGGTTCATGGGCGCGCTTATCCTCACATGGGGAATACTTGAGAAGTATTCCGCCACGCTGACGGCGGAGGCGCGATCATCCCCGGGCACCTCGCCCGCGTTCCATAGGGAAAGCCCCTCTTCAATATGACCACGGCCGAGGCCACACCCTCGTCGAACGTTGAGTTACAAGAGGGGCGGGTGAACTCCCCGCCCGAAGGGGAATCCCCGTCCCGGATCCGGGACGGGCCCCCGCGGATGGATCTCTACTCCAGGGGATATGAGCGAGTCAGGCCGGGGGGTGAGAAGCCCACGTCTGAAGACGTGGGCAGTTCACTGCGCAACTGATCATCCCCGGTCGGGGCGTTCCGGCGGGCCCGGGCCCGCCTTAGCAAAACGACCTCCGCGAACTGCCCCGGCAACGCGGGGTCTGAACCGGCGCGCGGATCCCGCTTCCTTCGCGCGCGGCGTCCTCGGAAACGGCCAGCGCCGAACACGCCGGGACCCCTCCTCCCGAGCGCCAGATCCGCGGCGAGCCTGCCCAGGGCCGGCGCGTACGTCCAGCCGAGCCTGCAGGCGCCGGTGGCGACGACTACGGAGCCCATCCTGTCCACGATTGGGAACCCGTCGGGGGTGCAGGGGCGGTACCCGACGGCCATGTCCGCCGCCTCGAATTCGCCCAGAATTTCCCTGCTCCTACGAAGCACTCTCCGTGCTGGGGCGTTGTCCTGCGTGGCATCCAGGTCGAAGCGCCCCGTCACCTTCGTGCGCCCGGCCAGGGGCACGACCGCGATCCCACTCCTGAGGTCGACGAACGGGCCGTCCGCCCTCGCATCCGTGACGAAGCCATAACCCTTGAAGGGGGCCACGGGCACGCCCAGGGTCCTCGTCCAGTAGCCGGCCGCCGCGACGACCACATCGGCCCTCTCGATCCTCCCGCCCTCCAGAAGGACCTCGCCAGATTCGGGCCTCACCCCCAGGACCCTCGCCCGGACTATACGCGCCCTCCCCAGCTCGCGGAGGATTCTCCCGATGAATGCGTCCGTGGATAGCTTGGCGGCGTCCAAGTAGACGAGCGCCTCCCCGCCGCAGCACTCGCCCGCCTCCACCCTGGGGAGGAGTGGATCCCTCCTCGCCTCCGCGAGCGCCATCCCCACGTCTCCCCCAATCTCGTAGATCGGCTCCTCGACGTAGTCGAAGTCGTTCGCTCCCTCCGCTAGGGCCCTGTACTCCCTGCGCGAGGTGTCCCCAAGCTCCCTCACAGCATCCCACATTCCGCGCGGCGGATCCCTGCCCCAGGCGCGGATGTATGCCCTGATCCAGGCGGCGTCGAGGGTCCTCACCCTCGTGTCTCCCCTGAGCAGCATCCCGAGATATCTAGCCGGATAGCCCCTGGCGTTTATGCGGTTTATCGAGAAGCGGGTGAACTCGAGAATGCCCGCGGCGGCCCTGGACCACTCGCCGGGCGCCCCCTGCTCCACGACCTCAACGTCCTCACCCTCGCGCTCTAGGTGGAGCGCGGCGAAGAGCCCGAGGATGCCGCCACCCACGACTATTGCTTTCATATATTGAAGGGGAATCACATAATGTTGCCGATAAGTTTTTCAGCTCGGAGGATGCCGAGCAGATGATATCGAACCTGCGGATCGCCCTCGCATCTTCCGCGCACGCTACCTCCGTGAAAGAACTGACGAGGGGAGGACGATCCATGCCTCGGTATCTTCGAGCGGAATGAAATATCCATCGGGGAGGAAGCGCGCATCCTGTGCATGGTCGGCCTCTCCCCGGAGAGGTAGCCGACACGATGAGGGATCGCTGCGCGAGGAAGCCGTCCCACTCCTCGGCGCCGAACCGGGCGCGTGCCGTCGGAGGTGATCGCGGTCCTGGGAGATCCCCTATCCGTCCGACATATATATAGAACAGAAAGGTATAAATTATAGTGATTGTAATCTATAGTGAGAATAATGGCTGGAGCTGGAAAACTGGTGTTCGCTCGCAAGGCCTCGGGGCTCGTGCGCGAATTGACGCCCCTTGATGTGGTTATATGGGCCATAGCCGCGCCCGCGATAACTGGATTCCTGTACTTCGCGCCGCAATCGCTTTACATGTACGGCGTCACGAGCATAATGATCGCGTACATACTGGGATTAGCCGTCTTCATCATCCCATTATTGGCGATAGGGTTCTTGGTGTCTGCCATGCCGCGCGCGGGCGGTGCATTCCCGATCCTGAGCAGGATATTCCCGCCTTCCCTCTCATACCTCTTCGCGTGGAGCCTTCTGGTCGGCAGAGGCATCGTCACGGGTATATTGAGCGCGACCGCGATGATCCTGCTGGGCTCCTACGTGGATTTCTACGGCATGGTGATCCACAGCAGCTCGCTGGTGGCGATAGGATCCGCTATATCGTCGTTCCAGGGCATGGTGATAGGCGCGATAATACTGGTGGCCGTTCTATGGGTTATAGGCATATTCGGCGCCAAGGTGATGAAGTGGTTCGAGAGGATAATATTCACGCTGGGGATGGCGTTCATAATAATACTGATAGCGTCCCTGTTCGTGGCCGCACCGCATTACACATCCATGTTCGATTCAATGTGGGGCGCCGGCGTCGCTGAGGCCATAATATCCAAGGCCGCGGCGCTCGGTTACACGATGCCGGCGTTCTCGCTGGGGCTCGTCGCTGGAGTGTTCTTCGTCGCTGTGTTCTCATACGGCGGATCTGACACCATAACGTTTGTGAGCGGCGAGGTCAGGAATGCGCGCCGCTTCGCGATCAGCTTCGTCACCGGGTTGCTGCTGGTGCTCGCTCTCTATATAGCAACGACGGCCGCCACGGGCGTAGTATCCAAGCTTATTGCATCCTACGATTTCCTGTTCTACCAGCACCCGGCGGTCCTCAAGTCGATCGTGCCCGCGGCGCCTGCCCCATCGCTGCCGCTCTTCGCGCTCTCCACGCTGCCGATATGGGTCAGCGCGCTGATGGTAGGCATAATACTGATCTGGATGCTGAAGGCGCTGNTNCCGATATTCCTGGGTGCCGCCAGGGTTCCCTTCTCGATGGCATACGATCGGACTTTCCCAATGGTGTTCGCGAGGACCAACAGGTACGGTTCGCCCATATGGTCCAACACGCTCATCGCGGTGATCACGCTGCTGGGCCTGTATCTGTACACGTTCAAGGTATCCGTGTTCCTGAGCCTGACGACGCTATTCGGCTTGAGTTACTTCTGGCTGGTAGGGCTGGCCGCCCTCATGTTTCCCTTCGTGAGGAAGGATATATTCGAGAAGACGCCGATACAGTGGAAGGTCGCGGGATTTCCGGTGATCTCCATCATCGGGCTGCTGGCGCTCGGAACCGGGTTGTTTATATTCACCTACCTCATATCGGAGTTGACCGTGCAAGCTATGGTCATATACGTGATCGTGCTGGCTATAGGGCTGATCGTCCACATGTACCAGCTGCATCACAACGAGGCCGAGGGGGTATCCCTATCCGACATCTACGCGAATCTCCCACCCGAATGATCACGGGGGCCCGGCTGATGAGCAGGATTTTCTTTTCAGTTGATTCGCACGGAAGTACGGCCGTCTGGAGGAAGTGGATCAGGGCGCAGAGGCTGTACTCCGCTGACGTGTTGATGCTGTGCGGGGATCTGACCGGGAAGTTGCTGGTACCGCTGGTGAAGGAAAAGGAAGGATACTATACGGACTACTTCGGCGGCGGTAGAGTCGTGTCGGAGGAGGAGGCGTCGAGGCTGGAGAGAACCCTCGAGGATTCCGGGATATATACAATAAGGACTACGTGGGATGACGTGAAGGAGCTTCAGAAAAGGCCGGAAAAGGTGGAGGAGATTCTGAGCGAATTGATAGTCAGGAGAATGGACGAATGGCTCGGGATGCTGGTCCGGGAGGTCGACACGCGCAGCACGAAGGTGCTGGTGATGCCCGGCAACGACGATATACGGGCGGTGGACGACGTCATAAGGAAGTACGAGGACTCTGGCATAATATATCCCCTGGATAAGACGGTGGAAATCGATGGATTTAATATAATTAGTTATGATTACACGAATCCGACTCCGTGGAATACCCCCAGGGAAGCATCCGATGGTAAAATTAAGGAGGATTTAGAAAAGAAAATATCAAAGATCAGCAATACTAAGAGAGCGATCTTCAATTTCCATGCGCCGCCCTACGGAACTAGGCTGGACCTGGCCCCGGAGTTGGACAAAAGCCTGAAACCGATCATGGATGTCGGGCAGCCGAGGTTCGCGCACGTGGGATCCAGGGCTATAAGGGAGCTAATCCTGAAATATGAGCCCGCGCTGGGACTCCACGGACACATACATGAGTCGAGCGCCGCCGACAAGCTCGGGAACACCCTGATATTCAATCCGGGCTCCGAATACGAGGAGGGGGTGCTCAGAGGTTACGTGATAGAGATATCGAGCGACGGCGTGGAGAAATACTGGAGGGTCGAGGGATGACCTCCCAGCCGGGCGACGCCAACGAGGAGCGGTTGCTCAGGATGCTCGACGGCATACTGGAGAAGGCCAAGGAGAGGGGCATAACGATGAGGGTCATGGGCGCCCTCGCCTTCAGGATCCACTGCCCGAAGTACAGGCACATCTGGTACGAACTCGGCAGGAAGCTGACCGATATTGACACGATGGCCTATGGAAAGGACGCCGAGAAGATAACCAGGATGATGTCGGAGCTGGGATACAGCGAGGCGCTATCCTACAGGTTACACTCGGGCGGGAGGAGGCGTCTCTTCCTGAGCGAGGACGGCATACACGTGGACGTCTTCTTTGACGAGCTTCACATGGCGCACGACATAAAGTTCCACGGGAGGCTGGAGATAGATTACCCGACGATATCCTTGGTGGATCTTCTACTGGAGAAGATGCAAATAGTCGACATAGATCCGAAGGACCTCGTGGACACCGTGGTGTTGCTGAGGGAACACGGCGTGGGGAATAGCGATGAGGAGACGATAAACGCGGACTATTTGGCCACCCTGTGCGCCTCGGATTGGGGATTGTGGAAGACCGTGACCACTAATCTTAATAATGTGAAAAATTTCGTAGTTAGCGCGCAATTCCTAGATGACAATGATAAAAGCGACGTAATATCAAAGATAAATACGATGCTAGACATTATAGATAAAAAGCCTAAGTCCACTGGTTGGAGGATGAGGGCCAGGATCGGCGAGAAGGTCAAATGGTACAGGAGCGTCGAGCCGGGCGAGGCTTAGTATATATTATATTTTATGCTTTTATTCAATTGATAACAAGTGAACCCTGTGATGGGTGCCCATCCAGTTTCCATTCCGTATCGCGCACGCGATTTCGCTCCGCGCAGTCGTATCAGTGCCTCCTCCTCCACTCGAACCCGTACTCCCCCTCGGATCCCAGCTCTCCGCCGGTCCTCCTCATCCTCAGGAACATGTCCGTGTAGAGCGGGTTCGTGTAGGGGTAGTCCACCCTCGCATGTGTGAACCTGGTCTCCTTCCTCTCGAGCGCCGCCTCTATGGCCGCCTCTCCCACGTCCATCAGGTCCAGGACCTCGAACGTCCTCACGAGCTCGTGCGAGTTCGCCGCGGCGACGCCGTCGATCGCCTTCCTCCTCAGCGTCCTCAGGTAGGTGAGGCCCGCCGTGAGCAGGTTCTCCGACCTCACCCTTATCCCCGCGTAGTCCCACATTATCTGCTCCAGCGCGATGTTCGCCTCCCTCCAGCTCGCGCCCGAGTTCCTGTCCATGAAGGACCTCGCGAGGGAGTGGACCCTCCGAACAGCGGGATGCCCCGCCGGATCCTCCAGGCGGGGCGCCTCCGTCGAGAGCGCCCTCCCGGCGGCGCTCTCCCCCGCTATCCACCCGAAGACCGCGGCCCCGCCCAGGGTCGCCCTGAGGTTCCCCATCTCGTCGCCCGCCGAGTAGAGGCCCTCGACGTTCGTCTCCCCGGCCTCGTTCACCTCTATCCCCCTCCCGCTCGTGAACGCCGGATTGTACCTGCCGAACTCGACCATGTGCCTCCTGAAGTCGACGCCCTCCTCCTTCAGCGCCTTGAGGAGGTACACGTTCCCCTCGTTCCTGTGCCCCCACTCCATGTACTCTATGTCGTCGTCCGTGTCCTCGGTCGTGTCCATGTAGACGGGGCCCCTCCCGGTGTCGCGGTAGTGGTCGAACAGGCCGTGGAATATATCGGAGGTCGGCTCCCCCAGCTCCTTGCTGGGCCTGTCCAGGAACGCGCTCGCGCGGTTCCCGCGCGGATCCTTGAAGTAGCCCACCCACGTCGCCTTCCCGCTCCTCTCCAGGTACCTGGGCCCGGCGTGCGTGTAGGGGAACTCCATGTTCACCAGGTTCGCGCCGGCCCTCAGCGCCATCGCCCTCCCGTCGCCCGTGTTGGTCGGCATGAACGGGGAGTTGAACAGCCAGGCCGGGGTCGTGGGCGGGTAGATCCTGTTCGTGCTCCCCGTCGTGAGCACCACGCTCTTCGCGAGGAAGATCCTGATCACGGGCTCGTCCCTCGACGAATCGATGCCGACCGCGCCGACGACCCTCCCGTCCTCCTTCAGCAGCTCGACGGCCGGGGTCCTGTTGAATATCCTCACGTGGTGGTAGCGCGCCTGCTTCTCGAGGACGGTCTTCTGGTTCGCGCCGGCGAACTTGAGGAAGAACCTTATGTGCCCGGGGAGGGCGTGGCCGGTGAACTCCCAGTGCCCGTGGGGCCTCATCGATATGCCCCACTTCTCCCACAGCTGGACTATCTCGAACGATTTCATGTAATAGGCGCGCACCATGGAGAGGTCCTGCAGGCCCCCGAGAGTGCTCAGCATGTGCTCCTGCACGACCGCGTTCACGTCGCCGTGGACCTCCGGTATGTAGCACGCGAAGTGGTCGTTGCCCATCCCGCCGGACCCGCTGCGCCTCGCGTCACCCTTCTCGATCACGGCCACCCCGGCGCCCACCTCGGCTGCGCGTATCGCGGCCATGAGGCCGCCTATCCCGCCGCCCACGACGAGGACATCCGACACCACGGGATTGGGATCCAGGTCCACCGCGGCGCCCACCTCACATCCCTCCCCCGGCCCGGACCCGTATGGCCTCCGGGGACTCCACCGGGGGCCTGGCGGTCGGGGACTCCACGTGCAGTATCATCAGCGGGAGGGGCAACCTAATGTCTATGGCGCCCGGTATCGGGCAGTCCACCATGCAGGCGCCGCAGTGCCAGCATTCGTCCGGATAGGCCACTGTGGGGGCCCTGCCGGGGCCCTCCCACCTGAAGACGTCGAGCGGGCATTCCTTGTAGCAGATGCCGCACCCGGTGCACTTATCGGCATATATTACTGGTGGCATTGGTTTCTGCTATTTGAATTAATATTATAAAAACTTTATGCATAAAATGCGGAAGCGGTTTCATCAAGGGCCTATCGATGGGTCTAAATCCGGGAGGAGCCCAGAGATCGGGGAACGGAGGAGCCGTCGCGGACGCCGGCCCGTCGGGGCCGCGCGGCGCACTATGCGAAGACATAATATTGCCGGCCTCACGCGCGTAACGCATGCGTCCTCCGAGGCCGGACGCCACGAAGAGGAACGTAACGCTCAGGATCGGGACCTACAGGAGGCTCAGAACGTACCTGGATGAGA
>JGI20128J18817_1000539_pt1 | contig 11399 bp, 8 predicted proteins | sample JossMetagenome_FD_18817 | JGI IMG/M metagenome (IMG submission 18817)
GCTTTTTGCTATAGCCAAGCGCAGGAAGTATCTTCTTAATATTGTATTTTTCGTAAGCTTCTTTTATTGTGCCTACAGCGTATTTTTCTGCATCTATAATCTCTTTTGCTCCATACTTCTTAGCAGCAACTGTCGCGGCCCCAAATTTCATATTACCATGCGTTACTGTGGGTCCATCTTCTATAACGAGGACCCTCTTGCCTCTAATTTTTTCTCCATCAGCACTTATAACAGAGTTAGCAAAAACAATCGTTGCCTTACTATTTATTCCTTTAAGGTTCTTCACCAATCTTTCTATTTCGGGCTTTGTTGCGGAGTTTACTTTGTTTATTAGTAATATATCTGCCATTCTGGCAACAGTCTCACCAGGATAGTAATTTAGTTCGTTCCCAGCACGGAGAGGGTCTGCTACCGTTATCATCATATCTGGTTTTATAAAAGGCGCGTCGTTATTTCCACCATCCCATATAATAATATCTGCTTCTTTTTCTGCGCTTCTTAGTATTTTTTCATAATCTACGCCAGAATAAACAACCGTGCCTTCCCTTATGTGTGGTTCATAATCCTCTCTTTCTTCTATTGTGCATTTCTGCAAATCAAGGTCTTCTAAACGCTCAAATCTCTGTACTGCCTGCTTGGCAAGATCACCGTATGGCATAGGGTGCCTTATAACTACTGGTTTCTTCCCATACTGTTTAATTAGCCTAGCAATATAGCGTGAGGTTTGGCTTTTTCCAGAGCCGGTTCTAACAGCACAAACAGCTATTACGGGTTTTTTTGACTTAAGCATTGTCCTTTCTGGTGCAATCAACCAAAAATCAGCACCATGTGCATTNGCTATACTNGCTTTGTGCATAACCTCCTGATANGGCAAATCACTATATGCCTGCACACAAACATCTACTTTATATTTGTCAATGAGTGAACCAAGCAGCGATTCATCATAGATTTTTATACCNTCTTTATACTGCNCTCCAGCAAGCTCGTGNGGATATTTTCTGTTAGATATAAAAGGTATTTGGTTTGCTGTGAATGCAACAACCTCATACGCCTTATTTCCTCTAAAAAGAACATTGAAATCATGAAAATCTCTTCCTGCGGCGCCAAGTATAATTATTTTCTTTCTGTTTGTCTTCTCCATTCCACCACAAACAATATTTAAAATTAAAAATATAATAATCTAATCAAACAGCCTTTTTCTCTCGATAAAAAATCTCAAAAGGTTTAAAAGGTTTGAATTCCAAATAAATTTAACGGCCAGTGTAGCCAGTTATCTGATCTTTATGGCAAATGCTGAAGAAGAATATAATGCATCGAAGATAGTTGTATTAGAGGGTGTGCAAGGAGTTCGAAAAAGGCCAGCAATGTATATAGGCTCTACAGGTTCAAGCGGGGTTCTACATCTACTTTTTGAGCTTATAGACAATGCTGTTGATGAAGCAATGGCTGGCTATTGCAAAAACATCACTGTGCACCTTATGCAAGATGAGACTGGCGATATAGCAGAAGTAATAGACGACGGTAGAGGAATACCTATTGATATTATTCCAAAATATAACAAAAGCGCACTAGAGGTGGTGATGACATCGCTCCACTCCGGTGCAAAGTTTTCAAACGAGGTTTACAAAACAGCAGGCGGATTGCACGGTGTTGGGCTTACTGTAGTAAACGCACTCTCTGAGTTTGTAGAAGTTAGAATAAGAAGGGGCGGCAAAGAATACATGCAAACTTTTAGTAGGGGGGTGCCCACATCAGAGCTTAAAGAAGTAGGCCCAGCGACAAATACAGGCACGGCAATAAAATTTAAGCCAGATAAGGAGATTTTTCCTTCGCCAACATTTGATTCTACAGCACTTAAAGAAAGGCTTAAATATACAAGTTTTCTTAACCCCGGACTCAAAATTCTCTTCATAGATGATAGATTCGGCGCACACGAAGAAGAAACCTACTATTCGGAGAACGGATTGCTAGACTTCTTGAAAGAGCTAAACAAAGGAATAGCTACAATAACAAGTCCAATATACTTCAAAAAAAACGTTGAACAGAATATATTGGAGTTTGCACTGCAATACAACAGCAGCTACGAGGAAAAGCTGGAATCGTTTGTGAATAGCATAAAAACAGAAGAAGGGGGAACTCACGTAATTGGCTTTAGGGCGGCACTAACAAGGGCGATAACAAATTATATAGAAAAGAACAAAATGCTGAACGGGAAAAAAGAAATCAAGATAAACGGCGATGATGTAAGAGAAGGTCTTGCTGCGATAGTGAGTATAAGAATACCAAACCCTGAATTTGAGGGCCAGACAAAAGAGAAGCTCGGGAACAGCAAGATAAAAAGCATTGTAGAAACAACATTCTATACTCTTTTTTCTCAATATCTTGAAGAGCACCCTATTGATGCGCGCGCAATAGCAGAGAAAGCAATGAACGCTGCTGTTGCTAGGGAGAGTGCAAGAAAAGCCAGAGAGCTTGTTAGAAAAAAGAACATATTTGATGGCTCTGTACTGCCGGGCAAGCTTGCTGATTGCATAAGTGCAGATCCGGAGAAGAGTGAGCTTTTCATCGTTGAGGGTGAAAGCGCAGGCGGTTCAAGCAAACAGGGCAGAGACAAGATGATACAGGCAGTATTACCTTTAAGAGGGAAGATTCTTAATGTTGAAAAAGCGGCAGATGAAAAAATATTTGAAAATGCAGAACTTCATGCAATGGTTGCCGCTTTTGGCACAGGAATAAAAGAAACCTTCAATGTTGAAAATATAAGGTATAAGAAAATAATAATAATGACTGATGCAGATGTGGATGGCAGCCATATAAGAACGTTGCTTCTAACGTTCTTTTACAGATATTTAAGAAAAATTATAGAATTGGGTTATGTCTATATAGCACAGCCACCTCTTTATAAGGTCTCAAAAGGAAAAGAGGTTTATTATTGCTATTCTGATGCTGAGCTTAATGAAAAGCTAAAAGAACTGGGAAGCGATGCAAACGTGCAAAGATACAAAGGCCTTGGAGAGATGAATCCGGAGCAGCTCTGGGAGACAACAATGAATCCTGAGAAGAGGATGCTTAAAAAAGTGTATATAGCAGACGCAGAGAGGGCAGACAGGCTCTTTTCAATATTAATGGGAATGGATGTAAGCGAGAGAAGAAAATTCTTAGAAGAGCACGCAAGCGAAGTTGCATTCCTAGACGTATAAGGTGTATAGATGGAGAAGATAATCCCGACTCAGCTTGAAGATGAATTACAATCAAGCTATATAGATTATGCGATGAGTGTAATAATAGGAAGGGCTATTCCTGACGCTAGAGATGGCCTTAAACCTGCGCAGAGAAGAATACTTTATGCGATGTATAATATTAATAATCTCCATAATCAGCCAACAAAAAAGAGCGCAAGGGTTGTTGGAGAAGTTATAGGTAAATATCATCCGCATGGTGATATTGCTGTTTATGATACCTTAGTAAGGCTTGCCCAGGACTTCGCTATGAATCATGTCCTTGTTGAGGGCCAGGGGAACTTTGGCTCCATAGACGGAGACCCGCCTGCAGCGATGCGTTATACTGAAGTAAGGCTTACAAGTTTTGCCGAAGAAATGCTGCTGATCTTGATAAAGATACTGTTGAGTTTGTACCCAACTTTGATAACACTGAAAAAGAGCCATTGACGCTGCCGTCTAAGATCCCAAATCTACTTGTAAATGGTGCATCTGGAATTGCTGTTGGGGTTGCAACAAGCATACCACCACACAATCTGACAGAGGTATGTGATGCTATAATATACACAATAGAGCATGAAGATGTGACAGTAGANGATCTGCTTAAAATAATAAAAGGACCAGACTTCCCTACAGGGGGCATAGCACTCATNTCAAACAGCGCTTACAATGGCTACAGATATGGTAGGGGGCAGGTGACAGTAAGGGCAAAAGCAACAATAGACGAAAAAAAGAACGAAATAATAATAAGTGAAATTCCATACAATGTAAACAAATCAGAGCTTATTAAAAGTATAATNGAGCTCGTAAGAGAGAAGAAGATAACTGGCATATCTAACCTAAGAGACGAAAGNGGAAAAGAGGGCGTGCATATTGTAATAGAGTTAAAAAACGGAGAGAATGGAGACAGTGTGCTCAATGCACTCTACAAACATACACAGCTTGAAGTGACTTTTCCTATAATAAACCTTGCGGTTGTCGGCAAAAACCTCAAGAACTTCAATATTTTGCAGCTTGTCCAGACATTTATCAATTACAGAAGAGAGATAATAAAGAGAAGGACAACCTTTGAGCTAAATAAAGCAAGTGAAAGAGTGCACATACTTGATGGTCTTATAATAGCAATTTCAAACATCAATGATGTTGTTAAATTAGTAAGGGAAAGCGCTTCAATAAGCGATGCAAGAGCAAAGCTAATGGAATCTTTTTCGCTCAGCGAGAAGCAGGCTAACGCAATACTTGAAATGAAACTTAGTAGGCTTACGCATTTAGAATATGATTCGATAAGTAGTGAGCGCTCNAGCCTTTTAGAAAAGATAAAGTACTACAACGAAGTTTTATCAAATCCAAAAGAAGTGGATAAAATAATANTCAATGAAACTACAGAGATAAANCAGAAATATGGAAGAAGCAGGAGAACAGAGATAGTTGAAGTAGAAGAAGAGGAAATAGAGCTTGAAGAGGAAGATTTGATAAGCAACGAGANAACAACCATNATATACACTAATACAGGTTATATAAAGAGGATGAGCCTCGATTACTANAAAGAACAAGCGAGAGGTGGCAAAGGAATTATTGCCATAAACCTTAAGGAGGGCGACTATGTTAAGCAAATAATGACGTGCAACACAAAAGATTACCTGCTCTGTATATCAGACAAAGGACGCGCATACTGGCTTAAGGCTTATAGAATACCAGAAGGAAATCGCTATTCTGAAGGAAAGAGTATTGTAAATCTGCTTAATCTGAAAGAAGAGAAGATAATAGTCTTATTCCCACTGCGTGATCTTGAAAATTCAAACATAGTATTACTAACAAAGAAAGGTTTGGTAAAGAAAATGAGTGCAAGNCTNTTNTCAAGACCTAGATCAACNGGCATAACGGCAATTACCCTTAGAGAGAACGATTCTATTGTTGACGCTATATCATACATTAATGAGAAATACTTGTTTATAATGAGTAAATTGGGCAAAGCCATAAAGTTTGAAGAGGCCGAGCTAAGACCTATTGGTAGGGGTGCGATGGGGGTAAGAGGCATAAGGCTTGCAAGTAGCGACGAAGCTAAGAATATAATAGCTGCTGGTGATGTTGGTTATATACTAACAGTTACGGAAAACGGATATGGCAAGCTCACAGAGGTGAGCAAATACAGAGTGCAAAAGAGAGGAGGTATGGGTGTATTAAACATTAAGGTTACAGAAAAAACAGGTAATGTTGCAAAATCTATATTCTTAAGTGGAGAAGCAAACGTGGTTTTAATAAACTCAAAAGGTATAGCAATCTCGTTTAATGCGGCAAGTATAAGAATAACCGGAAGAAACGCGAGCGGAGTAAGGCTTATGAAGCTTGATGAAGGCGCAAAAGTGATAGACGCACAGGTCTTTACATAACCTTCATTCCCTCCAGAATTTTCTGTATTTTATATAATTTTTTTGTGCTTCTATTAAATCTATAAGGAAATATTTGTAATCGCTTCTTACCATTTTAAGTATCTTTGCAGCGGTTTTTACACCTATGCCATATGTTGAAAGTGCGATAAGTGCCCTTTTACCATACTCGTTTATTAAATCTGCGCATGTAAGGCTCTCAGAATAATACTCTCTTTCTTTTTCAGATAATTTCTCTCCTTTTTTCACCTTTTCTATACTTTCCATATACTCATCTTTATATACAGCTATCATGTTGCTTCCGCATGCTGGGCACTTTATCTTATCACCTTCTTTCAGCTCGTTTAAGATTTTGGAAAACCTAAATCCGCAAAAAGTGCATAATAACTCAACCTTCTTTTCTTCCATACCTTCTATAAATTGTTTAAGTTCGTCGCTTCCAGGAGTGGCTGGCAAAAGAAGCTCTTTGTAATAATATGCTGATCTAAGCACCTCATTTGCAAAAGGGCTTAGTTCACCGAAATCATAAAACTCAAAACGCAGTTTTCCTGCTCTAAGCGAGCTAAGAAATTCATTTACATGTTCAACATCATAGTAGTTCTTGTATAAATCTCTTACAACTTCCTTATAAATTTCGCTTTCTTTGTAAAGCTGGATAAGCCTATCAGCAACATTTCTTGTAACTGTCGCTTCTTTTTCAATTACACCGAAAAGTTTTGCGGTTTGTACAAACTTGTATCTGAAAAGCTCTGACTGCGCAATAATCACGCTGTTGTTTACTAGGTTTTCTATGTTGAACTCTTTTAATATGCTTAGGTCTCTTTTTATGTTTGGTCTTTTCTTTGCAAGGCTGGTGTCTAATATAATTGCATACGGTGTTGTCTTTATTGTGATAGTGCCTGCATCAGCAGTAAAAATGCTGCCTATTATTTTGCCTAAAAAGTCGTTAGCAAGCTTTCCTAGCGGTGAATAAATTATCACATAATCTTCGCGTATCTCTACAGGTATCTTGCCCTTCTCGAACCTATAATATTTGTTCTGCTTTTCAAAGAATAAGCGCATTTCTTTGCTTAATTCGTTGCTTATGCTTTTTTCTATGAAGCCTATGTCTTCTTTTTCTAAAAGAGTTCCTACAGCATCAGCAACCTCAAACGAAACAGGAATATCTTCGCCCTCCCAATCCGGAATAGCGGCTTCTATGCTTGTTGAAGGCTCAACATAGATTATACCTTTATCTATGCTAACAACATGCCACGGTAAGCCCTTCGCTATAAAATCTGAGCCTTCATCTATATAATTTGCAACGAATCTTTCATCAAGCGACGAAACAATCTTATTTGTTGCAATATTTTTAACTATAAATCTAGAAACATCTGGTATTACACTTATATTATTTATAAAATATTTTATGGTCTTCGAACCTCTTAGTATAAGGCCATTTGTGCGTTTTATAATGTGCTGTTCTTCAAGTGTTTTGAGTATTCCTTCAAAAGTCTCTTTTTTAAGATCAATGAAAGGTCCTGCTCTTGATAAAATCTTTAGCACTTTGCTTTCACTTATGCTATTATATTCAAGAGCGATTGAAGCGATCTGATTGGCAGCAACATCAGCGGGGTTTCTTTCCATCTTCTCCTTTTCAAGTCTTCTTTCGATAGAGAGCCTTGCAATCGTTCCTGATTCTAATGCATCGATAACGCTTCCTACTATTATTGTGCCTTTAGCTTCGCCATTGATGCCGTGGCCGCTTCTTCCAACTCTCTGTATAAGTCTTGTCACCTGCTTTGGAGAGCCGTATTGCATTACAAGATCAACATCTCCTATATCTATACCAAGCTCTAAAGAGCTAGTTGCAATAATGTTTCTTATTTCGCCTTTCTTAAAAGCATCCTCTACCTTTATTCTTTCTTCCTTGTCGAGCGAGCTATGATGAATTGCAACAGGCCCGAATTTGTATATATTTGATAAGTGTATTATTTTGCTCCCAAGCGACTCTGCAACCTGTCTTGTATTCACAAAAAGTATGCTCTTCTTGTTTTCTTTTATAAGCGAGATAATCCTTTCTATCCTTGCAATTGATTCTTTATCAAGCGAAAATTTTTCTCTAAGCTCTTTGTAATTATATATTGGATCGTTTGGCTTCTCTACCTTTAATGAAAACTTCTTCTCGCCGCTGTCCTTTATTGTTTTGTATTCTCTTTTTCCAAACAAGAAGATTGCAGCCTCATCAAGATCACCTACGGTTGCACTTATCCCTATTCTCTGAAATTCGCCAGCAATTTCGACCAGTCTCTCAAGCGCAATAGAGAGCTGGGCTCCTCTTTTTGTGTGGTATAATTCGTGTAGTTCATCCACGATAACCGCTTTGACATTACTCAACGCATTTCTAATTGACTTTGTGATTAGTATAATCTGCAGCGTTTCTGGTGTTGTTATTAAAAGCTGTGGTGGCTTTCTTACCTGTGCACTTCTTTCTTTGCTGGGTGTGTCTCCGTGTCTCACGGCTATACTTATATTAAATCTATTGCAAATATCCTCAAGCCTTCTTAGCAAATCTCTGTTAAGTGATCTAAGCGGCGTAACATAAATCGCACTGATTCCAGCAGAAGACTCTTTTCTAATCTTTTCAATAATGGGAAGGATAGCCGCTTCGGTTTTGCCTGTTCCTGTTGGGGCGGTTATTATACAATTTTCTCCACGCTCAACCTCTCCAATCGCACGCTTTTGTATCTCGCTAAATTCTTTGAATTTTGATAAGAAATACCCGTAAACCTCTTTTTTATCTTCAAGCAAAAGACCACTTTAACCAAAGAAGTTAATAATAGCACTCCCAAGCGAATTTCTTTTTTCGTTGTTTACAGAATAGCTAACATTAAGAGCCACCCTTAAGCCTAGTGGAACACCTGTTATTATGGTGTCGTTCTGATAGCACGTTGCTGTGAGGCTTACATTTGCACCAGGTGCAATGCTAACGTTTGCGGGTGTTTGTTTGCCTTTTCCAATGAAACAGCTTATACTGTTTATTGTAACGCTACTATTAATGATGTTCTTTAGGGTAAAGTATATCTGGCCATTTGCAAACTTTACGTTGCTGCAGCTAAAGTTCTCAACATTGCAATAGTTTGTAAATCCAGAAGAGAAAACAAACGAGCTTCCATTTGCACCAAGTTCTTTAAGTAATCTTATATTTACAGGCACAGCAGGAAGTATTTCGCTTTGGTTGACAAGCGAGAAAAGGGTAAAGTTATATGGTAATATAAACGTGCTCGTTCTCACAAGACCAAACTTACCTATATTATGTGATGTTTGGAATATGTATGTGCTGCAATAGCTCTGGTTAGTGGTGTTTGTTATTATGCCATAGCAGACAAGGCTTACTGGGTTTTGATTGATGCTTGGCACAATAACAGCATTCGGGTATGCTAAAATCCTTGCAGCAGATGGTGAATTTGTTGGGAAATAATATGCTTTATAATCAGCAAGTAAGATTGCGTTGTTTGGCATGAAGTTTTCCATTTTGTTAAATATGGGGTTGTTTGGCAACGGGTTGGTATAATTTTTATCAGTAAGATTTAGGCATGAACCATTTTTATATACAACATTCTTTATCCAGCCGTTAGAGTACCAGCTGCATAGTGTTATGTTTTTTCCAAGTTCTGCAAACGTAACATTATTGCCATTAACTCTTTTTGTATATAGCTCGCGTTTACCGCTTCTAATGCACTAAGTATTGCATTTTGGTTTATGCTCCCTTTAAGCCATATTGAGTAGATAGAGCTGCCGTTTGAATAGTTTGCGTAAGCAACGCCTATCTCACTTATGTAATTATGTGCAATCCCGATTAGTGAAGTAAAGAGTGTATATGGTAAGTTAAGGTCCGCAAAATTTAGTTCGCTGATTGAATAATTATAATCCAAAAACGTAGCAAGAAGTGCTCCTGTAGAAGTAAGGTTTGCCTCTTTCAAATATATAAGACCCTTTGGGCTTATCGGCGCATAAGCTTCTAATGCCTGTGGTGCCTTTACATTTATAAATGTAGTAGCAACAGTTTTTGACCTGTCAACTATAGGATAAAGTTTTGCAGGATCTGCTACCGCAGTTATATTATATGTGCCGTTTGTATTGGGGGTGAAGTTAAAGTAAAAAACGGCTTCTTTTCCGCTTGGTATTGTAAGGCTATACTCTCTGCTTGCATTTCCGTTTACTAAAACCTCAAACCCCATTCCATTTATGTTACTACTTCCTACATTATTAACATTGATCTGTACCACCGCTTTTTGAAATGGAAAGATTGTGCTGTTGCTGCTTGAAAGTGTTACTTCTAGGTTTACTGGCGGTTGGTAAGTAAATCTAATATAAAGAGCTACTAAAACCACAGCGACAAAGAATACTAATATAAGATAATCTATTTTATTCATTTTTCTCAACCTACTAGTTTGTTGGTTTGCTTTTTAGCTCATTCACAGCTTCTTTTACCTTATTTATTATATTATTAAATTCTTCCTTGAAAAGGCCGTTTGCCCATGCTTCAACATCATATTTGTCGCCTATCTCTGGCATTTTGAAGTAAAACTTTCCTTGGCTGTTTTCAATAATGCCCATTTTTTTGAATCTAAGCAGGTGGTATCTAAGCGTCTTCTCGTTTATATCCTGCCAATTATTATTTATATATTCCTTTAGCTCAGCTATGTTTGGATCGAGCCTCTTTATAAACTGGAAGTAGAGCAAAGCATCAAGCACAGCAATAGCACTGAGCCTTGACTCGCCTGGATTAATTATGCCAAGGGATAAAGCAAGCCATCTTGCTATCGAACGCCTTGTCTCGAGCACCTCTTTGGTAAGCCTCATATCCCTTAGTGTTATCTCATTTTCTATAAGCTCAGCTTCATTAAGCATAAACGCACCAAAAATATATGTGTATACAAATTTAAATTAGTTAAGCCTACTCTTATATATGGAAACCTACGTTGGCACCTCTGGCTGGATGTATAGCTGGAACAAAGAAGGTAGCCTTGAATGGTATATAAACAACTCTGGCTTAAATGCTGTAGAGCTTAATGCAAGCTTCTACAGGTTTCCGTATCCAAACCAAATAAAGCACTGGGCAAGCATTGGAAGCAGCATATCCTGGGCTGTTAAAGTAAATAGGCTTATAACCCACCAATACAAGCTTAGCGAGAATAGCTACGAACTTTTGGAGAGATTTCTAAACCTGTTTAAGCCACTTGACGAGCATATAAGCTATTATCTTTTTCAGCTTCCGCCTTCTATAACACCAAACATAATAAAAAACATAGAGCTATTGCTTAAGAAATTTGATATCGCTGAAAAGTTTGCGCTTGAGCCAAGAGCGAGTGAGTGGTTCAACGAAAANGTTTACAAGCAGCTTAAGGAACTTGGCATAACATTTGTNAGCATAGANGCACCATTTGCAAGCGTTATAGAGAAAACCTCAAACAACATATANTTNAGGCTTCACGGCAGGAAGAGCTGGTATAGCTATAACTATTCAGATAAGGAGCTTGAGGNGCTATTTTTGCAGATAAAGGAAAAGAATCCTAAAAAAGCTTTTGTCTTTTTCAACAATGATCATGACATGCTAGGCAATGCAAGGAAATTCATAAAAATAGCATCGCGTTTTGGTTCTGGTTGAGCATATACTTCTAAGCCTGTATGGCCCAGGCGTTGTATAAAGATATTTATATTTAATAAAGACAAATCAAAAACATGCCAACCTTAGAGTTAAGTGTTGAGAGCAACCCGCAAGAGCTAATAGCCTTCAGGAGAAACGAACTTG
>JGI20128J18817_1000564_pt1 | contig 11190 bp, 10 predicted proteins | sample JossMetagenome_FD_18817 | JGI IMG/M metagenome (IMG submission 18817)
CCCCGACTCGCTCTTCGCGACCGACATCATAGTCGGCCACCCAGGGGAGGACGAGGAGGCATTCATGAGAAGCGTTGAGCTGGTTAAGAGGTTGAGGTTTGAGAGGGTCTACCTGGCACAGTACAGCATAAGGCCCAGGACCCTCTCGGCGTCAATGCCCCAGGTGCCTGAGCCTGTAAAGAAGGAGAGAAGCCTGCGCATTCTAAGCGTCATACAGGAGGTCGAGACGGAGATCTACAAGGCCTACATAGGTAGGGAGCTGAAGGCCTTGGTCACATCGAGAGGGTTTAGGGACAGTTACTACGTGGCCAGAGCTGAGAACTACTTCCCTATCTCAATACGGGAGGACCCCAATATTATGGGCAGGTGGATAAGAGTAAAGGTCACCGACGCCACTTACTTTGACCTAAGGGGTTATGTCGCTTCGCCTCTCTGACACCCCTATATCTAACTGGTATAACCTCTAGTCCCGCCCTGAGGGCTGTGACCTGAACCGCATAGTCGTCGGAGGCCACAGCGACCTTCTTCCCACAGCCCCTCACCTCCAGGGCCAGGGCTATCACCCCTAAGTCAGCCCTGCTGAGCCTGTCAAGGGTTCTGGCCGACCTGGCGACACCTATAGCCTCCTCGATAAATTCCTGCTCCGGATCGATAACAAGTAGCTTGCCTGCCTCAAGGGCCCTCTCAAGATCGGTCCTGGAGCCTTCGTCCCTTACCTCATCCACCACCAGGCCAGTGGTTACCGACAGAGGAAGCCTCAGCTGGACGCCCGCGAAGAGAGCGCCAGCGTCGAGAACAACAACTCCCTCTATGTCACCAATAGCTGAGCAGGCGCGCGAAGAGCCTCTCATAATAGTTCGCCCACCAGTTGAACCTGGCAACCCTAAGGGGCCTTGGGCAGGGGCCTACAGACACCAAAGCCCCTGGCCTCAGGGAGTGCTTGACCTGACCATCAATTACAAGGTATGCAGCGCCACTGTCCTCCCTAAGCCTTATCGTAAGCTGCTCACTTCTTGACATAACTACGGGCCTCAGATAAAGCTGGACGGGGTTAAGGGGGGTCAGAACTATAACGTCGAGCCTTGGGTCAATGATTGGTCCGCCCGCGTTCAGGCTATAGGCGGTTGAGCCCGTTGTAGTCGAGATCACTAAGCCGTCCCCGTCAAGGCCCATAACCCTTTCACCTCTGGTCATTACATTAAGCCTTACCATCTGGCCCTCAGCGGTAAAGACAACAATGTCGTTTAGGGCGCAAGGAGTAGCGGCCCCCTCGACTTCGGCCCTAATCCTCTGGTGCTCCACGATTTCAAATTCCCCCCTTAAGAACTCGGGAACCCTCTTGCTGAGCTCCGTCTCGTCAACGTCTAACAGGAAGCCTCTCTTTCCAGCCCTCACGGCCATGAACACCACATCGTTGTCTCCTGCCTTAATTGCAGCCCTCAGGAGCGTTCCATCACCCCCTATTACGATAACCCTGTCTGGCGGATCCCTATCAAGTGAAAACGTCCGTAGGCCTCCAAGTCTTCCTGGGTAGGCTTCAGCGCTCTCCACCTCTATTAGCGGCTCCCATCCGGCCTCCTTCACGCGTTGAATGACCTCAAGCGCTATTCTCTCGGCTACGTCGCTGGAAGGCCTCACTACAAGCCCTACGCCTGATCCCAAGGCCTCGTCCAAGAGGTCAAAGGAGGCTGGTAGGCTTTATTACTTAACATGAATTAAAGCTTGCAGGGGGCCGAGGCTGGCGGCTCACGGGCCCGATGGGGCCTGAGGAAACACCGCCCTCTCAGCGGCAGCCGGACCCCGTAAGGGGCCTGGGTGATACCCAGGGCAACGGCACAGAGACGACACGGCCTCCACGGTATGTCGATGAGGCCTTGAGGGGGCCCTGGCGACAGGGCCCTAGTAACGGGCTGAGCATCGTGGAGGATGCGGTGAAACGGCCGACCCCGGCGGAGCAAGGCGGGGGCCTGTGAGGAGCCGCGCGAGGCCCTCAGGCCGCGTAGTCGGATGCCGCCGAAGTACAGAAGGCGGGTTATAGCCTCGGCCGTTTGTCCCTACACTCTCACTTCAATTACTTTACGTGTATTCACGATCGAGCGTAGGGACTTCCACCTCGCCCACAGGGCCCCATCGCGCCTGTGAGTATCATGGGCGGCTGTCGGGCCCAACGGCACGGGGCCCCCATCTACGGCCGCGGCGCCCTCCCCGCCCTCATCACCCTCGCCCTTGGGGCAGCGCCCCCATCAGGTGAGGGGTCATCCGTGGGATCTTTTACAGACTAAATATAAAAGGGTTTCCATTGATGTAAAAAGGATTCAACCCCAGGGAGGCCTTTTGAGCGAGCTAGTGAACTACGGCTGCGTTAAGGTTGAAGTAAGGCGCGCGGAACAAGCCTTGGCCGCGCTCAAGGCCAAGGGCCTGATCGCCAAGGCCAAGCCTAAGAGGGAGAACGGCAAGCTTAAGATACCGGTCCTTGACTTACTAAAGGCTTCCTCAACCTTATCAGGCCTAGGCATAGAGTCAGAGCCGTGCGAGGACCTCTTCGAGTCTTCAAGGCCCTCCGGCATACCCAAGGAAATAGGGCTTTCGAGCTTCATCAAAATAGGCGACATAGTTATCTTCAGTAGGTCAAGTGGCATCCCCTTTGACGCCTATGTAAGGGCTGCCCAAGCCGTAACGAGAATCTACCCAAGGCTAGAGTCTGTTTTCCTCAAGGTCGGTACAGTGGGAGAGCTTAGGCTCCCTCAGCTCGTGTTGCTTTACGGCAGCGGCTCGACGCTGACCAGGGCAACAGAGAACGGCCTTCACTTTCTGGTCGATGTAGCCAAGACCTATTACAACCCAAAGCTGGCGGGCGAGAGGCTGAGAGTCTCAAAGGAGGTCTCCGAGGGGGAGCTGATACTTGACATGTTTGCAGGGGTAGCCCCGTTCTCCATAACAGCGGCCTCGGCCGCCAGGTGTGAGGCTGTAGCAGTTGACGTAAACCCCTATGCGGCTTATCTCGCTGCCAGGAACGTGGCTCTAAACGCGAGAAGGCTCAAGGGCAAGGTCACGGTTATGTGGGCAGACTCACGGACGCTACCTGACGTCCTCGAGGGTGAGTTTGACCGGATTATAATGAACAACCCGACCTCTGTGCTTGACTTCATAGGTCCTGCCTGCGCGTTGGCAGCTAAAGGGGCCAGGCTTCACGTGTATATTCTCACCGCTGATGAGGGTGCAGCCCTTGACCTAGTTACATCGACGGCCTTGAAGTACTGCGGCTCTGTGAGGCCCATAGGTGTCCATAGGGTCCTAGAGTACAGCCCCTCCCAGAACATATACTCCGTTGAACTGCTTGTAAAGGCCTAGAGGGCCAGGATGAACGCCATGACGCCACTTATGAAGACGCCATCGAAAACCCCTGCGCCCCCTACGCTCAGCATGGGCGCCCTTAGCTCGCGGAAGCTCTTTGACAGCCTTATTATGTCAGCGCCTATTAGGCTGCCCACCGAGCCCCCTATGTAAGCTGCCGTGGCCGCAGCCACGCCAAAGCCAACAGACGCCACAGCAACCAGCGCGGCTATAAGGGGTGCTACGAATGCCGGCACCACTATTCCAACGCCTGCTACAGGCCTTGAGAGGAGATAGACCACCGCTGAAGTCAAGCCCACGTCAAGTAGCGCCGCTACGCCAAAGCGCCACGAGTAAGGCGAGTTAAGGAGTAAATAGGCAAATACGCCTGACGATATTATCGGCACCAGCGCCCCGCCCACGTTAACGGCTAGAATGGTCTTGACCTCTCTTGTCCTAATTCTCGGCACAGGGATTGGTATGCCGAAGAACTCCACGTAATCAACGTCAAGCTCTGTTACAAGGGCCCCTGTGCTTACCCTAGCTATGGCTATGTTGAGGAAGCTCAGAGGGGGACTCAGGGCTATGAGAAGCGTTGCCAGCGCCCAAAGAGGCCAGGCAAGGCGGCTGCTGGAAACGCTGGCCACAAGCCCAGGAAAGCCCAGGAACAGGAACACCAGGAGAGCCCCGATTATCAGGTAGCCCCATAGGAAGGCTGGGTGAGTTGGGTAGGAGATTATTAGCCTGCCGTGTGACCTTAAGCTACCTCGGCCCAACTAAGTCCCTGGGGAAGCCACGCGAGGAGGTAATATAACGTTTGTCAAGACGTTAAATGCCGGCTTGAACCTTGAAGAACTTGGGCAACTTGACGCCCCTCTGCCCCTTGTACTCGCCCGAGTACGGCCTCTCTGACGGCGTCTCAAGCTTAACTAAAACGAGGTGTAGAAACCTTTCCCCAGCGTAAAGCCTGACCGGGAACTCGCTCCCTATCACCTCAATTGTCAGCTGGCCCTCAAAGCCCGCGTCAACCACCGTGCTTGGTATGTAGATACCCGTCCTTGCCCAGGTGCTCCTTAGGTTGACCAGGCCGGCCAGGTAAGGAGGCAGTTTCACGTACTCCAACGTGTGGAGCAGGTAATGCCTGTGGGGCTCGATCACAAAGCTCTCCCCCTCACGACATTCATAGAACTCCTCAGGAGTACCAGGCGCCCTGGGGTCCAGCACCTTATCGGTGTCCTTGAAGGCGCAGTAGCCATTGCCTAACCTTAGGTCAAGGCCGTTCTCCCTCACGACCTCATCATCTAAGGGCTCTACCACTAGCTCGCCGGCCTTTAGGAGAATCCTGATGTCTTTGTCGCCCAGTATCAAGGCTCTCCGGTCGTAATTTAGCCCAGAAGTTTAAAGGGCCTAAATCCCTTTTACCACTATAAGTGGTATAGCCAATGCGCAGCGCGAAGCCCGACGTCAAAAGGGTTTTAATTCCTCAGTGCCATGAGCCAGCCGATGGCCTATGAAGGACCCTGCGAGCTTCATGGAGGGTTTAAACATTGTCCTGAAGGAGGCCTGGAGAAGGCCTAAGTACAGGGCCATAATGATAGCTGTTGCTGCCCTGGCAATAATAGCGGCTATAGCTACTGGGGCGGCCGTAGCTCACGCCGTAGGTACCTCGACCACTACAGCCACGAGTGATCAGGTTACGTCACCTTACGTGATGTCGGTACTCGGTAAGGCGATAGGAGCAGGTCTCGCCGTAGGCCTAGCCGGCATAGGAGGGGGCTATGCGGTTGGCGTAGCAGGGGCCGCAGCCATCAGCGCCGTAGCTGAGAAGAGGGAGGTCTTTGGAACGGCCTTCCTCTTCGTGGTCCTCGGCGAGGGAATCGCCATCTACGGCCTGCTGATAGCTATAATAATAGCCTTTGTTCTGCCCACGGCTTAAAGGGTCCTTCCTAAAACCCTTGAACTTTTTCATATTCGCCAGAGCGTCAAGGACCTTCTACCAGGCCAGGGCGTCACTTAATAGAGTCACGGTAGTCAGTGACCTGAATGGGAAGCCTCTACCATGGCCAGCCCGCTTACATTATTATAAACGCCAGCGAGAGCTGCCACCCCGTAGTCGATGCTGGCTATAAGCAAAATAATATAAATAAAAAGAGATAGGTAGGATTAGCCTATGGCAGTCATCCTTTAAACCGACTCCTTCTTCTAATCTGACACAGCCAAGGTGAAGAGAGTGCCAGGGCCTCAGCGAAAGAGGTGGCAGGAGAGCTTCTCAGAGTGGTTCGACTGGGTGCTCGAAAGGGCTGAGGTCTACGACTACGGCAGGTACCCAGTTAAAGGTATGGGAGTCTGGATGCCGTATGGCTTCCAGATAAGGAAGAGGGTACTTGAGCTCATTAGAAACCTCCTGGACTCAAGGGGGCACGAGGAGGTCCTCTTCCCCCTCCTGATACCTGACTGGATGCTGGCCAAGGAAAGCGAGCACATAAGGGGCTTTGAGGACGAGGTCTACTGGGTAACGCATGGCGGCCTGGAGCCCCTTGACGTTAAGCTGGCCCTTAGGCCCACGAGCGAGACCCCTATCACATACTACGAGTCCCTTTGGATACAGAGCTACAAGCAGCTTCCAAGGAGGTTCTATCAGATAGTGAGCGTCTTCAGGTATGAGACTAAGGCCACAAGGCCCATGATAAGGCTGAGGGAGGTCACGAGCTTTAAGGAGGCCCACACAGTTCACGAGACCTTTGAGGACGCTGAGAGGCAGGTCCTTGACGCCATTGACATATATAAGAAGTTCTTTGACTCGCTCTACATACCTTACCTCGTATCTAAGAGGCCTGACTGGGATAAGTTCGCGGGGGCCCTCTACACAATAGCCTTTGACACAATAATGCCAGACGGCAGAACCCTTCAGATAGGGACTGTCCACAACCTTGGCCAGAACTTCACTAAGGCCTTTGGGTTCAGAATACAGAGGAGTGATGAGACCTTTGACTACCCGTGGCAGACAAGTTACGGCGTGAGCGACAGGGCCGTTGCGACCATCATAGCGACGCACGGTGACGACCTTGGCCTGGTGCTGCCGTCCACCGTCGCTCCTTACCAGGTGGTTATAGTTCCTATACCACCTTCCGATAAAGACAAACTTGATACAGTCCTAGACTATGCAAGGCAGGTCCTTGAAGTGACTAAGGGGGCAGGCCTACGCGCACTGCTTGATGACAGAGGTGACCTGACGCCGGGCGAGAAGTACTACCTATGGGATGCCAAGGGTGTGCCAATAAGGATTGAGGTTGGCCTAAGGGAGGCGAGCTCTAAGACTGCCACGTTAGTCAGGAGGGTAGACCTCTCCAAGCGCGTCGTTAAGCTTGAGGACCTAGTTAACGAGCTTCAGAAGACGCTGCGCGACCTTGATAACACCTTATACGAAAGGGCCTGGAGGTTCCTAAGGGAAAGGGTGCTAAGAGCCAACTCTGTGGAGGAGGCGAAAAGGGCCCTGGACGAACGGGGAGGAGTAGTTGAGCTGCCATGGTGCGGCCTTGAGGATTGCGCTTTGAAGGCTGCTGAGCAGCTGAACGCCAAGGCGTTAGGTACCCCCTGGCCCTCTGAGCCAGCTGAGGGCAACTGCCCTATCTGTGGGCGTCCCGCGATGACTTACATGAGGTACGCAAGGCAGTATTGAAAATTATGAGCTCGGAGGGCTCCTTGTCGTCATTGCCTAGGGCTCGGAGTCCACCACACACTTCATCGCGCCTAGCTAAACTGTAGACGATCCTAAAAACGTTTACGAGCCCTCTGGCCAGCCCTCAGCCCCTACTAGGGGCACGAACAGGACCTCTAAGTCGTAAAATTCCTCGTAAGAGTCCGGTCCCTTCTTCTCAAAGACGGTCAGCACCTGACCCGACCTCCCCCCTATTGGTATCACCATCCTGCCGTTGACTGAGAGCTGAGAGAGGAGGCTACGAGGTGGCCTGGGCGCGGCAGCGGTCACCACTACCCTGTCGTAAGGGGCTGCCTCGGGGTAGCCAAGGCTGCCGTCGCCTACTATTACCGTGACCCTGTCCCCAAGCCCTATGGACCCTATAGCGCCCTTAGCCCTGGCCGCCAGCTCCGGTATCCTCTCGATAGTCCACACGTGACCCTTCTCGCCCACTAGCCACGCAAGTATTGAGGCCTGGTAGCCTGAGCCCGTCCCCACCTCGAGCACCTTCTGGCCCTTCCTGACCTGCAGCAGCTCCGTCATGCGGGCTACAACGCTTGGTGCGCTAATGGTCTGCCCGAAGCCTATGGGAAGGGGCCTGTCCTCATATGCGTAGGGCCTCTGGTCCTCTGGCACGAAGACCTCCCTTGGGATAGCCAACATGGCCTCCTCTACCTCCTTGCTGACTATGTAGCCGAGCGCCTTCAGCTCCTCCACCATCAGCCTCCTAGCGCGCTCGTAGACGCCCTCTTGACCGTCCACTAAGGCCTCTCCAAAATTAGCTCTAGCTGGCCTAAAGCTAATAGGTGCTCAGCGAGAGTGGGTGACGCGCTTGGAGATCGAAGGCCTGTGGTTCCACTTCAGGGCTCAGGGCCATGAGAACGTAACTGCAAGGCATCCAACTACTATAGAGATAACCAAGGAGGGCTTCCTCACTAAGCGCGGGGACTGCATAATAGGGGTTTCATCGGAGGCCGGCGCCCTAGACCTCCCCAGCTGGCTTAAGGAGAGAATAAGGGCGGGCTGGGTCGTCATAGTGGTCCTCTGCGCCTCTGATATCTGTGACTCAGCGGTAGGGGTCGGTGACCCAGGCCTTGAGCTAAGCGGGCCCACCAAGATCATATTAAGGAAAAGCACTTATGTAGAGCCTTCGACAGTAATGCTCAGGGCCAACAAGGCCGCAAGGGACTTGAGAAGAGACCTTGTAAAGGCGCTCTCCGAGGGCTCGGGGCTGGACGTTTATATGACCGCGGTCCCGCCCCCTTCCTACCTTAAACGGCTAAGTGTTAGTTTAGAATTGCTTTTAACCTCAAGAGGTTCTAACGCTCCTATGGCTTAAGGTGTAGCCGCTGTGGGCGTAAGAGTAAAGATGGTCTCTGAAATAGAGAAGATCATGGGCAACATCGAGCAAGTGAGGAACATAGGCGTAATAGCGCACGTCGACCACGGCAAGACGACAACTAGCGACGCCCTGCTCGCCAGGGCTGGCATAATCTCGGAGAGGGTTGCCGGCGAGGCGCTGGCGCTCGATTACCTTAAGGTAGAGAAGGAGAGGCAGATGACGGTCAAGGCGGCTAACGCAAGCCTCTACCACGATTACAACGGCAAAGGTTACATAATAAACCTCATCGATACGCCAGGCCACATAGACTTCACCGGGATGGTCACCAGGAGCCTCAGGGTGCTAGACGGCGCAATAGTAGTGGTTGACGCCGCTGAGGGCGTTATGACGCAGACAGAGACCGTCCTCAGGCAGGCCCTTGAGGAGAGGGTCAGACCCGTACTATTTATCAATAAGATAGACAGGCTGGTCAAGGAGCTCAGGCTCACGCCTGCGCAGATGCAGGACAGGCTCGTTGAAATAATAAAGGACGTGAACAACCTGATAGACATGTACGCCGAGCCTGAGTTCAAGGACAAGTGGAAGCTAAACCCTGCCGCGGGCAACGTGGCCTTCGGCAGCGCTAAGGACCAGTGGGGCATTACCGTCCCATTGGCGTCCAAGAAGGGCGTGAACTTTCAGCACATAATAGAGGCCTACTCCTCTGACGACAAGGAGAAGGTGGCAGCCCTCAACAGGAAGGTCCCACTCCATGAGACCCTCCTGGACATGGTAGTTAGGTTCGTCCCTAACCCCAAGGAGGCCCAGAAGTACAGGATCCCCAAGATATGGAAGGGGAGCATCGATAGCGACATCGGCAAGGCCATGATGGAGGCAGACCCCAACGGTCCTCTCGTGTTCTACGTCAATGCGATAAGGGTTGAGAAGGCGGGCCTCGTGGCGACCGGGAGGGTCTTCTCAGGGACCCTTGAGCCCGGCCGCGAGGTCTACATACTCTCGCAGAACTCGACGGGCAGGATCCTCCAGGTAAGCCTCTACATGGGTCCCTTCCGCGAGCTGACTAACAGGGTTACAGCGGGCAACATAGCCGCGGTCATGGGCATTGAGAACCTGAGGGCGGGCGAGACGCTCATGGACGTAGCGTATAAGAGCCAGGCAGCGCCCTTTGAGCAGCTTCACTACATAGCCGAGCCTGTCGTTACTGTAGCCATAGAGCCGACGAAGGTTCAGGACCTGCCTAAGCTCGTTGACGCGCTGAGGAAAATAACTATAGAGGACCCCAACCTGGTCACCAAGATCAATGAGGAGACAGGAGAGTACCTGCTCTCGGGCATGGGCCAGCTGCACCTTGAGATAGCGTTATGGATCCTCAAGGAGTTCTACGGCCTTGAGGTCAAGGCCAGCCCGCCCATCATAGTTTACAGGGAGTCTGTTAGGGAGCAGAGCGAGACGTTCGAGGGCAAGAGCCCGAACAAGCACAATAGGTTCTACATAAGCGTTGAGCCCCTCAACGAGGAGACGATAGAGCTAATACATAAGGGCGTGGTCAGGGAGGACCAGGACCCGAGGGACAGGGCGAAGATCCTCAGGGACCAGGCCAGCTGGGACTATGATGAGGCGCGCAGGATATGGGCCATCGATGAGAACATAAATGTCTTCGTCGACATGACCTCAGGCGTCCAGTACCTGAAGGACGTGAAGGACACCATAATAGGGGGCTTCAGGGTGGCTGTTAAGGAGGGTCCACTGGCTGCCGAGCCCGTTAGGGGCCTAAAGGTCGTGTTGCATGACGCCATAGTCCACGAGGACCCTGTTCACAGGGGGCCAGGCCAGCTCTACCCCGCGATAAGGAACGCCATCTGGGCTGGGATCCTCACGTCCAGGCCCACGCTGCTCGAGCCCATACAGAAGCTTGACATAAGGGTCCCCATGGAGTTCCTAAGCGCTGTCACAACAATAATAGTAAAGAAGAGGGGCAAGATCATTAACGTCGAGAGCACGGGCATGGGCACTAGGGTAATGGCTGAGATACCCATCGCTGAGAGCTTCGACCTGGCCGCTGAGCTCAGGGGCTCCACCGCTGGTAAGGCCATCTGGGGCACGGAGTTCAGCAGGTGGGCTCCCGTGCCTGACTCAATGCTAGAGGACCTCGTAAAGAAGATAAGGGAGAGGAAGGGCCTGCCTCCGAAGCCGCCGTCAGTCGATGACCTCCTGGGCCCCTAACCTCATAGCCATATAGTCTCTATCCTCAAGGTCCTGTAGCTGGCAGCCTTGCCTGACTTAAAGGACAGGTACTCGTCCTCATTAACCACCCCTACCCTATAGACAAGTGCAGCGCAGCTCTTCGTGACGGAGCCGCTGGCGAGACCACCCTCAGTGAGGAGGTCGAGGGCGCTCTCTATATCCTTGCCTGAAAGGCCGCAAGCGCCCTCAGGGTGCGTGTGAAATATCATGGAGGCCCTCACCCTAGGTATAGATATCCTGTACCTCTCGCCCTCGAGCACCAGGAGATCGCCTGTGTTAGCATATATGAACATGAACTCTACGCCTGTCTCAGTGGTCTCCTGCGCATACCTGGCCAGCAGGTGACGATCTAGGCGTAAGACAGACCTGGGGGCCGCCAAGTAAAGGCNTTCAACACCTACATGGTCGGAGGATAGCTGACCTGAGACCAGCCTCAGGCTTTTCCCGGCTATACTGAGCTCCTCGGAAGCCANGCTGCCAGGTATTACAAGCTCTATTGAGGACCTCCTCTCAAGCTCCCTCAGGGCATCAGAGGGGCTCAGGAGATAGGCTGGCACCTTTGAGCCCCACAGCT
>JGI20128J18817_1000577_pt1 | contig 11056 bp, 10 predicted proteins | sample JossMetagenome_FD_18817 | JGI IMG/M metagenome (IMG submission 18817)
GGGGGGGTTATCAGGAAAGTGTTGTCCGCGTTGTCCGCGTTGTCCGCAATGCAACCAGTTTTTTGAATATCACCGCGCCGGAGGCCGGCCGCCCCTCCCCCGCACGCCGTTCCGTGCCGCGCCCCACGCCTTCCGGGATCCCGTGCCGCTCGCGTGTCGCGCCCTGGGGTCCGCCGCCCCGGTATCCCAACACGGCCCCGGCCCGTGCCCCGGGATCCGCGGTGCCGGGAAAAGCGGCCCCCGTGCCGTGCCGCCCACGGGGGCGCACGCGGCCGTGTCCGGCGCCGGCCCGGGCCGGGATACACCGCGCCGTTATCCCCCAACCCCCGTTCCGGGCCGCGTTGCGGGCCGCGCACACTAGCGCAATTATTAACAGCGCCGCACGGGTCCCGTCGCGTGCCGTGGTATATCTGTATTGGTAGCGGCTACCAACGCACACCCCCGACCTGGCGGCGGGGCCGCGCGTACCGGTGCAATTACCCAATAGGGTTATTGGTAATCGCCGCGCCGTCCCGGTTCCCCGGCGGTGGGCCGCGGGCCGCGGGGCACCGCGCCGTACCCACGCCGTGCAATATCCCAATAACCTTATTGGGATATTACCGCGCACCGCGTTTCCGGCCACGTTGCGCCGTCCCGGCCGTGCGGGTAATATCAGCGCAAGTATTACTGTGGCGGCGTCCCGGCGCGGAACGGTTGTGTGTCGCTGGGGTTCACCGCGCGGGTACCGGCCCGGATCTCGGCGGTGGGGATCCCGGTGCGGATCCGGGACCGGCACGGCACGGGGCCGCGCGCCTGGTGGGGGTCCGGGGACCGTTCCGGAACGGGGCCGGGCGCCCCGCGTACTATACGCCCGCCGGCGGGCCGGCCCAAAAGCTTAAATACCACCTGCGCCGGTATTACCGGCGGTGGTGGCAATGGCACACGCAACGGCCGGGCAACACCGGCGCGGACACCTGGGCAGGAGGAGGGCCATCTCCGAAATGCTGGGCGTTATAATACTGCTGACTATAACGGTGGTCACCGCGGTTCTGGTCTACCAGATATTCATAGGCAAGGCCAACATCGCCGCCAGCTCGCCCGCTATCTCGATACAGAGCGCCACGATCTCGGGCAGCGTGCTGACTATCACCGTGCAGAACACGGGCACGGCCACGCTGAGCAATTACCAGGTCGAGGTTTACAACCCCTTTGGCGGCTCAATGGCTATAGCTCCCCAGACGCCCGGCGGACTGGAACCGGGCACGCTGGCGCCGGGCCAGACCGCCTCGGGCGTATACACTTGCCAGTACTTCACACCAGGCGAGGAGTACAGGGTAGTGGTCACTGCCAGCTCCAATTCCGGCAACGTGATGGCGACTGCTACGGTATTGGCCTCCTGACCCTTCCCCGTTATTTTTTTGGTTTTTTATTTTTTGTGTTTTGGAGTCCCGGGGAAAAGCCGCGACTGCCGCGCTGCGCCTCACTGGGTAATATTTGCGCAAGTATTACCGCACCGGCATCGCGGCACGGGCCGGGGTTTTCCGCGCCGGGGGCGGCGGCGCACCGGCCGGCACGGGCCGTGGTGTGGGGGATCCCGGTGCGGATCCGGGATCGGCACGGTCCGGGGCCGCGCTCGGGGGCACGCCCGCGGTCCCGGGACCGGCCCGGCACGGGGCCGGCCGGGTTTGGTGCCGCCGCGCGCTATCAATTATAATACGGTATAACGGCGCGGCCCGGGGCTGCGCCGGCCCGTTCCGCGCACCGGCCCCCGGGGGCGCGTACGGTACGGCCCGGCGTGCGGGGCCCCAAAAGCTTAAATACCACCGGCACCGGTAATACCGGCGGTGGTGGCAACGGCACCCAGGTCGGTCGGGAAGCGGCACGGCGCGCGGGGGCGCGGGCTCCTGCACAGGCCGTCGGCCCGCGCGGCCGAGGTATACAGGAAGTGGGTGCTGCTGTCTTTCCTGATACTCACGCTGGCCGCGTTCGCGGTCCCGGTGCCGCCCTCGCTTGCGGCGAGCACCAGCTACGCGACCGGCACCGTGAACCTGGCGCTGTATAGCGGCAACGTAACGCAGATCCCGTACACGGTGCGCACCAGTGGGAGGGGGGCCGCGGTATCGCCGTACGCCGGCGACACGAACGTCTCGGGAATCATCACGATAACCGGCGACTACCGGTACGTGAGCACGGTCACGAACAACGCGAGCGCCACGCTGAGCGGGAGCGGCGGGTCGAGCACGGCGCGGGCCGGCAACGTGACCGTGAGCGTCGGGGTCCCGGGCACCTACAGGAGCACCACGGTCCTGAACTACTCGAGCGTCACCTCCAGCGCCGCGCCGATCTACCTTAGCGGCACCGTAACACTCTACTATCAGGGAAGCAATGGTACGGATAGCACGACCCAGGCCATCGGTTTTTCGAGCGGCGCGTACTACGTAGACGAGAGTGTCGCGTTCTACAACCCCTTCCCGGTGCCCTACACGGACGCGTACTACGCGGTTGTTAACGTGGTGGCCAGGTCCGCGAGCGGCGCCGTGCTGGCCGAGCTCAGCGAGACCGTGGCCAACCCGTACACGGGCACCGTGCACAACGTGTGGTTCGCCCAGAATATCTGGATAGCGGCGGTCGCGCTCCCGGCCTTCAATGATACAATGCTCGGTGCGTGGGCCAAGACCCCCACAGTGCTCCAGCCGACCCTCCCGATAGGCGGCCTGTACAACGTGATGGCGCTGATAGGGCTTATACTGCTATCGGTCTCGGTGGTGTTCTCATTCTTTTCGCGCAAACACCTGAATCAGGCGCTGGCCGACGTCGCAGTCGGGGCCGCGGTGATTCTGTTGTTCCCGTATATTTACGATCACATTGCGGTCCTGCTGAACTACCTCAACGCGTATTTGATAGCGTACCCTCAGCCCTACACCACGTTCCTGGCGCGGCTCTGGGAAATACAAACGAATATAATAGTGCCGCCGCCCACCACCAACATTATAACACTCTTCACAACGGCGGTTTTCGGGATAGCGTACACGGTTGTGTGGATAATCACCTGGATAATGCTCTATTTGCTGGGCACCGTGCGGATCCTGCTCCTCGCCGCGATGCTAATAATGTTCCCCCTGAGCGTGGCGCTCCGCGATATACGGTTCACCTCGAAGCTCGGGGGAATGATAGAGGAAACATTGTTCGGAATAATGCTGGCGAGCATACTCTCGGCCTCGGCACTCGCGACCGTGTCCTGGCTCCTAGCGGACTGGTACACCAATACCAATATCTTCTATATTGGTGGCTTTCAGCCCCAGTGGGTCGCGATCGCGGGCGTGCTGGTCGCAATATTGGCGCCGACAGTACTCGCCCCGCTCACCTCCACAATGTACGAGGTCACGAGCCAGACAGCGATGGCCGGCGCCTCGGTCGGCTATATGGTAGCGACCGAGGCAGGCGGCGGCTTCGCGGCCGGCTGGCAGGCCGTCGGGGCCGCGGGCGGCGGCAGGCTGGGGCGGCTCGCGGGCGGCGTGATCGGCGCGGGGGCCTACGGCGGCACCTCCCTCGCGGCCCACCTGGTAGCGTCGCCGCTGGCCGGCAGCGAGGGCCACGGCGCGGTCGTGGGCCGGATCACGCACCACGCGGAGCTCGCGATGCACGGGCCCGAGGGCGTCAAGAACAGCAGGTTCCTGAACGCGCTGGCGACCGCTTTCGGGAACAAGCGCGCCGAGAACGAGAAAGGCGGGTGACCGCCCCGCGGGCCGGGGCGCCCCCGGGCTGGTGATATATACCACTCCGCTGTACCTATTTATTCTTATTATAACGCGACGTTATAAATAAAATAAATACTGGCCTATAGATCGCCGCGCTGCGGCCGGGGCGCCCTCACCCCAGGTAGGCCGGCGGCGCTTCGGCGCCGTGCTGTGGGGATCCCTCGCCCTCGCGGCGGGCGGCGCCTTCCCGGGGCGGCGTGATATCCGGCACCTTTTCCAGGTAGTGGGGGGACTTCTCCTGGCGCCACCTGCGTATCAGCCACGCGGTGCCGCCGACGGTGGGCACCACAATCAGTAGCACCGCGGCCAGCGTGCCGGCCGGTATACTGTAGCCGCTGGCGGCCGCGCTCAGCGTGAGGCCCAGCCCCCAGAGGCTGAACCACCAGCCCGCGAGGAGCCCGAGGCCGCCGAGTGCACCGAGGGCGCCGCTCCCGGTGCCACCGGCCAGCTCCTTCTGGGTCCTGTAGTGGTAGGTCTGGCCCGGGCCCAAGAAGGTGTCCAGGGTCCAGTACTCCAGCGCGCGGGAGTCGGGCACGCCCGGCGCGGCCCGGAGCGCGAACACGTACCTGCCGGGGTCCCTGTTGCCGGGGAGCCACCGGCCCGACACCGGCACGTACACGGTGTCCCCGCCGTGGCGCGCCTCGAACGTCAGGGCGTGGGGGAAGGCCCGGAACGTGACAAACCGGCCGCGCGCGGCGAGGGGGTCCCCCTTTTCCTCGCTGTAGCACAGGTCCAGGCGCTTGCCCTCCCGGTTGAGGGCCGCGAGCCAACCGTACTCTACGGGGGCCGGGAGGTAGAACCGGTACACCTCGCCGTCGCTGTCGCGGCCCAGCACCGCGAAGTAGTACTCGCCGTCGTCTCCCCTCACCAGTGGCGGGTCGAACCCCGTGCAGTTCACACCGACACCTCCCCACTAATAATATCGGCGCCGGTGGTATTTAAGGTTTGCCCTCGCCCGCGCCGGGGCGCACGCACCGCGCGGGCCCGCGGACCCCAGGTCACGCGCGCCTCTTGCTCGCGCAGGGCTCCCCGGGCAGCCAGCCCTCCGCGAAGCCGCGCCGCACGGCGCGCTCCACCAGCTCGGACACCGAGCAGTTGGAGTCGATGGCCTCGTGGTACAGGCGCTTGGCCACCTCGTCGTCCACCCTCACACTCAACCGCACTTGCCACCACCACCAGTAATATCGGCGCCGGTGGTATTTAAGCTTTTGGGCCCCCGCGCCGGGGGCCGTACAGTACGCCGGCCGGCGCCCGGGAAAAAACGGTGGGTTGCCGGCGGCGGGGCCGTAAACACGCGTGTTTTCTTGAACGCCCGGCCCGGTGCCGGGCCGTTGATTCAACCGTGCCAATTCCGGCGGGCGGGCCGGGCCCGGGAAACGGGATCCCCCGCGGGTCGGCCCGGGATCCCTTTACACGGCCGTGTAAAATCCCGGGGGTCCGCCGGGCCCGGACAAAACCGAGCGTTTCTGTCCAGGGGGCCGTGCCGGGCCGGCACCGGGGGGCGCACCGGGACCCCTCCCCTCCCCGGGCCCGGGCCGCAACGCACTGCGGGAACGGCCGCGCACACGCCCGGGCCGTGCCCCAACGCCGGCGCGGTAATACCTGCGCAAATATTACCCGCGGGCCGGGCACAACGCGGCGATCGCCCAATAAGGTTATTGGGATATTGCGCTGCGGGACAACTGCGCGCCCGCGGCGCGGCGCCGTTGATAAACGCGCTGTGGCGCGCGGCCCGCAGCGCGGCACGGAACGGGGCGGGGCCGGGGCGCCCGCCGCGCACAGCGCGCTAATCCCAATAGGGTTATTGGGATTTGTCCCGTGCGGGCCGCCGCCCGGCACCCCGGGGAACCGCTTCGGCCCCAGAACCGCGCTTCTGCCCCAGAAGTTGCTCGGCCGCGCGCCGTGCCGGTGCAAAAGCGCCGTTGGGCCAATAAGGTTATTGGGATAACAGCGGGGCCGTGCCGCGCAGCGCGCGATCCCCGGCGCGGCCCGCGACCGGTCCCGCGAACTGGCCGGGCCGTGGGGGCCCGGAACCCGGGCCGGCCCCTCCCGGGGGCGCCCTATAATTTACTAATCGGGGGCACGCGCGGACACGGCCGCGCCGCGCCTTCCCGGCCCCCCGCTACTGTAGCGGGATAGAAGATTTGTCCCAAAGCTTTAAATACTCTCCGTGCTATAGGTTCTAACGTGAGCACGGGGTTGGAGACCGGAGAGGTCGTGGCGGCCCGGGGGAACGCGCACGCTCAGGAGGAGCGCCCGCGGGATCTCCCCGGGCGTATCTGCCCGAGGTGCGGGCAAAAGTACACCGAACTGGAGGTACAGCACTCGCACGGCCGCGAATACCTGTACGCGGTACACGACACCTGGGTCAACGGCAAAAGGCTCCGGCACAGGTGCTACCTGGGGCCGAAGGACGGCTACAAGTACGGCGCCGCGGCGCACCTGGAGGTGCCGTGGTTCGGGGCGCTGCTACCCGCCGCGAAGCCGCGGCTGGAGTTCCAGCGCCGGCTGGGCTACCTGGAGAACCTGACCCGGGCCACGCTCGGGGCGGCCGAGACTGCCGAGGACACCAACGAGGTGATCCGGGTCCTGGCGGAGGGCCTCCACGCCGCTGCACGGCAGGCGCAGATAATCAGGACCGCCGCGGGATCCGGGGCCGCGGCGGCGGGAGGCGAAAAATGATTAGCGCCGCGCGCCCGCGGGCGGGCCCCACCGCCCCCAGGCGCGAACACAAGCGGGTTGCTGGACCCGAGATACCTCACGGAAAGCTCCCCTACTTAAACTCTTCCGCACTACCGCGTGCGCAGCGCGCCAGTCGCCCGGCGGCACCGAGTTAACCTTTCCACGGGAGGTGAGACAATGACCGGGGGCCGCGCGTTCCGCATTACCGTTGCCGCGTGCCGGGGCGGCGCCGCCTACGCGGTGCTGTCGGGCGGCGATATACTGCGCCTGGGCGAGGTGGCGCTCCCGGAGTGCGCCGGGGACCCCGGGATCGCGCTCGCGGCCCTCGTTGAGGCCCTGGTCGAGGCCGCCCGGCTCCGCGCCGCCCACGTGGAGGTGACCGCGCCGGCCCCCATTGCTGTCCTGGTGGACAGGGAGCTCGCCGGCCTCCCGCCCGGCCGGGGCCCGCGCGCCGAGGCGTGGGGCGCGTACCGGGACAACGTGTTCGCGGTGCTGGAGAGGTTCGAGTCCTGGGAGTTCGGGGAGGGGAGCGGCCTGGACCCCACGTACGCCGCGCTGGAGGGCCTCTGCGAACGCGCCGCTGCGCGGGCCGGGCCGCGCGAGGAGAGGTCCGGCGCCGCATTACTGATCTGCACTCAGGAGGTGAGACAATGAAGGGGCGCTCCGCGCTGCTGTATCTCGCCGGCGACCTCGCCGAGGGCTTTGAGTGCTCCGCGTACCTGATCGTGTCCGGAGGGGAGGCACTGGGGTTCAGGGAGGACACCGTGGTGAACGGTTCCCCCGTGCCCTGGGGGGAGATATCCGCGCTGCGCTCCGCGGTTGAGGCCGCGTTTTCCCGGGGGGCCAGGCGCGTGGTAATGGTGGTGCCCCCGGAGGTGAGGCAGGTGGCCGAGCACTGGGTCCTCCTGGACAGGGGGAACGCGCTGCCCTCCCTATACAGGGGCATACCTCGGGGGAGCGACGAAGACCACCTGTCCTGGGAAATGCTCGACCTGCTGCACTCGCTGAAGAAATTCGACTGGTGGAAATTTGAGAGCGGCGGCGAGCTGGACCCCACGTACGTGGGGCTGAGGGATCTGTGCGTAAAAATCGTCGCGCTGCACGTGGGGCTGAGGGACAGCGCCGCCACCGGGACCCCGAGCGACCGCGCACCGGAGCCCCAGGAGGCGCGCGCCCCCGGCGGAATACCCGGGCCGGCCCCGCATTTTTCCCGCCACGGGTGCTCACCGGGGCCGGCCGGGTCCGAGACCGGGGGCGCGCCGCGCGCCAGTCCGGGCGGGGAGGTGGGACAATGAGGGTTCCGGACTTTGTCGCGCAGTTCCTGCGGGAACACAACGCGAGTCCCGCGCTGGAGGAGCTGCTCAGTTCGGGGAGGGCCTTCGTGACGGCAAAGGGCGACTGGTGGTGGGGCGTGCTCGGGGACGGCACCGGCTTTATTGCGCTGTCGCGCGACGGCGCCCCCCGGTCGGCCGCGGACACCTACGCGATACTGGTGCGCCCCGGGGCCAGTCCCTCCCCTGAGGAAGCAGCGAACTTTGAGCGCCTGCGCCCAGGGGCCGGGAAGGAGCTCCGGGGCGTGCTGGAGTCGCTGTCGCGCTTGTGGAACCCGCCTCCCGGGGCCGGAGCGTCCAGCATGACCGGTAATACCAGTGCTAATAAGAGCGTCCCCGCGCCGGCCGCGCCCAGTGCGCCGCCGGTCGAGAGCACGCCGGCGCCGGCCGCGCCTTCCCCCGCACCGCCGCGCCGGCCGGTGGACCTGGGGGAGCTGTTCGGGTCGCTGGGGGAGTCCGACCTGTGGGCGGCCGCCCTGGCCCTCGACGCGGCGGGGTTCAACGTTGTGCCGGTGGGGGACAACAAGCGCCCCCTGGTGAGGTGGGGAGCCGACAAGCGCCTGGAACCCAGGGAGCTCAGGGAGCTCCTCGGGGGCGGGCGGGCCAAGGGCATCGCGATAGTCGCGGGGCCCCTCAACCCGGTGGTGGGGGAGGGGGAGTGGCTGATACTGATCGACGTGGACCGCCCCGAGGCCCTGGAGAAAATGCCTGCGCTGCGCGGCGTGATCGAGCGCACCATTGCCTGGAAGACCGGGCCGCGGTGCCCCCGGTGCGGGTCAAAGCACCTGGAGGTCCTGGAGCCGGGGCGGCGCTGGAGGTGCAGGGAGCACGGCCACGAGTTCTCCGTTGAGGACAACCCGCCGCGCGGCCTGGGGGCGCTGGCGGCCGTCGACGCGCTGGACTACGAGCAGTACCTGAAGGGGACCAGGCGGAGCGAGGAGGTGGAGATACTCGCCACGAACTACCAGCTGGCGCCGCCCTCGCTCCACCCCAGCGGACTGCACTACGAGGCAATTCCGAACGGCGCCAGGGCCGTCGCGCACGTTGACAGCGAGACGCTGCGCAGGATCCTGGGGGAGATAGAAAGGCGCGGTCCGGGGGCCGCGGCCCCCCTCCCCGAGGCCCCCGCGGGGGAGGGCGCCGCGCCGGCCGCGGGCGGACTGAGGCGCCTCGATGATGATGAGATATCGCGCCTGGTGGAGCTGCTGGGGGAGATCTACCGGCCGGGCCACCACCAGTACTTCTGGCTCTACGCCAGCGGCTGGCTGGCAAAGGAAGGGGTCGACCCGCGGGACGCCGCGCGGATCCTCGCGCAGCTCTACGGCGAACACCGCGAGGAGGAGGGCGACCCTATCTCCCAGAGGGCGACCGCGCTCGTTGAGTCCTACAGGAAGGCCGGCGTGGACCTGGAGCCGTACGCGGAGGAACTGGAGGAAATCCTCGGCACCAGGGTCCGCGGGGGCGCGAGGGACCCCGCCGCCGGGGAGCTGTCGCTGAAGGGGATATCCGGCCTGGAGGGGATCGCCGCCGAGGTACTCGGGGACCCGCTGAGGGCGCAGGACCTCTCGAAGGAACTCAGGAAGGCGCTGGGGGCCGGGGGCGGCGGGGCCGCAGAGCCCCCCGAGGGGGAGCCCGGCACCAGGGGGGCGGGCTCCTACGAGCTCCTGCGGGAAATCGCCCGCGCGAAGATCGTGGAGCTGTTCAGAGACGACGAGGGGGAGGCCTGCGCGGTCGTGAGGGAGGGGGATCACCAGGAGGTGTGGCCCCTCGGGAGCGGGGAATTCGACGGCAAGCTGAACCTCTGGTTCTACAACGAGCACAGGAGGGGCGTGAAGAGAGAGGTGCGGAGCGACGTGATCGCGACACTGGAGGCCGAGGCGTCACTGGGGGGCCAGAGGGACCTCTCCCTCCTGTGCTCCCTGGAGGAAGCCGGGGACCCGGCGATAATTTTGGACCTCTTAACCCCGGACTGGAGGGGGGCCGTGATCCGCCCCGACGGGATAACGGTCGCCCCACTGCCCCCGAAGTTCCGGAGGCCGCCCCACCTGGGGCCGCTGTGGACCCCCGAGGTGCCGTTCCAGGGGGAGCCGAGGAAGGTGATAACGGACTTCCTCAGGAAGGCGATCCCGGAGCCGGAGGACCCCAGGACCTGCGACCTGCTGGCCCCGGTCCTGCCCGCCCTGTTGCTCCCGATCCCCCGGCCGATACTCGCGTTCCTGGGCGGGCACGGATCCTCCAAGAGCTTCGCCCAGAGGATGATTATACGCGCGCTCCTCAGGAAGGAAGCGCCGCGCCCCCGCACCCTGGACCCCGAGGATATGTCATCAACGGCAAGGGACTACCCAATACTCTTCCTGGACAACCTGGGAAAGGTCAGCGAGGACCTGGCGAGGTTCCTCGCGGTGGCGATAACGGGGGAGGTCGTGTCGGGGAGGGAGAGATACACAGACAAGGGCACCGTTCAGTACGGGTTCAGGAGGGCTGTCCTGCTGAACGGCATTACACCGAATATACTCGCGTATCCGGACGTGGCGGACCGCACGCTGGAGATCAAACTGAAGAGGGTGCCGGAGGGAAAGCGCAAGCCCGAGGGGGACCTGGAGGGGGAGCTGGGACCGCTGCTGCCCCGCGTGTTCTCGGCCTCCCTGGAGGCGCTCAGGAGGGCGCTGGGGCACCTGCAGGGGGCCAGGGCCGACCTCGAGGGGTCCCTGCCCAGGATGGCGGACTTCGCGGTGTGGGGCGAGGCGATAGCCCGCGGCCTGGGGTACGCGCCCCGTGAGTGGTTCAACCTCTACCGGGAATGGGTGGGGGAGGAGACCGAGGAGGCGGTGGAGGCGAGCGCCCTCGGAAGGGGGTTGCTGGCGCTGGGGGAGACGCTCGCGGCGAGGACCGACCTGAGGGAAATGGCGCCCAGGGAGGTGGAGGCCGAGGTGGCGAGGCGCAAGGGGGGCGTGGAGTACTTACTGGACGGCAAGCCGGCCTGGGCCGGCACGACCCGCGACCTCCTGGCAAAGATACCGGAGGTCCTGGGAGGCGACCCCGAGGAGGCGGAGAGGGAGGGGCTGCCGCGGACCCCGCAGGCCGCGGGGGCGCAGCTCCGGATCCTCCAGTCCTCCCTCCAGGATATGGGCGTGGAGGTGGCGTTCCTGAGGAGCGGGAGGAAGAGGACGCGCCTCGTGCTGATACAGTTCGCGCACTCCCCCGCGCCCGGGGCGCAGGGGAACACCCTCGCGTGACCGCGGCCCCGCCCCGGGGAACAAAGGCGCAGTAGTATCTACAAGTGTGAATGCATTGCGGACAACGCCA
>JGI20128J18817_1000587_pt1 | contig 10975 bp, 9 predicted proteins | sample JossMetagenome_FD_18817 | JGI IMG/M metagenome (IMG submission 18817)
AAAGGTCGCTGTCAGTAGGCAGTGAGGTACCTGGAGTGCTTTTAAATTTGTAAAGGCAAGTCGTAAAATCTCTTGGTTTTACTCTAAAGAATTGTGCGGCGGGACCATCACCTTTGCCGTTCATACCGTGACAACCACTACACCTTTGATCATAAATCTGCTTACCAACCCTTATCATCTCTTGTTTACTCAACACTGGATAACTTTCTACTCTCGCCTGAGATGATTTTGGGTTGACATACATTATAAAAGTTGCAAAACCTACAGATATAGCAGCAGCAGCCGCCAACCCAAACCATTTACCTGACTTCTTGTCAGGACTTTCACGATTTTTTGACCGATCTTTGTCCATTCCTATCCTCCTTTAGGATAAAACCTATCTTGAAGTCTATTGTAATATCACTATTATTTCATTTCAATGATATGATGTCATCATAGTAGTGTAAGTAAGCAACTCACAAAAGTATACATGTAAAAATTAACTATAAATTTACGTTTATTTAAACTACTATTTGATAAGATTATAATATAGGTTTATTTAAAAAGCCTTAAAAAACTTTTTAGATATACTTTAGTATGGTTAAATTCTTTTGATTTGCTATCAGGTTCATAAGTGATTCATAAGCCAATTGGTATTGAGAGTAGTCTGTAAGCGTGCTTGCCACGTTTGCATCTTGGTAATTTGCAAGTTCATTGTTAGCTACTGTGGTGGTGGTGGTGAGGACGTTATTTTGGGTTTGTATACTTTGAATATAAGTTCCTACTTGGGCGTTTACGTAAGATATCTGATCTATAGCCCTTTGAGTGTTAAATATGTAACTGCCGTTTGGTACTTGGGCCGTATTAAACTGAGAAAATGCGCCGTTTACCACATCTGTAGCAGTTAAAGATTGAGAAGCAAGCATTGAAGTTATTTCCAAACTATAAGTACCGTTTTGATTTTTAACAAAATCTGCATGAGCGGTTCCGTTTGACGCTTTGTTTATGAGGTTTCCTACATCTATCAGGCTCATATTGGCAGTATAATCTATCGGTATCGTACTTGAGCTAATCCTTATTTCAAGGGTTCCATTTGCTCCGATAGGCGATGTAAGACTGTTAAATGAATTGGAAGATATAGCCATATTAGCACCAAGTTCGTTGTCTATGGTTGGAAGTCCTGAGCTAAGCCTATCTGCAGTTTGCTTTAATACAGAAAAAACGCTCTCTTGTTTAAACGAAGAAGATACATATTGATTTAAGTCCAAGATGTTTAGAGGTTTTGCTACATCATTACCAGCTATTTCTAATGAGAATGTAGAATTTGAATTTTGTCTGATAAAAGATTGCAAAGTTCCACTAAAAACATTATTTATATAATTTGATAACTCCAGTAAATTTGAAGGGGTCTGATTTAATGTGTATAAAGAATTGCTATCAGCAAGAGAATAGGTGGTAGAAAGGTTGTTTGTGGATGGTGATATCTCTATGCCATAGGTATTGTCCAGATTATGAAGTATAGAAGCTTTAAAGTCACCACCTGTGGAGGTTGATATTTTATTAAAAAGCGTAGAAAGCGTATCTGTGCTTGAATAAGATATATTGTATACGTTTGTGGATGAGGCTGTTACTGTACTTAACGATATGGTGCCAGACGTTCCAATAGGTGAGTTGGTAGAGGAAAGTCCGGCATTCCAATCCCACTCGTAAGGAGTGTTGTTGTAGTTTATTTGATATACGTTTGTGCCATAATGTATAATAAGCTCCCCTGGGCCTTGAAAACCTTGTGTATAAGAAGCGTAAGAGCTTGATGTGGTTTGAATGTTTAAGCCAAACACGTTTTGACCGTTTAAATATGTAGGTACTTGATAGGAATTTGATATTTGAGTATAAAAGTCTGAAGAAGAAGCTTGATAAGAAAAGTCCGGCGAAAATGGCTGTACAGACAAAGAAGCTCCACCAAATAGATAATTGTTTCCGAATTTTTCATTGGCTTTTGATAAAGTAAGAGCCAACACCGAATATAGGCTCTGGCCCATATTTATAAGCTGAGTGGAGTTGTAGGTGGCTTCGTTGGCTGCTGCTATAACGTTTGAGTTTACGTTTTGCAAGTAATCGTATAAGTTTCCAAGGATTGATGAGGTATTGGTGAGGGCGTTACTAGCTGAAAATGCGTTTTGAGAATAAGTAGATAAAAGCACTATCTCTTTTTTAAGATTGATAACCTGCTGGGTATCGCCGGGATTTTGGCTTATGTTTAGTAGATTGTATCCGGTGGAAGCCTTTTCAATGGTATCTTGAAGGTTATTTAGAACTACGTTATCCTGTGATTTATAAAAATTGTAAAGACTCAGATCTGTGACAGCCCCTGCCATATTAACCTCCGTTTACCATATTAAGGGTAGTTTGCATAAGGTTATTTAATATACCAACTATGCTAGCTGAAGCTTGGTAATCTTGTTGTAGATTTTGTAGTGTTATGTATTGCTGATCCAAAGATACACCTTGCACTTGAGACACTTGTGAGCTGATCGAATTTACCAAAGAGCTCATGCTGCTATAGCTCGTTTGTAAGACATTAACGGTAGAAGCTACAGAACCTATGAGGTTTTGATAAAGACTTTTGGAAGAACCCCACCAGCTGTTAGAATAATACGAGAAGTTTGAAGCAGCGTTAGGATCAACATTTTGAAGTATGGCTCCAAGACTTGGATTTATAGATATACTTAAGGCATCTATACCTTCAAAAGCCATTTCGCTTTTGTATACGTTGCCTCCGCCCATATTCATATTGGAAGAAGAGTCCGTCATCGTATAGTTAGATGTATTTGAAGAACTTACATACAAAGAATAAGTACCGTCTTGGTTGGCTACAACGCTGGCACTAAAAAGACCAATCAAAGTTGGGTTTGAATCTATCAAAGATGTCAAAGAGTTTAAAGAATACTGGCCGTAGTTTGATATAGAATACAAAGCCACGTTTCCATTGTAAAAAGTTAAAGTAGCGTTTTGGCCTATCCCGTAAGAGGACAAAGAAACGGTGTTGCTTATAACATTTTTACTAAACACATAAGAGTTATTTATATCTTGTACACCGTACTTTGCTTGATTTAGCGATGCTATATGTAAAGAATAAAGGCTTGAGAAACTACTTCCGCTATCTACTATATTGTATTCGTTTGGATTTTTAATCTGTAATCTAAGGTGGTAAAGTCCGTCTTGTTCTTTTACTATGCTTGCGCTAAAAAGAGTGGCTGATGGTATCTGAGAAAGCTCATTGGCTATTTGCACCAAACTCTGATTGGTATATGTGATACTAAACAAAGCTGTTGTGTTGTTTCTAAATGTTAAAACACCAGTTTGAGATATGGTATCTGTTGAAGAGGATAAACCTATGGGCATATCTACAAATGGTGAGGATACTATATTTGCAGAGTATTTTCCCTGTAAATTGGGGTTGTTATTTATGGCGTTTACTATCTGATCCAAAGACATATCTGTGTAATTAAGTTGAGCGTAAGTACCAGAACTAGAGTTATCTGTAAAAGAAAGCACACCAGTAGGTCCACTTCCACTGTTAAATACTATATTGGATGAAGAATCTGCTATGTTGTAAACACCAGTGTAGCTATTGCCTGCCGTGTTGCTGTAAGTAGGGGTTATTTGTAAATAGTAATTTCCAGAAGGATCTAAAGAGATATTTGCATTAAACATACCACTTGAGTTTATTGAATTAGAAAGCTGTACAAGGTTTAGGCTACCGTAGTTTGATATGGTATAGCTTGATGTAGTTCCGCTGTAAAAGGTAAGACTTCCATTTGATACTCCCAAAGATGAAAGAGTTGCAGCTGTAGAAGACACATGGTTGGGAGGAAAACTCCAAGACTCATTTTGATTACCGATCGGGCTGTCTGTACTGGTAAGATTTTGCACCAAATAATAATTTGATCCACTTTGTACGGGGATTTTTGTGTTCATTATTGCATTGGCTGCTATATTGTCTTGTTCTACTTTGTAGTTGTTCACATCATAAGAGAAATCTATCATAGCTTTTAGCTCCCCGCCTTGAACATTGTTTGTTATATCTATAGCTTGATTGTTGCTATTTAACCATTCGATAGTTTGGTAAGGGGAGTTTCCAGAGTTGCCCAAAGCTAACTTCCAATAGCTAGTACCATCCACTAATGTAAAACCACCATTTATTGAAATATGCACCCTTCCTATAGAATCTTCTTGGATGTTTACACTTATTAGTTTGGATAGTTGGGATATGTAAGCATCCCTTTGGTCTAAAAGCTCTTTATAGTTATGTGCGTTTGAATATGTGAGGGCATAAGAGGTGGTAATCTGCTGATTTAGGCTAGCTAAGTTTTTCACAAGCGTATTTATTTGATTTAGATACTGCAAAGAATTGGTAGGTACTTGATATGACAAATTGTTTATAGTAGAGGCATTTGAGTTTAGGTTTTGCACAAAGTTACTGGCTGTGGTAAGTGTTTGATTTTGATAACCTACGTTAGAAGTGTCTGTAAAAAGCTGTGTAAAAGCACTAAAAAAAGCGTCGTCGTAAGATGTGGAGGATGAGTTTGGCCTACCACGTTGAATATATTTTGCACTTGTTTGTTGTATTGAAGCCTTGTGTTAAAGTAGTCTAAACTTGCACTTTTGTTTTGTAAAAGCTGAAAAAAATAGAGGTTTTGAATACGCTGAACATCTTGTAAGTTGACACCAGTAGGGTAAGTGTCTTGTATAATAGGCACTTCTTGGGCATAGTTTGAGTTGCTGGCGTTGGTTATATTTTGAGAAGTTATATCTATAGCCTGCTTAAATATATTTAAAGCGTTGGTAACTAAGTTGTAAGAACCAAAGCCCATATCAAGCCTTCCTTGATATACCCACTGATTTTACATAGCTTATAGTCCTATCTAAAAGACTGTTTGTTATCTCGTTTAGTTCAAGCGTTAGATTTGATATAAACATTAAATCGTTCATATGTTTTAGTATAGCCTCTTGATCTGATTTTTCAATGATATTTAGAAGTTCGGATAGTTTGCCAGATATATTTTGATATGAAAAAGGCTCTTTTAAAGCTCTTTTTACTTCCAATATCAGTGTTTCCATGTTTTTAGTATCGGTATTTTCACTCATATTTTTAGTATAAGTGCAATATCTATAATAAGTTTTTCGAGCACTTGTGTAGGGTCTTGAAAATAATACTTTATCCCCATGTCAGCCTCCTTTATAATTTTTATTATATCAAAAAGCCTATNTTTNTTATCTTTTATCATACTAATCTGTTTTGATAATATTGTTTTTTGAAAAGGGTGGTTTATATTTAGTATCTTACATATCTCATCAAAATCTTTATCTATCTTAAAAGCCAAATACATGTTTATAAATTGTTTTTGTATAAAACCAAGCATCAAAAGTGGATGCTGTCCAAGCTTTATACTGTCGTAAAATATTGACAGAGCTCTTTTGGCGTTGTTGCTTAAAAGAGCATCTACCACTGAAAACGCCTCATCGCTTGGTTCTTTTACAAGGCTTTTTACAACGGTATCTTTTGTAATAGGCATTGATTTTGCCAAAAGTAAAAGCTTGTCTGTTTCATTTTTTAAATTTAACGAGTCTAAGCCTATAACTTTTATAATACCATCTAAAATATCTTGTTTTAGTTCTATATTTTCTTTAATAAATTTTTTCTGTATTAAGCTTTTAAGATACTCTAACTTTCGCCTTTTGGAAGTTAATATCAAAACATCTTCAATTACACTTTTAACCTTTGAAAGATCTTTTTCCGTTAGGTCTTTATACTCTTCAAATATAAATATATTTGAGGTTTTTTTTATAAATTCTATGTTTTCTTTTTTTAGTTTGTCAAAAAGCTCTGTAAAGTTTTTTATTATAAAAATTGTTTTATTACTAAACATATTTTTAGTAAGGGCTATATCTCGTAAGCTCTCATAGTTAAGCTCATCCGCCCAGTAGGTTTTTGTATCGTATTTATTTTTTAAAAGCTGTTCAAAATACTGGATAAAATAAACATCTTCTCCATATAAAATCGTATGTTTGATATTTTCAAGGTTTTGATCTTTTTTTATATACTCCAATACATCAAGCATTTTTATAAAATAAAAGACTGAGGAGGTTTTTTAGGGTTGCTTTTAGAAGATGTCTATGTAAAACCATATCCACCATACCTTTTTTTAGTAAGAACTCTGCGGTTTGAAAGTCTTCTGGAAGTTGTTGTTTTATAGTTTGCTCTATCACCCTTGCCCCGGCAAAACCTATGATAGCTTTTGGCTCTGCTATGATCACATCACCCAAAAAAGCAAACGAGGCTGATACGCCGCCAGTGGTTGGGTTTGTTAGGATGGGTATAAAAGGTATTGCGTTTTTATTCATAAGATCAACGGCTATGGAGGTTTTGGCCATCTGCATCAAAGATATCAAACTTTCTTGCATCCTGGCACCACCAGAGCTTACCACAGCGATATGAGGTTTTTTGTCTTGTATAGCTTTTAAACAAGCGAGTTTAAAGCGTTCTCCCACCACCGAGCCCATGCTTCCCCCAATAAAGCTAAAATCCATCACGCTGAGTATGATAGGATATTGTCCAAGCTTTCCATCAAAAACCGTGATAGCCTCAGTGGTGCTTGAGGTCTCTTTGAGAGTTCTAAGCCTATCTTTGTATTTTTTTGTATCTTTAAAGTTCAAAAAATCTGTGGGAAGTATATGTTCAAACAACACCGTATCGTTGTAATCCAGGAGCATATTTGCCCATAAATAAGGGTTCATATGATGGTGGTATCCGCACTTTGGACAAACGTAAAAATTTGTTTCAAGCTCTTGGGCCAGTATTATGGCTTTACATTCTTCACACTTAGTCCAAAGGTTTTCTTTTTTTTCTTTTTTCCTAAAAAAATCAAGTATACTCATAACTCTATATTGTCTATAAGCCTAGTGTTTCCTATTCTCACAGCTATAAGTATTCTATCATACTTGCTTGATAGTTTTTTCTCTTCTAACGTATCTTTGTCCACTATCTTAATGTAATCTATAATATCCACATCTAACATATCTTTGGCAAGCTCTATAATCTTATCTACATGTTTTTCACCAGATTCAAATACGTTTTTGGCTTTTAGTAAAAACTTATATATGGAGTTTGCTCTTTTTCTCTCATCTTGATTTAAATACGAGTTTCTAGAGCTCATGGCAAGACCATCTTCTTCTCTTTTGGTGGGGATGGGTACTATGTCTATATCAAAATTTAGATCTTTAACCAATTTTTGGATTATTTTTAGTTGCTGATAATCTTTTTCTCCAAAAAAGGCTTTATCTGGGGATACTATGTTAAAAAGTTTTGCAACAACTGTGCAAACTCCGTCAAAATGCCCTGGTCTAAATGCCCCTTCTAATATATTTGCCATAGGCCCTATGTTTATAGTGCTGGAAAAACCTTCTGGATACAATGTATCTACATTTGGGATAAAAACAGCATCCACGTATTCTTTTTCTAAAAGCTCAATATCTTTTTTTGTATCCCTTGGGTACTTTTCAAAATCTTCTTTGGGTCCAAACTGTTTTGGATTTACAAATATACTTACAATCGTAGCATCGCACATATTTTTTGAAGCTTTTACCAAAGATATATGTCCTTGGTGCAGATAACCCATTGTGGGCACAAAGCCTATAGTTTTTGAAAGGTTTTTTTGGCTTTTAATAAAAGCCCTAATACAATCTATGTTTTCGCAAAGCACCATAACATCATTATACAATATTTAGTAAGCACCCTCTTTTTTGAGAATAACCTTTATGGTTTTTAAAAGTATTACAAGATCAAGCCACAAAGACCAGTTTAGCACATACCACGTATCAAGCTTTAAGCGCTCTTCAAAAGAAAGCTCGTTTCTACCGCTCACTTGCCATAAGCCTGTTATTCCAGGTCTTGTAAGAAGGATGTATTCTTTGTAATCTCCCATATCGCCCTCTTCAGAAGGCAAGTAGGGTCTTGGGCCTACCAAACTCATGTCTCCTTTTAAAACATTGAATATCTGGGGAAGCTCATCCAAAGAGGTTTTTCTAAGTATTTTTCCCACTTTGGTTATCCTTGGGTCAAATGTTTTTAGCTTTTTAAAAGTGCTCCATTCTAAAAAAGCCTCTTGGTTTTCTTTTAAAAACCTTTCTAAAATCTCTTGATTGTTTATATACATAGTCCTAAACTTTATACACTTAAATATCTTGCCGTTCTTGCCCAATCTCTCTTGTACAAAAAATACAGGCCCTTCGCTGTCTAATTTTATAAGTACTGCAAATATACCTATGACGATAATAAGCACCGGAAAGATAACTAAAGATAGCAAAATATCAAAAGTTTGTTTTATCGTTTGGTTTAACTTTGATTCTAAGTTGTTTGTAATTTTTATCAAAAATAGCTGTTCTGTAAAAAGGTTGTAAAGTTCGCTGTTTAAAAGCCCTATACCTTTTAGATCTGGGACTACAAACACTTGGCTTACGTATCTATGAGTGGTATTTACAAGATGAGCAAGCCCTTCGTTGTTTAAAGATGGTATGGAGATAATAGCAGCCTCTAGGTCTTTTATATTTTTTATGTCTTGTGTAAGACCTATTATAGGTATCTGTCTTTCTTTTACATCCACAAACCCTTTTTTAAAATCATCCAAGAAACCGATTATATCGTACCCAAGATACTCATCTTCTATAAGCCCTTTTGCCACACTTTTGCCAGCAGTCCCGGCTCCTATTATAACAATAGGGCTTTGCCAAAGTTTTATATAGCTCATAAACTTTTTACCAAAATACCTAAGTATAGGTATGTCGATTAGGGAGTAAAAACAAACAAGTACCAATGTAAGCCTTGACATCTCAAGAGATTGTTTGCTTATAGACAATGTTGCAAAAATAAACACGCCTGACAAAAAAACCGCTTTTACAATCTGCTCAAATTCATACCAAAATGTATATCTTCTTGTATATAGCTTTTGATACCATAAAAAAAATACAAATACAACGGGCATCCACCAAAAAGATAAAAAATGCCCAAAGCTAAAAGAAAAAACAACGTTTTTTATAAAAACTTTTCCCAAAATCTCTCTTGTAATAAAAGCTAAAAAAAGGGCCACATAAAAAGCTATCAAATCTGACAGCACCAAAAAAAAGATTCTTAAAAATCTTTTCATTGAAGCAAGAGACCACTCGAGTTGGGTCTAAACTGAAGGGATAGGCTTATGTGTTCTGGTCTTATATGCTCTGAGCCGTTCATATCCGCTATTGTTCTCGATACTTTTAAAAGCCTGGCATAAGACCTTCCGGTAAGGTTGAGGTTTGATATTGCAACTTTTAGTATCTTTTTTGCCCCTTCTTCAAGGGTACAATATTTATCTATTTCATCTTCTGTCATTTCGGAGTTAAACTTTGTCTTTGAATGTTTAAACCTTTTTTCCATCATCTCAAAAGCCCTAAAAACCATATCTTTTAACTCTTTTGAAGAGATTTCTTTTCTTCTTTCTATTAGCTCGTCCTCTTTCAGGGCTTCTACGCTTACAAAAAGGTCTATCCTATCAAGCAAAGGTCCAGATATTTTAGATTGGTATTGTTTTATTTGATTTTCAGAGCAACTACAAGCTTTTAGATTGCTTTTGTAATATCCGCAAGGACATGGATTCATAGCCCCCACCAACAAGAAAGAGGCTGGAAACTTCATGCTTCCATGCACCCTTGATATGGTCACTTCTTTATCTTCTAAGGGTTGTCTTAAGGCTTCCAAAACTTTTCTATTGAACTCTGGCATCTCATCTAAAAAAAGTATACCCTTGTGAGCCAAAGATACGGCACCCGGTTTTGGTATAGTTCCTCCTCCTATCAAAGCAGCTTCTGAAGCGCTTCTGTGGGGAGCTGAAAATGGTCTTTGTTTTATCAAAGAGTTTTTTAAAAGCCCAGCTACACTGTATATTTTTGAAACATCCAAAGATTCTTTATCATCCAAAGGAGGCATTATACTTGGTAATCTTTTGGCAAGCATTGATTTACCACTACCCGGAGGCCCTATAAAAAGCATGTTGTGAAAACCAGCTGCCGCTATAGCACAGGCTTTTTTTGCTATACTTTGGCCTATTACATCTATCATATCAAGCTGCTCTTCTAAGATTTGAAGATTTTGACCTGGTTTGGCTGGCTCTAATCTAATACGGCCGTTTATAAAGTTTAAAAGCTCTTCTATATCGTTTGGGGCATATACGTTTATATCTTCCAAAAAAGCCACTTCTTGGGCATTTTCTTTGGGTACTATTATATTTGTAATCCCTTCTTCTTTTAAAGCCAAAACCATCGGTAAAACGCCGTTTATGGGCTTTATAACCCCGTCTAAAGAAAGCTCTCCTAAAAAAGCATAGTCGTTGGTTTTTTCTTGATCTAACACGCCGATATAGCTTAAAATCCCAACAGCTATTGGAAGATCGTAAAACGTCCCTTGCTTTCTGATGTTAGAAGGGGATAAATTTACGGTTATCCTTTTGGGTGGAAATCCAAAACCTCTATTGATTAGGCTTGATCTTACCCTTTCTTTGGATTCTTTTATGGCTAAATCCGGAAGACCCACTATGCTAAAGCTTGGTAATCCGTTTGAAACATCTAATTCTACCGTGATTTTTATACCATCTATACCAAGAAGTCCGGCACTTTTTATCTCAAAAAACATACTCTCTTACGGTATCATCTTCTTCCAAATACTCACCGCTTTGCACCTCTAACATTTCAAGGTCTATGATACCTGGATTTTCAATATAATGCCATGTGGATTTGGGTACAAAAAAGCTTTCGTTTTCGTGAAAAAATCGCTCTTCATCTCCTATTAAAACTTTTGCAGTACCCCTTAACACAATCCAATGCTCTGTTCTATGATGGTGCATTTGCTTAGATATATGTTTTTTTGGTTTTAACAAAAGCTTTCTTATCTTGAAATTTTTCCCCTCTT
>JGI20128J18817_1000590_pt1 | contig 10937 bp, 10 predicted proteins | sample JossMetagenome_FD_18817 | JGI IMG/M metagenome (IMG submission 18817)
GGGTTCAAATCCCGGAGGGCCCGTGTTCCTATTTTTGCGATGAAAAAATAGAAATGGGCTTAAAAGGAGTAGAAGATGAAAAACAGATTATTTCTCACATAGAAGAGGCTGATAAGCAATTGCTCGAAATAAGAAGGAAATATGGCATAAAGGATATAGTTGATAAAGACGAGGCAGAGCTAGTACCCGAAGGATGAGGTAGCCTAAAATGAGGAGGAAAGAAAGGGAAAAAATGGAAATGGAACTGGAAGATGAAATAAGGTATAGGCAAATTAAACAAATTATAAGGGAGGTGATAGAAAATGGCGAAAAAAAGAAAATTAAATCTAAAGCTTAAGAAGGGTGCTTTAAGGGACTATATGCTGAGAAACTATGGCTCAAAAGCATTTACATCCAGAGGAACAATAAAAGAGGAATACCTCAAAAAAGCATTGAAAGAAGGGAATGCACACACAAAAAGAATGGCACTATTTGCACTCAACGCAAGGAAATGGAGATGAAATTCAATATCTTTCATAGAAAGAAAGCTCCAAAGATACACTGGAAGGTAAAATCAGAAAAGAAAATGGGAGACTATGTGGCATTGCATTGGAGATTACCAAAGCTATCTAAGGAATTTGGCATTAAAAAAGGTCAGGTCTGGATTCGAAGAGATTGGTGGAAGGATCCAAAAAAAAGAAAAGGCTAAAGGTACATGAATCTGTTGAATTGAATTTAATGGACAGGGGAGTTCCATACTATAAGGCCCATAAAATTGCTAATGAATTTGAGCATAATGCAGTCAAACACATAGGAGGAAAAAAATAAAAAATAGGGGGAATGAGTTTCATCATAATTAGTAAACGTGAAAGGGTATTTATATTTATCTATTTTGATTTATAAAATTTATAATTTTTATAAAAAGTATAAATTCTGTTATTAAAATTCAAAATTCAGAATAACATAATAAAAAATGTTCAAAAATGTACCAAAATTTTTAAATAATAATTTAAGCATAGATGTCATCGGAGGTTTTTTTATGGAAAAAAAGAGTTTATATGCCATAGTGGCAGTTATAGTGGTAATAGTGATTATCGTAGCAGCAGCCGCAGTCCTTTTGTACAAGCCAACAACCGTTACACCTACACCTACAGCACCTACACTTGTATCTGTAACGCCGTCAACACAGTTGACCACTGTTGGTAGCAGTGTTCAGTTTGTTGCATCTGTAACAGGTAATGTGACAACAGTATTATGGAACTTTGGTGATGGCACAACCGGGGCGGGGTTAATAGTTAATCACACATACACACAACCAGGAAAATATTTAGTATTTGCAAATGCCACAGGTCCATCAGGATATTCAAACAATCTGAAGAATCTCTGGTTAATAACAGTATCACCACCAACGCTGAGCCCAGCACTAGCAAGTGAAATAGCACAGCCAACGGTAGCGTTTAATACAACAGTAAATCCAAATGCGCCTATATTTTCCGTTAATACAAGTGCAATATTTGATGCATCATACCTGCAGCCACCAACAGCAACGAACTGGACCATTGGATATTATGTAATAAATTATGGTGATGGAACGCCTGTAAATATAACACCAACACTTTACAACACTAGCTCAGGATCATATTTGCATGCAATGTTCAGTCATGTGTACACGAAGAGTGGGTTTTATCCTGTTAATATAACCATAATAACTTACAATGAATCATCATTTATGAGTGACCTTGTAACGAATAATGTAACAGGAATACAGTATTTGCCAGTGAGTTATTATAACCAGGTATTGAGTTCACAGCATCAAGTAGCATCATCTTTTGTAACTGTATATGTATCAACATCAACCCAGGTAGCTGGTATATTAAAAGCATCTGGTACAGTACCAAACCCTGGTGTAATTAATGTCGTTGAAGTTGTTCCATCAGGTCCTTATTCTTTCGATCCAGCAATCGATTATGAAACAGTAGGAGCTGAAATAATATATAATGTATATGAAACAATGATAGCCTATAACGGATCTAATGCAGGTGAATTTGTTCCAGTTGTTGCAAAGGAAATTCCATCACTTGCAAATGGTGGAATATCTGCAAATGGAATGAACTATACATTCTATTTAAGGTCTGGAGTGAAGTTTGCAAATGGTGATCCTGTTACAGCTTGGGATGCATATGTTAGCTATGTAAGAACATTGCTGTTCATGTTAGGTTCACCTGGTACGGCTGGATGGATACTTGCCCAGGATCTATTACCATATGGTGGTTATTACTTCAATTCAACAGGTGCACTTGTTGCAACTAATACATATCAGAACATAACAAAGGCTATAACCGTTGATAATGCTACACAAAGCATAACATTCCATCTTTTAAAGCCAGATCCTGCATTTCTTGACTATATAGCGGATCCTATGGGTGGCGGCATCATGGACTGGAACTGGCTAGTTCAGCATGGTGCAGGAATAACATTCACTCCAACAGGATTTCAAGCATATATGGCACAGGGCAATGAACAAGATTATAACAACTATATAAGGTACAATGCAATGGGTTCTGGTCCATACATGATACAGTCATATCTATCCGGGCAATCAATTGTACTGGTACCAAATCCCAATTATACACCAATACCTGGATATCCAGGATACAATGCAACACCCACAGAGAAGGTATATATACAGTGGGTAAAGGATCCTGAGACAGCTTTATTAATGATGAAGAGCGGACAATCAGATATAACGGAAGGATTGCCAACAACTGATTACCCAACGGTAGCAGCATTGCAATCCCAGGGCAAAGTGGATATATATTCATTCCCAACACTGAGCGTATTCTTCTTCAATTTCAACTGGAACATAAATGAATCTATGATGCACAGCGCATATGGATCAAGTTACAGTATACCATATAACTATTTCACAAATCCATATGTAAGGGCGGCATTCGCAGCAGCATTCAATTATACAAACTACATAAACAACCTAGTCGGAAATGCAATATACCATGCTGACTTTGCATTCCACTATGTTGGGATAATACCTAAGGGTATGCCAGGTTATGTGAACACAACATGGTTACAGGAACATGGTGCAACAATTCCAGTTTATAATTTAACACTTGCAAAACAATACATGGAAGAATCAGGAGTTTACAACGAATCTGTATCATTCCCGATAGTTATATACGCGGGTGATCCTGTTGACTATGCTGCAGCAGGAATGTGGGCTGCAAATCTAAGCGCAATAGATCCAAACATTCATGCAGTACCCGTTTATCAGCCATTTGCGACATCAATAGGATATATGGTTGCAAATATGGACCCAATGCCAATATACCTGCTTGGATGGGCACCAGATTATCCATACCCATCAGATTACGTTAATGCTATGTACTTGCAAGGAGGAACGTATGCTTCAGCTAATGGCTGGAATTATACAAATCTGATGAACGCTGGCTGGACACAAGAAGCACAGGAATGGCAGAATATGACAAATCTAATCCTTAAGGCAGATAGCACCACTAATGTGACACAATCATTAATGTACTATGATGAAGCAGAAGTAATTGCTGTTAATTTGAATCTTTATGTTTACACTGAGCAACAGAATGGCTTCTGGTATTATGCCCCATACATGCACGGCGTGCAATACGAAGAAAATGCAATGATAGGTGGCGGTGGAGACACGCTATACTTCTATCTGACAAAAGGATAAATTTTTAAATCCTATTTTTTTATTTTTTTCATACAAGATTAAAAACTTTTAAATATGATCGGTCATTAATCCAAAAAAGGAGGCTCTGAGTTTAATGAAGCTCTCCACATATATCATAAGAAGGGTACTGGTACTGATACCTACACTGATAGGTTTAAGTCTAATAGTATTTCTATTGACAAGGGCAGGTGGAATAAATATGATTATTGCAAGCTATATCAATCCTCACCTGCCATATGCTGTCCAAAGGGCTATGCTTATTAAAGAATTTCATTTGAATGATCCATTGTGGGTTCAGTACTATTATTATATGATGGGTTTGTTACAGGGAAATTGGGGTTATACAAGAACTGCAATATACTCTGGGCCGGTAACAACAGCAATATCTATGTTTTTGCCGAATACTATACAACTATCAATAGTTGCTTTCATAATCGCTGTTGTTATTGCAATTCCGGCTGGTCAAGAATCAGCAGTAAGGAAAAACAGCTTTGTTGATCAATTTTCAAGATTTATAGCGTTTGTTGGAATTTCACTTCCAGTTTTCTGGCTAGCCCAAATACTCAGTGAAATATTTGCAACACCTACGATTAGTCCTGCATTGAATATATTACCATTAAGCGGTACAGTTGATGCAACCCTTATGGCTGGGGTACCATGGATAAATTCAATTGGTGTTTCATCTCCTACACACATAATGATGATAGATGCATTGTTACATGGTGATCTTCCAATATTTTTCTCATCAATAAGGCATGTAATTTTGCCGGCTGCAACGCTTGCTTTCACATCCATAGCAGGAATTATGAGGTATATGAGGGCAAGCATGGTAGAATCATTGAATCAGGATTATGTTAAAACAGCGCGTTCAAAAGGTTTGCCTGAAAAAGTTGTTATTAAGGTACACGCAAGGAAAAATGCATTAATACCTGTTGTAACAATTTTAGGTCTCTTATTTGCGGGTTTGTTGGGTGGTGTTGTTGTTATAGAAGATCTTTTCTCATATCCAGGAATGGGTCTTTGGACGGTTGATGCCATTTTAGGTTACGATTCGGGTGGCATAATGGGTACAACTATTGTATTTGGATTAATTCTTGTAACAGCGAATTTCATAGTTGATTTGCTATATGCATGGATAGATCCAAGGATAAGGTTGGGTGAATAATAATGGCAGAACAGAAAAAAAGAAATCCTAGGATAGAGAGTTTCATTTTAACGCTTAAAATATTATTCCAGAGCCCCGCATCTGTATTTGGTGTTGTTGTTGTACTTTTCTATATTGCGATCGCCCTGATAGATCAATTTGATCCTTCACTAATAGGGTTGACAAATGTAAATTATTTAACACCTAATTTTACGATTCCGGAACCTTTACCACCTAGTCCAGCACATCCATTCGGCACAGTTTATCCTGGTATAGATATTTACACTGGTATATTGAAAGCAATAAGAATAGACATAGGTTTTTCAGTATTTGTAGTTGTTTTTGGGTCTGTATCAGGAGTTCTTATTGGCATTATATCTGCATACTTTGGTGGATGGGTAGATGAGATTGTTATGCGTATTACGGATATTTTCTTCAGTATTCCATACCTTGTTCTGGCCATAGCCATAGGCTTTTTCATGGGCAGAACATTGCTTATTCTTTCAGTCGGGTTGATCATTATATGGTGGCCAATATATGCAAGGGTTGTAAGAGGGCAAGCGCTGTCAATTAAAGAACAAACATATGTTGAAGCAGCAAGGGCTTCAGGGGTAGGGAATACAAAAATAATGTTCAGGCACATATTACCTAACACGTTGGCACCAATATTCGTTCAATTTTCATTCGATCTTGCCACCATTGTACTTACCTTAGCCACCCTAAATTTCATAGGCTTTGCACCTTCAAATTCATTCCTACCAGATATGGGTTATTTATCAGCAATAGGCTATGAGTATGCTGTTGTTGGAGATTGGTGGACAATAGTGTTCCCAGGCTTTGGTCTGCTATTATTTGCACTTGCTATGAATCTTGTTGGTGATGGATTAAGGGATGCACTTGATCCCAGGTTGAGAAGGTGATTGCATTGGTTGAAAATAATGATGAAAAAAGGGATCCTTTAGTAATCGTAGAAAATCTAAAAACAAATTTCGTTACCTGGAAAGGTGTGGTAAAGGCGCTGGATGGTGTAAATCTTACAATATACAAAGGTGAAACTTTAGGTCTTGTTGGAGAAACTGGATGTGGTAAATCTGTAACATCACTTTCAATAATGGGATTACTTTCCCCAACTGAAGGCACGATTGTGGAAGGAAAGATTACATTTGATGGGAATGATCTTACAAAGTTTGTTGGAAAAGATGTATGGATAAAAGAAAAGGGTAAAAAGGCAAAAATAAAATCTAGAAGAAGGATTTACAAAAAGGCGCAGGAATACTTAAACCAGTTCAGGGGCAAGTATATGTCAATGATATTTCAGGAACCTATGACAGCCATAAATCCTGTTTTATCCATTCAATATCAACTAACAGAACCATTACTTCATCATCAGAAGAAAGAATTGGCCACAAGGATTCTTGCAAGGCAAAAGGTAAAACAGGAAGATTTTATGGCAATAAAGAATGCCATAATGTCTGAGAACAAGGAAGTTTTGAAGAGCTATTATGATAATCCCATTTATTATTCATTAATAATGCAGATGAATTCAATATTTTACAGAAAAGATTTAACATTGCTGCAAAAAAATGAACTCATTGATGAGCTTGCAAAAGAAAAGAGACTTTCATCTTTCCGATTAAAATTTTTGGAGGATTATTCTAATGGCAGAAATAAAATAATCTATAGATTGCCTGGAATAAATGGTTATTTGATGAGGACTATAAATAAGGAGGCTGAAAGAAGGGCAATCGAACTTTTAAGAATGGTTGGAATTTATGATCCAGAAACTATAATAAAGGAATATCCCCATGAATTGAGCGGTGGAATGAGGCAAAGGGTGATGATTGCCATGGCTTTGTCTTGCGATCCAAAGTTGCTCATTGCTGATGAACCTACAACTGCACTTGATGTCACCACCCAAGCGCAAATACTTGATCTGATGAAAGATCTTAAAGAAAGAACATCAGCATCAATTCTGTTCATTACGCATGATCTTGGTGTAATATCCGATATGGCGGATAGGGTAGCAGTTATGTACGCGGGAAATATAGTTGAAATAGGTAATAAAATGGATATTTTTTATAATCCTAAGCATCCCTATACGCAGGGTCTTTTAAGATCTATACCAACTGAAAAGACAATGAAAGAAAAGCTTCATGTTATACCGGGATCAATACCAAACTTAATAAATCCTCCACCCGGTTGCAGATTCCATCCAAGATGTGAACATGCTATGGAAATTTGCAGCAAGGAAAAACCACCAATGAAGGAGATAGAAAAGGATCATTACGTAGCATGCTGGTTGTACTGAGGTGTTCAAAATGTCTAATCAACCTTTAATAATTGGAAACGATCTGAAAAAGTTTTTCGATGTAAAAACTGGCCTTACATCAAGAAGTAAATTGAAGGTAAAGGCAGTAAATGGTGTTGATATTGTAATAAATGATGGAGAGGTAGTAGGATTAGTAGGTGAATCAGGTTGTGGTAAAACAACACTTGGAAGATTAATGATCAGGCTCATTGAACCCTCAGGTGGAACTCTATATTTTAATCCTCCTCCTGAGATTGTGAGAAAAATTCAAAATGGTGAAAAGCTCAGTGAAAAGGAGATCAGAGAATATTCAATATTCCACATGTCAAAAAGAAAAATGAAACAGATGAGGAAATATATGCAAATAGTCTTCCAGGATCCATATTCTTCGCTTGATCCTAGGTATCTGATAAAGGATATAATTGCAGAACCTTTAAGAGCATTTGGTTGGAGCAATAAAAAGGCATATGCTAGGGTTGAGGAATTATTAAAAAAGGTAAGCCTTCCGACAGATTTTATGAACAGGTTCCCGCATGAGCTATCAGGCGGTCAAAGGCAGAGGGTTGCCGTTGCAAGGGCTCTTGCATTGAACCCAAAATTCATTGTTCTTGATGAACCAACATCAGCTCTAGATGTTTCAGTCCAGGCACAGGTTCTTAATATGCTAGATGATCTTAGAAAGGAGTTTAATCTTACAATGTTATTCATTTCACACCATATACTCGTTGTAAGGCACATAGCAGACAGGATTATGGTAATGTACCTTGGTAAAATAGTAGAAGCTGCAGAAACAAAGGAAATATTTAGCAATCCTATGCATCCATATACACAGGCACTTCTTTCTGCAGTACCAGTACCTGATCCTAAAACAAAAAGGATGAGGGTTCACCTGGAAGGAGAAGTACCAAGCCCAATAAACCCGCCAAAGGGTTGTTCATTCCATACAAGGTGTAGGTTTGCATTTGAAAAATGTGGATGGACTACTGATGAGCTTGTGCAACCATTAAGGTTTGTATTGGACAATAAAAGGAACCCTGAAATTGGAAATGTAGAAATAAATGAAATTGAGATAATAAATGATACAGAAATGGTTATGCGATTTACAGGTTCAATAAATAGAGAAATTCTTTATGATATAATAAATAAGGAAAAGGAAAAGACAAGGGCACTGTTTGGCATAAAGGAATTGGAAGTCAATGGAAACGAAGTAAAAATAAAACTTTTTGAAACTGTAGAACCTAAGCTTGTTGATAGGGGAAACGGCCATCTTGTTTCATGCTTCCTTTATGATAAAACATGAATATCAAAATTAATATTCAATGAATCCATGCAGGGTCTTGGTGAATTAGATGGATGTCAATTCTAAATTTTCAGAAATATCGAAAGGACTGAAGGGATCTGCTGTAAGGGAATTATTAAAGTATGCTGAAAAGCCTGATGTCATATCTTTTGGTGGTGGAATGCCGAATCCACTTTCATTCCCTATAAAAGATGTTGAGGATATAGTTCATTACATACTGGAAAATTACGGTGCTAAGGCACTGCAGTACGGTTCAACAGAGGGTGTTGAAGAATTAAGAGAACTCATTTCAACGCGCCTAAATTCCAAGTACAACTTCAATGCAAGAAAAGAAAACATAATAATGCTCAATGGCAGTCAATCTGGCCTATATATGGTATCGAAGGTATTCCTTAACAGAAAAGATTATGTTATAAGTGAGGCTCCAACGTATGTGGGAGCAATAGCTGCTTTTAACGCACAGGATCCGTCTTGGCTTGCCATAGATCTTGAGAACGATGGTATGGATTTGAATATGCTTGAAAAAAAGATCAAATTTGCCTTAAATGAAGGTAAAACACCGAAATTCATTTATGTAATTCCCACTTTCCAGAATCCAGCTGGACTAACATGGTCATTATCTAAAAGAAAAGAGCTTCTTGAGATAGCTTCTAAGTATGATCTTATTGTGTTTGAAGATGATCCTTACAGTGAAATCAGGTTTTCGGGAGAGCCTGTTTCTCCAATAAAATCCTTGGACAAAGAAAATAGAGTGATTTATATGGGTACATTTTCAAAGGTTCTTTCTCCCGGTATAAGACTTGGATACATATTTGCTAATGATGAAATACTGAGAAAAATTTCACTTTTAAAGCAGGGTGTAGATCTTTGTACAAATGTTTTTTCCCAGTATTTGGCTATGGAATATTTAAAGCGGGGGGTAATAGATCAGCAGGTACCAAAAATAGTTGATCTTTACAGAAAGAAAAGGGATTTGATGCTAGAATCACTAGAAAAATATATGCCTGATGGTACAGAATGGACCAGGCCTGAAGGCGGCATGTTTCTGTGGGTGACACTTGATAAAAAAATAGATACAGAGATATTGCTAAAAAAAGCACTTGAAAAGAAGGTTGCCTATGTCATTGGTTCTGCATTTTATCCAGATGGCCGTGGGAAGAATTCAATGAGACTCAATTTCACCTATTCTAAAGATAATGACATAATAGAGGGCATAAAACGCCTTGGATCTGTCATAAGAGAGGAAATGTCTTAATCCTCAACTATTTTTTCTAGTAATTTTATTTCATTTTTAATGTCCTCAAGATCGATCATTTCAACCGTAGTATGTGTGTACCTTATGGGAAAACAGATTGCAAGTGACGGAATGCCAAGTTCAAATGTGCCGGCAGCTCAGTGCTACCCCCTGTTGCCAATTCCTGGTAAGGTATATTATTTTCCTTTGCTATTTTTATTATTTTTCTCCTTAAAGATAATGAATTAGCACCCCTTGCATCAATGAACCTAAAGACAGGCCCTTTACCAAGTGAAGCAGGACTGAGTGAATAATCAACTTTTGGTTGATCGGCTGCAGTTACACTGTCCACAGCATAAAGTTCATCTATGTTTCTTTCAGATATTGCTTTTGCGCCCCTTAAGCCTGTCTCTTCTTGAATGGTAAAAATAAATGTTACCTTTTTGTTCAATTTCTTTTTTGAGAGATTTTCTAGTAATAGAAGCAAAATTGCACAACCTGCTCTATCATCAAGACCTCTTGAAATTATATATCTATCCCTTAATACATGAAATTGTTTTACCCACCTGACAGGATCAAGGATTGAAATACCCATGGATGCCACATCATCCTTGGATTTTGCACCAACATCAATGTAGAGATCATCGATCTGGACAACCTTATTCATTTCATCTTCTTTTGATATATGTGGTGGCTTTAAACCTATTACTCCATTGTAAATTTTTCCATCCTGGGTGATTATTTCCATTACCTGACCGTAAAGTATCCTTGTATCAACACCCCCTATCTTTTTAATCTTTAAAAAACCGGAATCTTCAATGTAGGAAACTACAGCACCAATTTCATCCATATGTGCCATAAAAGCGATATGGTCCTTACCTGAACCTATTGTCAAATAAACATTTCCTAATTTGTCGCATTTTGGATTTCCAAAGTTTTTCAAATAATCTAAAATTTTAGATCTTATGTCATCCTCATAACCGCTTACACCAAAGGTAAAAAGCAAATCCTTTACAACTTCTTTAAATTCCATTAAATCACCATAACATATATGTTAATTTTGTTTAATAATTTTATCTAGAATTTTTTTACAAAACGGAATTTAAATGGGGAACATTAGTGGTATTAAATTCAATACAGAAAAAAATAAGAGACCTAGTGTATAAAAATAGCTAAAAAATTAGGAATTTAGAACTCAAGCCTATCCTTAAAAATATCTGGAAATATTCTTTCAATGTTAAGTTCAAAAAC
>JGI20128J18817_1000592_pt1 | contig 10924 bp, 9 predicted proteins | sample JossMetagenome_FD_18817 | JGI IMG/M metagenome (IMG submission 18817)
AATTCCCAAGGTTGTTCAAAGAGAAGAATTTACCATTGGCCGGAGACGATATAAAAGGGCAAATAGGTGCTACAATCCTTCATAGAACATTAACATCGTTATTCAGACTTAGGGGAGTAAAAGTGGAAGAAACTTATCAGTTAAATGTAGGTGGAAATACAGATTTCTTAAACATGAAGACCGAGGAAAGATTACACTCAAAAAGAATAAGTAAGACTAAAGCAGTAACAAGTACATTGGATGATGAAGACTATTTAGAAAAAGAAGGAAAAATAAGAATAGGTCCTTCAGACTTCATACCATTCTTAGGGAACACTAAAGTAGCTTATATTTACGTAAAAGGTAGTGGATTTGCCGGAATGCCAATAAAAATAGAGGCTTCATTAGAAGTTGACGATAAATCTAACTGTGCTGCAGTTTTAGTTGATGTGATTAGGGGAGTAAAACTAGCTTTAGATAAAGGAATAGGGGGACCACTAGTTGAACTATCAGCATTCTACTTCAAGCATCCGCCAGTACAAGCTAAAGATGATGAAGAAGCTTACAACTGGTTTAAGAAGTTCCTTAATGAAGTGTCAAATTTGTGAAGAGAACCAGGCAAAATACACTTGTAAATTATGCGGAAGGAAAGTATGCGAAGAAGATTTCGTAAAGGAAAAGGGAATATGTAAAGTATGTGAAATGAGCTTATGCGAAATATGTCACGAAAACTTATCAATTGGAAAATGTGAAAAATGCGGAAGAATAATATGCGAAAAATGCACAGCGTATTTTGATGGTGCAAGAAGATATTGTATTATTTGTAACTCTTCACTTCCTTAATTTCTTTTTATCATTTAATTTCTCTAGAATTATTTTTTGTTCCACAGAAGCCACTTGCCTCCTCACATTAATTACAGCATCTGGATTTACACTTATACTATCAATACCTTGTCTCACCAGAAACTCCACAATTTCTGGGTAAACGCTTGGTGCTTGTCCGCATATCGAAACTGTCCTACCATACTTATGGGCTACTCTAATTAACTTCTTAATCCCCTCTAATACAGCTGGATCCCTCTCATCATAATAACCCATCCTAGCTAATAGGTCTGAGTCCCTATCAACACCTAGCATTAACTGAGCTAAATCGTTACTACCAATACTAAATCCATCAATTATTTGCGCGAATTTATCAGCTAGCATCACAACTGAAGGTACTTCAGCCATAATCCAGACTTTAAATTCAGAAGACCTCCTTAGCCCCTCGTCTTCCATAATTCTAATTGCTTTTTCTAATTCCCATGTAGTCCTAACGAACGGGAACATTACCCATACATTCTTTAAGCCCATCTCCTCCCTTACCTTCCTTATAGCCCTAACTTCTAACCTAAATGCTGGCTCGTATTGCGGGCTAATGTACCTTGATACTCCTCTCCAACCAATCATCGGGTTTCTCTCTTCTGGCTCAAATTCTTCACCACCTTGAAGCCTCTTATACTCATTAGATTTAAAATCAGAGAAACGCACTACGACAGGCCTTGGGTAAATTGCTGAAGCGACCATCGCAATACCTTCAGCTAACTTATCTACAAATAATTCCGGTTTACCAATTTTAATTAAGTATAACGGATGGTACTTTATCCACTCACTAACTATAAACTCTATTCTCATTAAACCTATACCGTCAAATGGTAAGTCTAGGTACTTATGTATAACGTCTGGTTGACCTAAATTCATATAAATCTTAGTGGCAGTAACTGGATAGAGACTTAATATTACATCCCTCGATAAACCTGAAACCCCAGTAGTTGGTTGGGTGACTTGTTGCTCTTTTTCCTCCTCAAAACCTACTCTCCCCTCATAAACTATACCCCTCATAGCGTCTACAGTTATCTCCTGACCATCTTTAATTACCTTAGTGGCATTCCCAGTACCAACAACTGCGGGAATTCCTAATTCTCTAGATACAATAGCGGCGTGACTTGTCATCCCACCTTCATCCGTAACTATAGCAGAGGCTATTTTCATAATCGGAACCCAATCTGGGTCTGTCATTTTAGTAACTAGTATATCACCTTTCTGGAAGTCTTTAGCTTGTTTAACGTCTAATATTATCCTAGCCTTACCAAAGGCTATACCGGGACTTGCAGGTAAACCTCTTGCCAAAACTTTACCGACTTCTACAGCTTGAACTTTTTCTTGGACTTGTTTCTTAGAACTCCAGTAAGTTTCTGGCCTCGCCTGAACAATAAATATATTATCGGGGAACTTCAAATCAGCATCAATAGCCCATTCAATATCCATAGGCCTTTTATAGTGCTCCTCGATTTTCAACGCCATTTTAGCTAATTCAACAGCCTCCTCATCACTTATTGATATAGTATCGGCCTCTTGCCCTCTTAATTCAATTACCTCATTAGATTTAGTTTGTTGATTATAAACTATCTTAATAACCTTGTGAGAAACCCTTTTCTCAACAATCTTTAAAGTGGACTTTTCAATGACTATTTCATCTGGGGTTACTTTACCTCCTACAACAGTCTCTCCTAATCCCCAATTGGATTCTATAACAATATAATTCTTATCACCATTAGCGGGATGAAGAGTAAACATAACTCCAGCAGACCTAGAATTAACCATTTTTTGAACAACTACCGCCATGGAAACAGACAATTGATCAATACCTTTAGATTTCCTATAAACAATAGCCCTAGTATTATATAAGCTTGCCCATACTTTCTTGACCGCACTCAATAACTCTTCTCTGGACACGTTTAGATAAGTATCTTGTTGACCAGCAAAGCTAGCCTCTTCTATGTCTTCTGCAGTAGCAGAAGATCTAACTGCGACAAGAACTTCTTTACCTACAAGTTTAACTAGAGAATCGTAATACGATAAAATAGCTTGTTGCAAATCTGGAGGTATAGGTGAAGAGAGAATAAGAGATTTTATCTTCTCACTCGCTCTTTCCGCACCTTCTTCTGAATCTAAATTCTCACTTTCAAGAATTTCCTTAATTTTGTCGTATAGTTTATTATATTCAATAAAATATTTATACGCATATGATGTAATCACAAAACCCGGTGGTACCCTTACCCCCAAGGAGATCAATTCGCCTAAATTAGCCCCTTTACCACCAGCTATAGAAACCATCTCTTTTTTTACGTTTTTAAGGTCAGAAACGAGATCCCCTTCAATAACAGAAGTCATAGTCCCCATATTATTTTCTGTTTATACATTAAAAAATGTTTTCTACCATTCAAAAAATCTATCTGATAATTTATTATTTCTGATTCTCATTAGTTTTTTGCGTAACCGAAGTAACGAAAGNAGGCAAGGATGGGAACTTCTCTTTCATTCTCTCCTCTGCAACTGCAGCCGCCTCTTCTAATATCTTCTTAGCTTCTGGCGATGTAGTAGTAAACTCTACGCCAGACCCAGTGAAGTCACCAGCCTCTATGACAACTTCTTGCAAACCTTCCTCTAATTCTGCTAACTCAACAGATAATTCTGGCATAATACCTTGCATTGCACTTCTTAACTCTCTAATAACACCTACTACTGGAATTAAAGAAGTATAAACGTCTCCCAATTCTGTAACAGTTTCAAGCCTTAATTGTACTTGCTCTAAAGCTATTTGAGTTGTAAGCAGTTGCTTAGTAATCTTCCTAATTTCTGCAATCTCATTAGCATACATTGAGGCCCTTAAATTGTCTTTACTCATCTGGGCTTCAACTACTTTCTCAAACAAAGTCCTATCTCTTTCCTGTAATTTTGAGATATAAACATCAAGTTTATTTATAGTAGTCTTTAGCCTATAATTTGCCATGACTAACCTATACCTTAATGGCTGTTGAGGCTTGAAAACACTTTTCAGCTTTTCGGCTAGAGTTGGCTCTTGCTTTCCGTTCCAATTCCTCATGAAATCGTTTACTCCAGCCATCTTACTCAAATTAGTCCTTTAACCTGACTTGTTTTAAATAGGACAGTCTTAATAATACCACTCTTAACATTATAACCCATGAGTAATTTTACGGTATTAAGAGAGGGGGATAAGATCGTAATCACGTGTAATAGTGTTAAAAAAGTATTACTTAGGTTAGTTAGGATAGAGTATGAAGTAACTACACTTACAGTTGAGCAAGAAAGAATTCCAAAAACGNTATCAGAAGAAATTACAGTAGAAAAAGAAATGAAAAATGGAGATAAAATAGAAATAAAAGCTCAATTAGACACTGTAAAGAAAGTGAGCTTAATTTACAGAGATGCTTTCGGGATGACCCTCAGGGATGATATTGAGCTCTAATCCTTTCCCATAAGCTACCTAACCTCCTTTCAACCTCAACATCATCCTTAACCTCTTCTGGCCATTCCCTTCCACATTCCTCTTTAAATTTTCTAGTAGCATCAATGCCAATTTTACTACCTAAAGGAGGATTAGGGACTGTATGATCCAAAGAGTCAGTAATTGTGTTCTCAATTATCAATATATCTCTCTTAGGATCAACAGTTGTTGAGATTGCATACATTACTTGATTAATATCGTGAACATTTACGTCCTCATCAACTATTATAATCATTTTCAAAAGGCTTAACTGTCCAGTTCCCCATAAGGACATCATGACTTTCTTAGCATGACCAGGATACATCTTCCTTATAGAAAATATTCCTATTCCGGTGAATAACCCATATTCTGGTAAGTTCATATCCACTAATTCTGGTACTATCATCCTCAAAAAAGGTAGAAATATTCTCTCTACAGCCTTACCTATCCATGCATCCTCTAGGGGTGGCTTACCCACAGAAGTAGCATGAAATATCGGATTATCTCTAATGTATACCTTCTCAAGTTTAAACGCTGGGTAATAATCTGGTGGAGTATAATAACCTAAATGATCCCCAAAAGGCCCTTCAAGCCTTAAGTCCTCCAAATCAACATAACCTTCAATAACTGACTCCGCGTGAGAAGGTACTAAAATCCCATTATCTAACTCATAAACGTCCACACCTTCACCTCTTAGAATACCAGCGAACAAATACTTATCGAGTCCTGGGGGGACTGGAGATGCAGCAACAAAAGCTACTATTGGGTCTACACCATTCACTATTGCTACTGGAACTCTCGTGATTCCTCTTTTCTTATATTTATAAGCGGACATGTTACCCCTTTTCAATGCCTGCCAATGCATTATTCCTTCCTTTTCATTTAATATTTGAATTCTATAGACACTTAAATTATGGACATTAGTTTCTGGATCTTTGGTTATAGTTATAGAAAAAGTGAAAAACTTACCTGCATCTTTAGGCCACGTCTTTAACGCTGGAAAATTGAGTAAACTTAGTTTCTCCTCATGAAAATCGGCCTTTTTACTTTTAGGTAAAATTTTACCCATTTTAGAAAATTCTATCAAACTTTTAGCTTTTTGTAAAAGGGTTACCGGAATCTCTCCTAGAAAATCTCGCATAAAATTTTCACTAACTGTTTCTAGTTTTTGAGTATTAAAAAGTTCATAAAACACGTTAATTGAATTAAAAATGTTTGTAATAACCCTCCAACCCGGGTAACCCTTTACATTATTAAATAGGAGGGCGGGTAAATGAGCATATGTAGCTTTTCTAGTCAAATAAGCTATTTCTAAATCAGGTGATAGCTCGTCATTGATTTCTATTATTTTATTCTTTTCTTTTAAGAATTTAATATAATCTCTTAGATCCCTAAATGCCATGATATTTATGTTTGAGAAAAAGCTTATAATTTAGTATAATAAAGAGCTAAACGCTAGTGGTGAGTTATAGTTGGAAACATGCAAGGCTATTTGAAATGCTTAAGCTGTAACTCAGAATTCCCACTACAACAAGATTTAATAACATGCCCTAAATGTGGAGGATTATTAGAGATAATTGTACACCCGCCAAAAGATTTTTCATTTAAAAACTTAAGGGGAAAAGGAGTATGGAGATATAGAGAATTAATAGCTGGTGAATACAAAAAAATAATCACTTTAAATGAAGGAAATACGCCATTAATAAGATCAAATCATAATGAAAACGCTTACTTTAAATTTGAGGGAGCAAACCCCACTGGAAGCTTTAAAGACAGAGGAATGACAGTCGCAATAAGCTCAGCAGTGACCTTAAACTACAAAGTAGTAGTTGCTGCTTCAACGGGAAATACTGCCGCCTCGGCAGCCGCCTATGCAAGTAGAGCTGGATTAAAAAGTTATATAGTTCTCCCTAAGGGTAAAGTAGCATTAGGTAAATTAGCACAATCAATCCTTTATGGAACCACGATACTTGAAGTAGATGGGAGCTTTGACGTAGCGATGTCTAGTGTCATGAGACTTTACAAAGAATTGAAAATAGTATACCCATTAAACTCTTTTAACCCCTGGAGACTTGAAGGACAAAAAACTATAGCCTTTGAAATAGCCGAGGAAATAGGAGTACCAGATAACATAATAGTTCCAGTAGGTAATGCTGGAAACATTTATGCAATATGGAAAGGGTTTAAAGAATTACAAGAGATAGGAGTAATAGATAAAATCCCTAGAATGATTGGAGTCCAGGCTGAGGGAGCTGCACCAATAGCTAAGGCAATAGAAAAAGGCTCAGATACCCCAGAGTTTGTAAATAACCCAGAGACCGTGGCCACTGCAATTAGGATCGGTAAACCAGTAAATTGGCAAAAAGCGATGAAGGCAATAAAAGATTCTAAAGGTACAGCAATAAGTGTTTCTGATAACGAAATCCTTAACGCTCAAAGACAGCTAGCTAGAAATGAAGGAGTAGGAGCAGAACCAGCCTCGGCAGCCGCATATGCCGGATATCTGAAACTATTAAGCGAAAACAAACTTGATAAGAACGAAAAAACAGTTATGATACTTACGGGTCACGCTCTTAAAGACCCAGATGCAATGGTTAAGGCTGAAGCTAAAAGAATATTAGTTAACCCCGAATACATAGACAAAATTATTTTAAGTGATTTATAATGTTCTCCAGCTCCTTAATTAGAATTTTAAAAATAGGAGGATCAATACAAAAAGATGAGAAAGATTATGAACTAATTCTGAAAAAGATATCGAAATATACGGAAGAAAAAGATTATTCTAGGCATATAGTAGTGACTTCAGCTATCAAAAACGTAACAAATCAATTGCTTGAAGCACTACAACAACCCGATAAGGCAGTAGATATAGTAAGTGATATTTATGATAAGCACATAAGAATTTTATCAAAATTAGTTGATGGAAGGGAGTTCGAAAAAGCGTTCAAAGACTTATCGAAATTAGCTGACGAATTGTATAAAATTGCGTGGTCTATAAGAGTTCTTGATGAAGTAACTCCCAGGGTTAAAGATTATTTCCTCTCATTTGGCGAAAGGTTAGCCGTAATCGTTTTATCAGCTTACTTATCGAATAACAAAATGGATTCAGATAAAGTATTAGTACCACCACTAATCACTGACGAAAACTACGGAGAAGCGAACATATTATTTGAAGACTCATCAAAACACCTTATTTCAATTCTAGAAGAAATTAACAAACAAGTAATCGTAGTACCCGGTTTTATCGGCTTAACCAAACAAAACAAATACACTACAATAGGAAGAGGGGGGAGTGATTATACAGCAACAGTCATAGGAAAATTACTTAATGCAAGAGAAGTTAGGCTGATCACAGAAGTTCCAGGGATAATGACAGCTGATCCTAAAAAGATAAGTAATACAGTAACAATACCGCGTTTATCATTGGAAGAAGCAATTGAACTATCACAATTAGGTGCTAAGAGACTACACCCAAGGACTTTTGATCCACTATTTAATTCTAATATGAAAGTAATAATTGAAGGCCTATATGAAGAAGGAAACACGGTAATTGAAGGTTTCTGTACTCCTAACGATTTACTTAAAGGTATTGTAGCAAAAGATGATTTGCAATTAATTACAATAGAGAGCACAAGAATAGTTGGAAAAATAGGTTCCGCGGCAAAAATAACAGATGAAGCAAAACAAGCAAACGTTAATTTAGTAGCTTTATCACAACCCATATCAGAAACAGTTATACAATTAGTAATAAACAGCTCGGATTCCCAAAGACTGATTAACAGATTAAACCAATTAGACCTTATAACCAATATAGAAACGAAAGACGTCGGGGCGGTAAGCATAGTAGGATGTGGGCTGAGAAATAAAGAAATATCTACAAAAGTGATGAACAGAGCCTCATCCTTTGATCCAATCTTCATTTCTAGAGGATTAAAAGGTGTAAGTATGACATTTATAGTAGATAAAAGACAAACAGATGACTTAGCAAAAGAACTCCATGAGGTGGTTTTAGAATGGTCGACAAAATAAAAGTCTCATTACTAGGCTCTACCGGAATGGTAGGACAAAAGATGGTAAGAATCTTATCATCCCACCCATACCTAGAACTAGTAAAAGTTAGTGCATCCCCAGGGAAAATAGGGAGAAAATATAAAGATGCGGTAAAATGGATAGAACCAGTAGATATCCCAGAAAACGTTAGAGATTTACCTATAGTATCAACTAATTATGAAGATCATAAAGACGTAGATGTAGTGCTTTCCGCATTACCTAATGAACTTGCAGAGGGAATAGAATTAGAACTAGTTAAACAAGGTAAAATTGTAGTATCAAATGCAAGCCCTTTTAGAATGGACCCAGATGTGCCGTTAATAAACCCAGAAGTTAACTGGGAGCACTTAGAATTATTAAAAACCCAACAGCAGAAAAAGGGATGGAAAGGACTACTAGTTAAAAACCCGAATTGTACAGCTGCAATTATGTCAATGCCGATAAAACCTTTACTAGATATAGCTGTAAAATCAAAAATAGTAATAACCACCTTACAAGCAGTGAGTGGAGCAGGATATAATGGTTTACCCTTTATGGCGATAGAAGGGAATATCATACCCTATATAAAGGGTGAAGAAGATAAAATAGCTAAAGAACTCACGAAATTGAACGGAAAATTACAGGATCATCAAATAATACCAGCTCCATTAGATTCTTCCGTAACTTCAATAAGAGTACCAACCAGAGTAGGGCATATGGGAGTAATAAACTTCATAACAAACGAGAAAATTGACGTTGATGAAGTAAAGAAAACTTTAAGAAACTTCAGATCATTACCACAAATAAAGAATTTACCTACAGCACCAAAAACACCCATAATAATAAAAGATGAAGAGGACAGACCTCAGCCATTGTTAGACGTTGGAGCAGAAAACGGAATGGCAGTAACAGTAGGTAGAATAAGGCATGAAGGAAACGTACTAAGGCTAATAGTCTTGGGAGATAACTTAGTTAGAGGAGCTGCTGGAATAACAATATTAACCGTGGAAGTAATGAAAGAACTAGGTTATATATGATAAAATTAGATTTTCACGTTCACACGTTTTATAGTGATGGTAGATATTCCCCAGAGGAAATGGTCAACTACGCATTAAAGATAGGACTTAACGGAATAGCAATCACGGATCATGACACCTCAAAAGGGCTAAAAAACTATAGGCAGATTCCCATTATACCAGGGCAAGAAGTCACTACAGAGTTCGGTCATGTAGTCATATTGTGTAACTTCCCTCCTTCACCACCTAGAAATTTATCTCAATTAGTAGATTATTCGCGAGAAAATAACTGTATTATTTTCCCTTCTCACCCGTTTGACATTTTCAGAAAAGGAATAGGTAACAAAGTTTTTGAATATAAATTTGATGCAATAGAAGTATTTAACTCAAAAGCACCACCAAATGCTAACAAAAAGGCTTTACTGGCCTCACAACAGCTTAAACTCCCGGGTTTAGCAAATAGCGATTCTCATGTTAAGGAAGCATTAGGTTCCGCCTATAATTTAATCCCTTTAAATGAGTTTAACATAGACGAAATCTTAGAAAAAATTAGAAAAAAGGAAATTGAAGCTGTTGGATTGGGATTAACAGCAAAGGCTAAAATTAAGATTTTAGAATGGAGTATAATGAGGAAGCTAGGAATTGCGAAAAATACCGGCAGAACTTTGCGTTAAATGCAAAGGATATAAATATTTATGTGGTTTACCTAGTTGCCCGATTTTAGATAGATTTAGAAGTATCGTTCATGTAGCAAGTAAGATTCAAGGCTCCGAAAAAATTGAAGGTTCTACACCCCCTAGTATAGTAATTGGTGAAAAGAACTATCCTAAAGTGAGCTTAATATACAATATACCTCCAGGGATAAAAGGAGAAGAAGCAAGAGAATACGAGAATCCAGAAGGATGGTGGGGTAAGAAAAGCTTAAGTGACATACTCTCTCTAAGGAGTTCATTAGTCTCAACCATTTTACACGACGTTAATATAAATGAGCCAGAAAAACTATATGAAAAAGAAATAGCACTTGCTGGAATTTCTGAAAAGCCCGTGCTCTCAGAAGCCCAGAGCGAAGTCAAACAAATTTTACCTAGACTGAAGTTTGACGGAATACTAATACCAAGAGGACCTTCAATTAAGGCTAAAGATATAAAAGTCGACGAAAACCCCAAGATACCTAAAAAAATAGAGAGCTTGATATTTGACGATGTTAAAGCCGAAGAAGGGGTCTTAGAACTTTATTCCAGCGGAGAAAATTATTACAGAATTATTACCACATTCTCTCTTGGTCTTTTAGGAAGAAAAAAGAACAGAAGAATAGTACCCACGAGATGGAGTATAACTGCAGTAGACCAAATAGTAGGAAACTATCTACTGTCAAAAATAAAAGAGTTTGATACTATAAGTACAACTACAGTCTATTACAATTCCTATCTAGGAAACTATTTTCACATAATATTCTATCCGTCAAGATATTCAAGTATATGGATAGAAATTTGGTACCCGTTCTCCTTATGGTCTAATGAGTTAGTAATCACAGACCTCTCTGAAGACTATTGGGGAGAGTACGAATTCTTAG
>JGI20128J18817_1000597_pt1 | contig 10891 bp, 8 predicted proteins | sample JossMetagenome_FD_18817 | JGI IMG/M metagenome (IMG submission 18817)
CTTGCAACAAGATTGCCAGTTCTCAGGCCCTTAATAGGTCTTGATAAAATTGAGATAGAGAACGTTGCGAGGAACATAGGAACCTATGAAGAATCAATATCAGTAAAGGGATATGTATGTCCATTCCTTCCTACGCATCCAATCACCAATGCAAGGATTGATAAATTTAATAATATAATCAAAAAAATTTATGGTGAAGAAGGAAAAGTGTTGTAATATGGATGGAATTTCCTTAATTAGTGGTGGCAAGGACAGCATATATGCAATGTATATAGCCATGCAACAGGGCATTGATATAAAAAAAATTGTGAACATAATTCCTGAAGAGTTCTCATTCATGTACCATTTCCCGAATGTTCACATGGTTGATTACATTTCAAGATCCATAGGTATAGAACTTTTAAAATTCAGGATCTCAGATGATCCAAATGAATTAAAAAAAATACTTTCAAAATTTAATGAAAATGTAATAGTATCAGGAGCAATAGAATCTGAATACCAAAAAACAAGACTGGAAATGATTTCTCACGAGTTGAACAAAATTCATTATTCTCCCCTTTGGAGAAAAAATCCTTTTCAATTACTATATGAAATAATAAATGCCGGATTTAAAGCAATAATTATAAGTGTTTCTGCAGAAGGTCTGGATGAAAATTTCCTTGGCAAAGAAATAGATTTTGAAATGATAAGCAAGTTAAAAAAATTAAATGAAAGATATGGCATACATCCATCTGGAGAAGGTGGCGAATATGAAACACTGGTTCTGGATGGACCCATATTTAATAAAAAAATAGAAATAATTAATAAAGAAATCATATGGAATGGGAATTATGGCATTTTTAATATCACAGAAGCTAAATTGCAGAAAAAATAAATAAATGCTTTTCATTGGAGTTTTAAGCGGGTGTAGTGTAGCGGTTAGCACAGGGGCTTCCCAAGCCTCTAACCCGGGTTCAAATCCCGGCACCCGCATTATTTTTAATGCTTATTATTATCATACCAATAATTATTAAGACAAGACCAGTAATATAAAACGAGATATAATTTTTAAACTCAATTATTGATAAAAATATTACGGGTAAAAGTTCAAGGTTTGATAGAATGTTTACAGTGTTTCTTTTTGCAAATTCATATCTTTTAAAACCTTTGAAGCCCCTTGCTTCCAGATATATACCAATAAATATAGACAAAGAAACAACCACAGTGTTAATTATGAATTCCTTGTTCATGACTAATGATAATGAAAAGTTCATAAATGCGATGGTAAAGATACCGTAAAATATAGTTTCGGTAAGAAATATTGTGAATATTGTGTTTTTTATTTCCTTTTCTCTAATTAATGAGACATTGAACAAATAAGTTGCAATTGCATAAACAAAACCTAGGAATATTCCAATAAGGAGAGAGATAATTAAAAGGTCTGACTTGAAATTACCGATTGTTATTGATTCAAGTATTAAGCCCGCAGCAATTACTGCAGAGCCGGCAATATGCTTTATAAGATTCTTTTTTCCCTTTGAATACATGAATAGAGGAAAAAATACAAGGTTAAGTGCTGTGAATGAACCGGCTATGACTATATTAATCTTACCAATAAGTATGTAGAGAAGAATATTGCCGATGGAAAATGCTAAACCCGATAGAACTCCAGTGAAAACAATCTTCTTTATTTTTTTAAAAAATAAAATTGAAAAAATAAGTGAAATAAGCATTATTATAAATAATGAAAAATAATCGTAACTTCCTGAACCCATAAGGACAACAATTGATGAACCTATTAGCCAATATGAATAGGCCATTGAAGATGCAAATGCTAGCAAATAATTTTTATTTATTTTTAACATTTTTACCTCATTTCTTGAATATGAACGAATATATTAATGACAATCCTGCAATTATTACAATAGCATATATAACATATGCATATTCTTTCATTAAGTATGGTTCAAATATTTGAATCACAATTAGAATAAAAATGAGTATGTTAAGGATGTTTGTTCTGAGCGTTTGGGCTACTTCTGATCTTATTTTTATTTCTTCTTTTATACTGTTCTGCAGATCCATTATCTTTCCTTTTAATTCAGATATTCCCAACCTATCCTGCGCATCCTTAAAAATTCTCTTTAGTGAAGGAAACCTCTCCGTATCAATGAGCATGATTTCATCCATCTTTCTAACAAGTTTTTTCTGAATTTCCAAAAGCTGACCATATTCCATGCTGTATCTCTTTGTTATGTTTTTATTTTCAAGAATACTGAACAATGTGTAAAGTAACGTATATTGTACTCTTAATCTCTCTATTTCAACCGCATATTCGGCCTCAACGATGGATAAAGCAGTTTTTTCAGCATCACCGTCTATCTGACCATACTGGATACCTGTTATTTCTTCAATATTTTCAATATAATTATACAAATCTTTTGATGCAACTAGTGATGCTGAATATTCATAAAATACATTTATATTTCTTACTATGCTTATGTCCCTTTTTGTATTTCTGTGTAATTCCAATGGCGAAATCTGCCAGTAAGAGGGATCTATTTCTGTAATGCCATAAATTTCCAAAGGAGGCAGTTTACCACCATATTCCTTTACAAATACTAGAGGATATGAGTTTACGCGTACAGGATAATTTGATAGCCCTATATTTATCAATATTTCTTTTATGAAATCATTCAAACTTTTTCCCATTAAATATACATTTCCAGAATTTTCAAGATATATGAGAGTACCCGTAGAGACGGTCGTTTTAATGTTTAATATGAATTCAATAGTCACAACACCTATTGAGTTATATGAAAAGAGTATCTTTATTTCTGATGGTATGTTTTCTGNGATGCTCATATTTTCATATGGTGAATAGTATATGCTTTCTGGCAGTTTATAATCTATGGATCCTCTCAATATATATCTTTTTTCAAGATAATTCTGTGAAAAATCAATCCTGTCCCTTTCAATCCTGAAATAAATATCGTCCATCGTCTCGTTGCTAATATTAATGGATCCTATTGAAACTATATTTTTCAATAATTTCTGGTTAAATTTTTTTCTTGCATCTATACCTTTGGAAAATATGTCAGAGGTATCAACATTAAAAAAGTAATGTATTGTGGGATGTATGAACCATGTTGATCCCAATTTTGTTAATATTACATATTCTGTTTTTATGCTCTCACTTAATGTTTTGAACTCTTTAAGATCTGATGGTTTTTCCTTAAACATCGCATATTTGAAATAATCTTCAACTGCACTTAGAAGTGTTTCTTTTTTCAAATTCTTTTCATTTATACCGAGATACATAAGCATTAGATTTTCCGCAGGACCTTTCTCTTCAGAGAGGGATGGTTGAACATATTTACATTCAATTTTTTTGAAACCAAGATGATCCCAATAAGTGAACGATCCAGGATTATCCATAATTTCTGGTTTTTCAACCTCAATTAAAATGCCATTTAATTTTGCATTCGCTTTAATTGAGTCCTGTTCCACCACTTCTAGAAACTTTTTAAACAAAATTTTAGAATATGATTTACCCCTGTATTTATCTTCTATTCCTAAGAATTCAATCACAGAAATACCTGACCTGAAATAATAATCCCCAATCAAAAACCCAGATATTTTTTTATTTATTTTTAATATTAAAACGTGATAATTATTTTTACCATAGAAATCTGTTTTCTTTAGCCTGAGGTATTTTAAAATATTTTCAGGTGTTTCAGCCTCCTCTTTTACTGGAAATAAATTCTTATACAATGTGTAAAAATCATTAAAATATGCATAATTTTCATCTATTTCTTCAATTTCTATACCTTCCATAAATATTTACATTATAACATTATTATTTAACTTTTTGGAAATCATAAAAATATTAACATTTTTCAAGAACAAATCTAAAATAAATGATTTGCCATGCTTAATTTATGATCCTAGAATTTTATGGCCCCTCAAATTCTGGAAAAACTGAAACTATTGTAAAATTAGTAAAATANTTCTCAGAAAAGAATTTTAAAATTGCAACCGTAAAGCATATACCTGGAAATTTCACAATTGATTCTGATGGCAAGGACACGTGGAAAATGGGTAATGCCGGTTCAAATCTTGTTGTTGCCTCTTCTGACAGTGAAACTTCATTTATGTTCAAAGGTAGTATGGATATAAAAAAAATATTGCAACTAATAAATGCATTTGATAACTTTGACATAATTTTCATTGAGGGTTTTAAATCAGTGCCATGGATAAAAAAAATAAAATTTGGTAATGGGGAAAAAATGGAAAACACAGTTATGGAGTTCACGAACATTGAAACTTTAATTAAGTATATAGAAAAAGAAATTGAGATTGACAGTATCATAAGAAAATTGCCCAACTTCAACTGTGGCGAATGTGGTTTCAGTACATGCAGAGAAATGGCAGAAAAAATAATTTTGAATGAAAAAAAATTCGAGGATTGCAGGTATTACAATCCTGAAGTGATGATGAACATTGAAGTTAATGGAAGGGAAATATATCTATCCCCATTCGTTCAGAATATTGTTAAAAACACAATTACAGGAATGCTCTCTTCCTTAAAAGGCGTAGGTAAAATAAACTCCCTGGAAATAAAGATGAAATTCTGACATGGATGGCAAGTAAAGTGCCTGTGACCAGATTATTTTCGTAGGAGGTGATCCATCCGCAGGTTCCCCTACGGATACCTTGTTACGACTTAACCCTCCTCGCCGACCTTGGGTTCGAACCTGCCACAAAGACAGGGCCTCACCCAAAACCGACTCGGATGGTTTGACGGGCGGTGTGTGCAAGGAGCAGGGGCATATTCACCGCGGACTGTTGATCCGCGATTACTACGGAATCCATCTTCATGAGGGCGAGTTACAGCCCTCAATCCGGACTACGAACAGGTTTTGGGATTACCTTCCCCTTTCGGGGTTGGAACCCATTGTCCTGTCCTTTGTAGCGCGCGTGTAGCCCTGAGGATTCGGGGCATACTGACCTACCGTCGACCCCTCCTTCCTCTTCTTTAGCAGAAGCGGTCTCCCTAGAGTGCACCTTTCCCTTCGGAAAAGTTGGCAACTAGGGATGGGGGTCTCGCTCGTTATCACACTTAAGTGAATGCCCTACGGTACGAGCTGACGATGGCCATGCACCACCTCTCCAGCTTTTGTTCGAGTAAGGTCTTCAGCCTGACACACATACGCTGGTCGCCTCAGGTGAGTTTTCCGGCGTTGAATCCAATTAAACCGCACGCATCCTCCCGTTGCGGTGCTCCCCCGCCAATTCCTTTAAGTTTCAACCTTGCGGCCGTACTCCCCAAGCAGCCCGCTTAACACCTTCGCTCCGGCACAGCCTGCTCCCGAAGAACAGGCCACACCAAGCGGGCAGAGTTTACAGCTAGGACTACCCGGGTATCTAATCCGGTTTGCTCCCCTAGCCTTCGTTCCTCATCGTCGGAGCCGTTCAAGTCAGACGCTTTCGCCACAGGTGGTCCCTTCGGGATTACAGGATTTCACTCCTACCCCGAAAGTACCTCTGACCTCGCCCGGTCCCTAGCTTTGCAGTCTCCTCAGAATTCGAACCGTTGAGCGGCCCGATTTACCCAAGGATTTACAAAGCCGACTACGAACGTTTTAGGCTCAATAAAAGCGACCACCACTTGAGCTGCGGGTATTACCGCGGCGGCTGGCACCCGTCTTGCCCAGCCCTTATTCCACAAGCTTTTTAGGCTTGTGAAAAGCCTCCCCAAAAAAGGAGAGGCACTCGGTCTCCCCTCGTCGCGCTTTCGCGCAGTGCGAAGGTTTCGCGCCTGCTGCGCCCCGTAGGGCCTGGGTTCGTGTCTCAGAACCCATCTCCGGGCTTCCTCTCTCAAGGCCCGTACCCGTCTTAGGCTAGGTGGTCCGTTACACCACCTACTACCTGATAGGCCGCAGACTCACCCTCTGGCACTTGCGCTTTCGACATTCAATCTTTCCAGAATTGAACATCTATGGGGTATTAGCCTCAGTTTCCCGAGGTTATCCCCCACCAGAGGATAGATTATCCGCGTGTTACTGAGCCGTGCGCCGGTGTCTTGCGACCCCATGACTCGCATGGCTTAGTCGGAAACCGATAGCAGTGGCCTCCGGCAGGATCAACCGGTGTTAATTTGCATAAAAGGGAGTATGGTAATATTTACTGGCCACAGGTTTCACCCTTGCCATCCATGTCAGATCTGAAAGTTCCCCATTTTATTTTTCAGATCCCCATATTATATTATTCGCGAACTTGGAACTGGTTCTTTCATCCTGTGGATGTTTACATCCTACTCAAGAACCACACCGTTATTCATTCGCGATATGGGTAAAGTATTGTAATAAGGTTCATCTATATATTTATTTCGCTCTCGAAAAAATAAAATTATTAAAAAAATTATATTGGAATATAAAGATTCTCACCCGGATAAATCGTTGTATTTTGCAAACCATTTGCATTCATAATTAAGTAATAAAGCTCACCATTTCCATAAGCTTCATAAGCGATGTTCCATAGTGTGTTTCCGCTTTGTACTGTATAATAATATCCAGGTGTAGGATAGCTATATATTACTGTTAACTCAGGCACAAGAAAACTAATCGCGCTCCATCCAATTATGTTATCAGAATATAGAATAGGAACCCAAACATACCCATTAGCATCCACCATATTCCCAAACTCTATTATCCCTGTTTGACCAAAGGGTTCAGATGTAATTATGGAATAATTTGTCCCAGGACCTGCTCTCACATTCAAGAAATTGGCAATGACTGTAACATTTGAAGATGGCCAATAATTGTCATTTTCATAATAGTAGGTTGCTTGACCAACAAGGGATAAACCTTCAGATGCAGACCAGCCAACATTTCCATCACTGTAAGTTACTGGTATCCATAAATAGCCATTGTTCGATACAATATTTCCAAAATCTATAACACCTTGAGAGCCATAATTTTCAGTGCCTATTATTTCATAGGATAATCCTGGCCCGGCTCTTACATTTATTGCGGACCACACAACTTGTACTATTTCATCTGGGTTGAATTGATTATTATTTTCAATAAATGTTATAGCCTGGTTTACATTTCCTCCATTCACTGTTATCGTTCCTGATGATGGACTCGCTGTGTACCCGCTCACACTTCCTACTGTATATGAGTATGACCCGTTCGCTATGCCTGTATAGCTTATCGTTGTTGTCGTTGATGATNTTGCATTACCGTTAAACGTTACTGACCATGTTGTTCCTGAGGGTAATCCACTCTCAGTGAATGTCACTGTGTATGTTGCTGGTGCTGTAGATGTTCCCTTAATATCCTGAGTAAAATTCCATGCATTAATGGACCCCCAACCTGATGCGTAATCCCATCCAACCTGAGCATCATATTGTGTTTGACCAGAATGATACCCAGGTGGTGTTTGTGTTACATCCCAGAATGGTTTTAAAGAGTATGTTGATTCATTAGGACCCATTTTATAGAGAAGCGGATCAATAAAACCGAATTTCTGGTTCAAGTATCCCACCATGGCTGCAATTATACCGGCAGTTACAGGTGAAGCCACAGAGGTACCCGCAATCCACTGCCATGCTCCATTTATAATAATATAAGTGTTATTTCCAATTGCTGCAACATCGGCAATATTCCTGCCGGAGGTAGAACCACCATTGTTAGTTACAGCTGGAATATCCTGCCATGATGGTTCAGGGTATGCACTACTCGTTCCGCTAGTGGTTCCCCAATGATCTCCATTGCTTGATGTGTTTCCATTGTCATACCATACAATCTGGTTATTAATTGCATTTATAGCAGGCACACCTGCACCGCTATAGCTGCCTGCCTGACCATTTAATGTTAATGTTGTACCTCCTACTGCCAAAAATCCTACTGTATTTGTTGCATCATTTGCAGGATTGCTCTGTGTACTTGTATCGCCATCATCACCTGCAGATGCCATTACGGTAGTTCCAGTAGCTTCCATTTCTGTTACATAATTCTGGGTAGTGTTATCCGTTTGAGTATCTGACCCGCCCCATGAATTGGATACTGCAACAAGATTATTAAGTTGAGATGCTGCCGCATATTCATTATCTGGAAAATTAGTTTCAGTTGGGCCATTACTGCCTCCAGGTCCATATACACAAACAACGTTTGCACCAGGTGCTAGTGTGCTTACCATCTCAAGGTCAAGAGTATTTTCATAATTAGTTTGCGTAGAATCATTTGCAGCGCTTGGTCCTGGTGGAACAGCACCATCAACGGGATCACCAGTTACATTAGGTGTGCTTCCCACAATCTGCTGTTCCCATTGAGGAACCACAGTCTGGAAATATGTATCAATATCACTAGGGTTGAAAGGTGCAACCTGATTGCCTGCGGAATCCGTACCCTCCCATAGGATTGTTGCTACTGTATATCCTGTTGGGAAATAATGGGTACTTGATGATGCGCCATCGGAGGATCCATTAAAAATGTCATATGTCTGGTATGCCTTTTGCAAATCTCCTCCAGTAAGATCCTGAACACCATTGATTACAAAATTCTTAATGATATGATGTGATGAAACATCATCATGGAATTTATATGCATTGGTCAATCCAGAAATACCTGAAATGTACTGGGCAACGGTGAACGGTAATGAAACAGGGCCCAAAGTTGCAAAATACTCATTTTTATAAAGTGGAGAATTTGAAATAAAAAGACCGAACTGCACATTAAAAACTTGCTCTACTTTATATATTGGGACGTTATTTATGAATATTGCAAGGTTGTATGGGCCGGGAATTACCTGCAACCCCTGTTCCTTGAAATAGTTCATCACATACAAAAATTCTGAATTTGTAGGTGAATAAAGTTCTTGAAATTCTGCCTTTGTAATGAACTTATGGAACATTGGTGAACTTGGGTTTTCAACCTGTTCTAAATAATTGTTTAACTGGTTAACATTCCTAAGCTTCAAGGCGATTGAAATATCTATTAATGTATTTGGATTTGGTTTTCCAATCATTGTGCCCCTGTTAATCAATTTTGCATCAAAAGTATTTTCTAAGTGCACATTATCTGTTCCCTGCACCATAGATAAAAATACAGATGCAAGAAAAACAGCCACTATTAAAATACTTATTAGCTCTTTTCCCCTTCTCATGTTCTCATGCCCCATGGCATCAATGAACATAATATAAATTCAAATATTTAAAATTAATTATGATACATGTCATACATTCTTATGCTCAAGAATGCATAAAATATAAATAATGTGAATTAATTTGTAAACCGATGAAGGCTTACAGTGGGCATATAGTTTTTAACGATAAATTCACATGGAAGTCTCTTGAAAAGGTATATCCAGATTTATTCAATTTATTCATAACTGAGGCAAAGATAATACAAGGGGAGATGAACATACCTGATGTTGTTCTATATGAAAATTTGCTTGATATAAAAAAGGGTAGGAAGCCTGAAGGTTATAACAGGGAAGGAAAGCTTAGGTTCTACTTTGTTGAAAATGAAAAAAAGGAAATGGTAATAGTGAGGGATAAGGCCATACCTGCTGATGAAGTAAGGGATGTTACAGAGAAAATGAGCAAATTTTTATCATCAAAAAAAATTAAGCATAATGTGGAATGGGATAAATTATATTTAATAGAATTGAGGAGGAAAAAAAGATGAAGGTAGGAGAGGTGATGACAAAAAACGTGATAACATTTACTCCGGACATGACAGTAAAGGAGGCTATGGAAATACTTGTGAAGAATAATATTGGCGGTGCACCAGTTACAGTGAATGGAAAACTTGTGGGTATAGTCACACAGAGGGACCTGCTAAGTTATCTTGATATGGCTTATAAAAGACAGGGTTGGATCTTTATACCTACACCATTTGATATTATAGAGGTTCCCAGGTTAACTGCACTTCCATATGAAAAATTTACAGAGATTTATGAAAAGTTTGGCCAGGAAAAGCTTGAGAACGTTATGCAAAAAAAGGTATATTTTGTTGAACCTGATGATGACATAGAAGATGCTATACGGTTATTAGGAAAGGCTAAGGTAAACAGATTGCCTGTGGTTGACAAGGATAAAAATGTTGTAGGTATTATTACAAGGGGAGATATATTAAGGGCCTTGGCAGGGTACAAAAAATAGAAAAAACAACGAACAATTTAAAAATGTAACTAATTACTTTATTTGAAATAAAGAATTTATTGAAGTTAAAAATGGAATTTATTTTTTTAAAATTTTATGAGCCTTATAGCTCCTGTTGGACAATTATCAACACATTCAGAACAACCATTAATACAGGCCTCTGGGTGCACTACCCTACTTACATCCTCCATAATGAAAACATTAGGACTAGCTGGGCAAACATTAACACATATTCCATCACCAATACATTTTATTTCATTAATTTCAGGTTTTTGTGCCAAAATAATCCCTCCTTAATCAATCTCCACCATAGAGTATTATATCGGAATAATCTCTAATATCCTCTAGATCAATATCTACGGAGATCTTATGCCCTAAATGTTCTGATAGTTCAAAATCAGGGAAAATGGTTTTGTTGCATGTATAACACCAAAGATATGATGGATGAATTATTAAATCACAAGTCCCCTTTACGAAATCATCACATGCTTTGCTTTTTTCTAGAAATAAATAACCATGGTTCATCGAATGTTTATTGAGACAAATGAATGTATTTTTAAGATATTTTGATGCATATTTACAATCTTTACACATTAACATAATTTTTAATATAATGTTAAATTATTTAAATTTTTTTCATTTTCATGCATTGTTGAATAATTATTGAAAAGTATTTGAAGCACGTATTTTTAAAATTTAATTTATAGATATAAAGAAAGTCATTGAAATACTGTGATACAC
>JGI20128J18817_1000603_pt1 | contig 10841 bp, 9 predicted proteins | sample JossMetagenome_FD_18817 | JGI IMG/M metagenome (IMG submission 18817)
ACGGTTCATACCCAATGTTTAAAATTGTAGAGAGTGATGGCAAATTAACGATTGACGACGCTATTTTATGCGGGATTGCCAATAGAAAGGAGAGTATAGAAAAGGAGAGTATCGACTTTGTGGCTTTCACCAAAGGTAAAGTTAGTGGTGATGTTCACCTAGCATTACTTGAAACATTACGTTTAAACTACTTACTTAGCACAGATAATGAACGGTTATTTGGTGTTACTAGGAGGATAGAAAATAGGCAGGTATGGGATTCCCCATTAATCATTGTGCTTGATGAGGTGCATACGTACGTAGATGTAGCTGGAGTCAGATATGCCTATGTCCTAAGAAGGATTCTCAATAGGATATGGTATAATCAGAGCAGGAAAGGGGCTGGTAAATTAGGCACGTTAGTTATTGGGATGAGCGCAACCATACCTAAGATCGCGGATTTTCTAGGTAGGTTATTTTCAGGAAAAATAAGAGAGGATAACGTAAACGATTACGTAATCACCGTTGATAAAGATGAGACAATACCACTCGGTAATGAGTACTTCTTCATAGTGGTACCTACAACTATCTCGGCGGTTAATAACATAGCCGTTTCCATACAGACTATTATGGATATATTCTACAACATGCCATCAATCTACAATGCTGATGGCACTTGGAGGAAGAAGACCATTGTTTTTATCGACGAATTAAATACACTAAAGAGAATGAGACATGATTTAGCGGATGCAATTAAGCGAGAGGGATCTAGGGAAGAATCTGGAGGGGAATTTGGGATTCAAGACCTTAGAAATCCACGGAGCGATAAGTTCACAAATGAGTATGATGATGATAAAAATGACATAGTTAATATCAAGAGCGGCAAAATTAGCCACATAGTATCAACTAAGGCATGGGAGGATGGGGAATTATGGTGGAGTTACATGCTCGACACCATAGTTAATAGTCCAAGAAATGCCACGACCACGTTATTCAACAATGTTGCAACGTTCTCAAGCCGTGAACGTGATGATATTAGGAATGCCACTCTGGTAACATCAACCAGCTCACTTGAGGTTGGGGTTGATTACTCAGACGTGGTTTTAATATATCAGCATGGCGCTCCGCTCAATATTGCATCACTGATTCAGAGGGCTGGTAGGGGTGGTAGGAGGATGTATGAGAACCCATTAATGAGGGCTGTCGTGGGTATACAGCTATCCCATGAGTTACCTCACCAAGCATGGCTTTTTGAACTATTCACTAGGGTTAAGAGTCTCAGGGATGCACTTAACTACGATATGCTTTACCTACCTATAGATAGTGAGGAGCTTATTAAACAGACAATAGCTGAATTAGCTGTTGAATACTACATCCTTAAGCATCATTACACGCATAAGCATCACAACCTTAGTAGTAATGGTGGATTCAAATATGAGTGCTCAATAATTGAATTATTGAAGTCACCAAGTGATGATTTTATGGATTACGTTTACGGCGTTTTCAAGGAATTGGAATCAATTACTAAAGAGAAGATAAGGAGGGATACTGAGTACATAGGCAATGAATTATACTCTCATTGCGAGGAAGGTGGGAAGCCATGAGTGGTAGGTTTGTTCTACAAAGGCTAGAAATACTTAGGCGCTACATACCTGAGAACCTCTTTGCTGAGGCTAAACTGCCGCAGATACGTATTTACCGTGAACGTATTTACCGTGAAGGGAAGAGAGACTTCATAACAGAAGACCCATCCTTAGTCATCTCAGCTGCGGGATATTTACCAGGGAAACCAACTTACAGAGAGAGAACAGGGTTATTTATACCACTTAGATCACCTCCATCTTTAAGCGAGGATGTCGAATGTGAGACCTATTATTACTGACATTAATGGCTACTATAGTCTTAGTGGAGAACCAATACATATTGAACTACCTAAGACTGAACAGACTGGACTTAACATTACCTGATGAATATCAATACATAGTCAAAGAAATACTTAGAAAGGGGCACGTCGATGCGAGAACCATAGACTCTATACATATTAAGTCATTCGAATATAGAGAATACGATGAAGAACATAGGAGGCTATTTCATAGGTGGTTATTTTACCCACATGTAAGGCATAATTTTACTTGTGATGAAATATCGAAGAAGTATAAATTTTATACTTACTTAGATTTAAGTAACTCATTCCCAAGATTCTTTACTTATACTTATCAATTTCAAATGGAACCTGTGACTCGGTTAAATATACCGTGTAGTTCCCTTAGGGAAATTATAAGAGATAAAGGTATAAGACTTTACAAAAACTCAAATGTTTACTTTGGTATATACGCAATTGATGTAAATGCAAAAATTGAGGGACCTTTCTGTAAAGAAAGGAATGAGGAAAATCGGGATCACTGCATTGTTGCCGATACTATTAAGGGATCTGATTCTAGGTGCTGCGTAAAGGCACAAGAACCTAGATATTTTAATAACTTTGTTAATAACTTTGTTAAGGTTCTTACAAGAAGCGTTAAGGATGGTTTATGGGATCCAGTTACCATTGGATATAAGATTAATAATACAAGGGTTCTAGAGATAGACCTTAATTATAGTCAAATAATTCAGGAACAATTCGAAAGCATTATGAGGAGAATAAATGATAATAGATCTAGGAAACTTGAACCGAGCTACTACGAACTTAGCATTAATACAGCATTAGTAAATTCACTAATGCATATACTTACCAGTGACTTGCCCATTGTTTACTATTTTGAATTGATGGGTAGCTTGAAGACAGCTGATCTCATAAAATTAGCATTCCTACATCACGAGCTTAGAAGTAGTGATAATATAACTGAGCTGATATATAATGTTGACAATGCGAAACCCATAATTGATATTACTCGAAACTTCATTAATAATTATAATAATGACGATCTAGCGCTTCTTCTCAGATATTTCATGAGTAAGTTGGGGAGAAGATATAAGCTCATTACGTTATTCATGGGTGGTAAAGTAAATGATAGTAACCTACTACAGAAGGTAAGTGATAGATTACAAAACATACTGAATAAGTACAAAGAAGGGAATAATGATTGGAAAATTGGTGCAATTTTCGATTTAGTAAGACATACCTTCAGTCACCATCTTATAAGGACAATGAGCACCAGGGGTGGAGTTATGGCTGGTAAATTTTTGGAGCAGTATGAAGAGCTATCGACGGATCCCATTACAATCGTGGAGAAGGACTCAGGCGGTATAGGGGTTATGCGTAAAGGCGAATACATACTAGATATCTGGAAAAACGGTGAGACATTAGTTGAGGACTTATTACTCTCATTAGGTAAGTGCCTCATTGGTACTCCTGAAGACTTAATACACTTTGCCATTGTTAAGAGAAAGGATGAGCTAAGTAGAGTAGTGAAAGATGACATTAAGCCAATAAAGGAGTTAACAAGGCTCTTTAAGCAGGTGGCTGATGATTTAGGCATAATAGTGACTCCTGATGAACTTAAGGAGACCGTTAAACAGTGGCTCTCGGTATTTGAGGAGGCAACTAGAATAGGGAAGTTAATTGGCGAGGATGCTTTCAATATTCTTTGGAGAATACACAGTGTTAGATACGATTTTGAGCGGAAGTATAGGAGGTTCCCCGACTTTGATGAACTCATCATCTACACAGTGATGGTCATTAGTAAGTACCCAACATTACGGAAATTAATACGTGTATTGCTCAGGAGGGCACTGAGCCAGCGTAATTTAACTAACGTTCTGCGGAACCTTTATGGGGCTGAAAACTCCGAGGAACGCTTCATAGATGATGTATCTTCTATGCTTGAAACATTAGCCGCGGGAAGTAATGTGGAGCAGAATGATCAGAAGTACTACATACTTAAGTGCCTAAGGCCGAGGAGACGTCAGAGGAGCAATCAAAGCATTGATGATTGCGAAGGAGTTATATCATCACTTGTATTGCTGCGTAAAGTAATCACCTCGGTACTAACACGCTTGGCATTATTATCCTGTAATGGGGCTTGTGGCATGTGTTACGTTAACTCTAGGTCTTGTGGTAGGTTTGGTGCACCATTCATACAGGCCAGGACCCTGGATAGGAGGCTGCTTAAGATACTTGCATCCATGATTATTGAGAAGGTAGGTAAGGCACTTGACGGCGAACTAGCCTACAGTAACGGTGTCATTGTTGAGTTCCGGGGGAAGACATACAGCCTGGGGTGTGGTGGGTGATTGTGTGTAGGGGTCGTGACAACTTAACCGCGGAGCGTAGTATCGAGGATTTAATTAGAGGATTCCTTCATGAATCCTTCAACAGTAGTTTCATGTACATAATATCTCCCTGGGTAACGAACTTCGAGTTCAGTAGACCATTCATACACTACCCTTGGTTCTCCTCAGCCAGGGTTCTCGACATTATTGAGACTATTATTAACAAGGGTGTTGAAGTTAAGGTGTTAACTAGGTGCTTCGACGATGCGCTCAGGTTTGATGTACTTGACTTAGCCGGTAAAATTGTTAATAGGGGGAGCGTTGATGATGAGGTTAAAGGTTTCATTAAGTCCCAACTGGAGGATTTGCTTGGTGGCATTGAGGCCATGCTTAGGTTAAGTGAGATTCTTGGTGACAACCTTCTATTTGACTTGGGGATTGGGGATTTAGGCAGAAGACTTCACACGAAGCTTTACATTAACGATAAGCATGCCTTGGTTGGCTCAGCTAACTTCACTAAAAGCGGTATTATTGATAGTTCTAATTGGGCTAACTGGGAATGCCTTATAGCAATCAAAAGTAGTGAAGCAGGTTACGGAGAACTGCTGAACATCACCAAGGGTTACTTAAACGCTGCTAGGGGGTTTAGTGAATGTGAAGGTAGGTTCATGAACATGCTTAGCAGGTTCAGGGGATTACTGCCTAGGGCAGTGGGTAGTGTAACGGACGTCATCGCGGTGCTCGAGGACTTAATAAATACCCTCTCCTAGTTAAAGGAGCCATTTATCAAGGGTTACCCCTGTGCTGCTTAGCGCCTTGGTTAAGCGCTTAATGTACTTAAGCCTTGCTGTCAAGCCTCCAGCCAGCATCACCTTAGCCTTAATGTCCTTAACATCCTCAATTATGGACTTCGGCAGTATGAGTATTGCATTATCCATGTTAAGTAATCTCCTTAAAGCATAACCCATGGCTATAGCGTACTCCCGCGGTAACGCAACGATAATAACGTCATACGGCTTCTCCACCAGTTCCATAAGTCTCTTCTCTAAGCCTAGTCTCTTAGACCAATTCCTAATGGCATCAGTATCAAGTCCCTTAAGTGTCGCATTATATGGCAATATTACTTCACGTTCACTTATTAACCCATACCTAGCACTTATCACGTACACATCCATCTGCTTACCCAGTCTCCTAAAGGCCTCAGCCAGGTTCCTAATAGCCCTAAAGGAGCCACCGTACATCTCACTAGCCGGCCTCATGAACTGCCTAAGCGCTTCCCTATACGTATCCTCAAGTTCGATGTCGAAGGAAGGTACTTTAAGTCCACGGCTCCTAAGCAGGTTTAAAACGTCATTCCAGTCCACGTTCTTCTCATCAGTGCAATTAGTAATTATGAGGACTCTTGAAGCCTTATTAAGCAGGATGGTTAACTCATTACTCGTTGCCTCATCACCATTAATTGAGTGGTTCACCTTTACGTTGATGAATCTTATATCCTTTCCTGATTCAAGTAGTCTCTTGAAGACGTAGACGTTGTGGAACCCTCTCCTTCTATTCCTATCATTACCCCTAAAAATCACCGCGTCAATACCCACGGTTCGGCATATGGCGCAGTTGCACTTCTTCCACGGCGCATCCCTCAGTAGCGCCTCGTAATAGGGTAGGTAATGTACCTGGCCAACCTTGGTTAGGTAATTTCTCAATGTTGCGATGACTTCCTCAAGGCTTAATGCACCCTTGTCGTAAAGCCTTAGGGCATTTAGGACGTCGTGGTTATCGCCAATCACCCTAATGGCGGTGTATGCCTTACCGTTGGTGGTTATGTAGTTGCCCGCCTCCCTAGTCCATGCCATCCTAAGCATTGCTGAGCTGTCGAAGGATACCTCATTAACGTGGTTCAGTAATTCACTTAGCATGGGGATTATTGATAACCTAGTGACGCCGAGGAAGTGTACCTTCTCCACATCACGTCTCCCCCTAACGTACTCGGTTAGCGCACTAACCAGTGCCTTGATGAAACCAGTGTTCCTCTTGGCGAGACCTCCTATTGCAAAGTGCCTGTAACCTACATTATACAGCTTATCCATGAACTTCACGTAGTGGTCAACTTCAATACCCTGTATACTGGCCATTAGGGTGAACTTATAGTTGCCACTCCTCCATAGTTTATACATCTCCACCGCATTCCTGAACGTTAATTCCATCCTCTCTTGGGGGTTGCCGAAGAAGGGTATGTGATCCAGCGTAACCCCATAGTCAACACCCAGCTTACTGTAGTAATCCATCACCTCATCAACCCTATAGGATGGCGTATCCTTATCCCTATACTGCCAGGCTCCACAGTCACCGATCAGTTGCATTTTACCTGGGAGCCTTAGGAAGTTTCTGGCTCCCCCTGCACCGAGTATTTTCTTCATTTTGTCCCGCTTAATTGCCGATATTGAGATTAAGACACCATCTATGACTTCATCACCAAGTAAATCCCAAATCCTGGCACCATGCATGTACCTACCTTTCATGTAACCCTCAGAGTGCTTCTCATTAACGAAGTCGTAATTAGCATCAACAATGTCATCCCAATCAGGCAGTATCAACTTTAATCCCTTCATCAGCTCTTCAATCAGTTTAATAATACACCATTTTTAATTTTTAACGATGATCACCCATGACCCATACTTTAGGCATTTAAATAGGTAAGTAATACTAGTGAATCCCTAGTGAGATGCAATTGAGGGCTTTGAGTTTACAGTAATATTGATATGAACAGGCCTAATTAACAATTTACGATATTTATCCACTTATCAGGCAAAATTTAAAAGGAACCTACCCAGGCCAGGTCCAGTGTATGAGACTCTTCACGCTTAACTCACTGTACGAATTCATGAATACTGTTAAGTCAGGTGCGGCGCCGGTTAACGACCCTAGGTTCAGGGAATTGTTGAGAGTCGCCATTGACCTAGGCTTCATAAGCGGTGACTCCAATTACAAGGTTACGGAGAGGGGGTTGGAGTTTCTTAACGCTGTGGGTAATGGTGACTCTGAGACTTTGCATGAAATATTTGTAAGTAGCCTTGAACCATATAAGAGGGTTTACGAGCTCATGGCTAAGGGCGTCACTAAGCCCAGTGACATAATTAAGTTAACCGGCTATAACGCAGTCATAGTGGACTTAGCGTTGAGACTCATAAGCGAAGTGGAGGGGGTTGGTAAGGGTCCTGTGGTTAATGAGGAATTCTACAGCAGGTTTGAGAGCGTTTTACCTGAGAAGTACAGGCTACTGAGTAGGAGAAGATGGAGCAGGTACGTTCCGATACAGCAATTGCTTAACGAGATTAAGAGCGAGCTATACGTGCCCAGTAGGCTCATGGACAGGTTATTTGAGGAGTTCGTTAGAAGATGGAGAGATAAAGTTGTGTTGACCGGAGCCCCAGGCGCCACCAAGGATTCAGTGGAGGTTTTCGGTAAGAGGTACGTCTACATCATGATTAGCCTGGGTGATTGATGTGAGGACACTCCTACCAATACCCAGTGACGAGGATACTAAGTTACTCTACGACTCACACGGCAACGTGACCGAACTCCTGCGGTATGTGGAAACCGTAGCGAAGGGCCCATCAGGGGCCGGTGTCATAATTGGCAATTACGGCTTCGGCAAGACCCACACCATGCTCCACGTGGCTAGCCAGGTTAAGGCTAACTTCAAGGACTCCTTGGTAACTTACGTTAATACACCGGGCTCAAGCTTCATGAACCTGTACAGGGCATTCATCAACCTAATGCTAAGGGACAGTGAACTGTTGAGTAAAGTTACCACCTATCTTGAGTATCCTTTAAGGGAGACTTTAACCCTTATATTAAGTGGCGGTGAGGACGGCGGCTACGCCAGGCAGTGGCTTATGGGTGAACCGGCGCCTCAAAACTTTAGGCTTAAGCATGAGCTTGGATCCAGGGTTAATGATGAATTAGCCCTAAGGTTCATGGTGAACCTTGGTGATGTGGCGGTGAAGGCCGGTTACAGCCCAATACTCATACTTATTGATGAATTAGAGGACATGGTTACCATTGGGCAGGTGAAAAGGCTGCAGTACCTAAGTCTCCTCAGGAATCTGATTGACAACCTACCTGGTAAAACCCTACTACTGGCGGCTTCAACGCCCGCCGGTTGGGATGAGGTTGTGAATACGTACCCAGCCTTAGCCAGAAGGCTCTCGTCATTCGTAATTTACCTGAAGCCCTTCACCTACGAGGAGTCGTTGGAGTTTGTTGGTAGGCTTGTTAAGTGGAGGGGGCTTGACATGGATATTAGCGAGAATGTCGTTAAGGTCATACACGACTACACCGAGGGTAACCCTGGGGAGATTGTCAGGGCTATTTCACTCATATACACGTCCCTAGGCGGTAAGGTTAACGTTGATGGTGTTAAGGAGGTGCTTTCAAGGCACGTGTAATTATGCCGAGGCTCTACCTGACCTGGTTCATTGAACCTGAGGATCCGCATTACTGGAACTTCTTCAGCATTGACGGCTTGCTGGTATCCATGAAGTCTATAAGGAATATGAGACAGCATAGGGGTGCACATAGGTTAACTAGGCTGCTTAGCGAGGGGTTTAGGAGGTTTTACAGTTACAATGGGCCATTAATCGTGGACTCAATGACACAGCCACTACACGCCGTTAGGGGCTTGCAGGTGAACCACCTAAGCCAGGCTCAAGTGCTTTACACTCAATATGTATTAGGTTCGGATATACTTGTCCATAGGGATTACCCAATACTGCATGTTAAGGATCACGAGGTGAGGATCAAATTATTCAGTAGGAATTTAATTAACGCCGAGGCTGCATTGAGGTTTGGGGAGTCCCTGGGTAGGGAGGTTATGCTCGTTGTACAGGGCTGGAACCTGGACACGTATGTTAAGTGCGTCCAGTACTACAGGGACCTTGGGGCTAGGTACATTGGTGTAGGCTCCCTAGTACCTCATAAGGGTGATGCAGGCTTTATAATTAACGTGGTGAGGGCTGTTAGGGATGTGCTTGGTGGTAGGGTGCACCTGCACCTATTTGGGGTTGGCGGCTTAAACATGCTGCGTGAGGTGGCTAGCCTAGTGGATAGTATCGATGTGAGTACACCAGCCATAGCGGCAGGTAAGAAGGAGGTCCTAATACCAAGCGGCAGCGGCATTATTAGGGTCAAGGTTAACAGTATGAATGGGATATCAATGCTTAAGGAGAGATTAGAATCAACAAACGACAGTATCGAGAGCCTCCTAATAGGCAGGATACTTAATGCAGAATCCCTTAAGGAGGAGAATAAGTCAGTGATGCTCTACAACGCCTACGTACTCACCAGGCGTAGGCCTTGATCCTAGGCAGTTAAATACTTAGCTAAATACTTAATAGACCCCAAGCACTAACACCGTGAATGCAGGACTTAAAGGCTAAGATTGAGGAGTGTGTTAAGGGTATTTGCAGCAACTACAACATACTTGAAATTAACTGCGCGTCAATAAGGGATGTTGGCGCTGGTGTATATGTAATCACTGACGGTAAAACAGCCCTAACAGGGTACTCAAGCAGCGTCAAGAATAGGCTACTGGTCATATGCCGCGGAGACTTGAGGATAAGTCAAGTAACTAAGTTACTCATGGCTAACCTAGAGTACGTACTACCCAACCTAAAGGAGGTGAATAGCGTAACAGGCAGGATGGCTAAGCTTAAGGAGGAGATTAAGAAACTAACAAGTAAACTAACAATAATAACAGTAACCTGCCCAACAGCAAACACAAGGGAGTTACATACAAGAGTCAAGAAATGCATAAGCACCTAACCCAAGGCACAATAGAGATCAACACCAATAATGAACACTAAGGTTAAGGCACGTACTCAAGATGGTGGTTTAAAGGAATACTCCAGGACGCATGCTGTAACGGCAAGGGCAATACCACCACAGACAATGCACAGGAACCATAAGTGAAATTCTCTAGGCGTTCCTCAATAAAATTGCCGAACACTTGAAGGAGGCTGATTACCTGGCGCCTAATGTTGAGGAGGCTTAGGGTGGGGAGGAGTAGCCTACTCCTCCCCCGAAACCCCCCTCAAATACCCATCAACAGCCTCAACGGCATCCCCTGGGTTAGTTACCTCAACTAGGAAGCACTCAACTGATTCATCACACACAATGTACAACCCACCCCCAGTTCCCCCACGTAGTAGGCTCCAATCCTCCTGAGGTTTAGAACCCTGGGCTTAGACTTGGGGCTTAGGCATACCAGGGGTGTGTGGGTTGCTTGTTAATTAGCGCTTGGATAGGTAGTCCACTAAAACTATTCACCCCCAGCTGGCGACTGCCACACTTCTCATTAACCTCGAGTAGGACATTTACCGTTAACCCATTCTCGTGGAGGTACTCCCAGAGTTCGTTCAACTACGCTGGCAGGATAATGTAGTACCTGTCACTGGACTTCGTAATTCTCCTACGGCCAAGGGGTATTGTCTTAACGTTAGCCAGTATAGTCACGCCTAGTCAATACAACCGTGTGCACTGGTGGTTAATTAGGAGTTGGTTGCGGGGCGCCCTTTAGCGTTTGGTGCCTGGGCTCTGGTTAGCGGTGTTCATGGTTGGGGGAATTAAATGTTAGGAGTCCTATTCTTTTT
>JGI20128J18817_1000605_pt1 | contig 10782 bp, 11 predicted proteins | sample JossMetagenome_FD_18817 | JGI IMG/M metagenome (IMG submission 18817)
TATAATTTTAATTCAATTATTTTTTCTTTTTCTTCCTTTATTACTATAAATGGCAATACTAATCCAACTATTATTTCCGATACTATAAAAAGAAACAGATATTCTTGTATGCCAAAGTTTATTATCATTTTAATATTTTATTGTTTTTTAAATATAAATTTATACTATCAATGAATTTGAACTGTAACTTGTAGTCAATAATCATTAGTCTGTAACAACTATAATGTGTTTAAATTATGTTTTATCTTTACTGTAGTTAGTAAACTTTGAATTATTTCTAAGTTCTGTAAATTTAGACTCGAACTTTGGGAATAATTATGATATTGGTGTATATACTGTTGTTACTGTAAATGATAATGGGGTTGCTGTTGTATTACTTGGGTTATAAACAATTACTACATAGAGACCTGGACCAACAGAGAGATTATCATTTATATAAGTGCCCTGATCATATAAGTAATATTGATATGAGTAACCTTCAGCAGCTTGTATTAGATTATATAAGTCAAGTACAACGACATCAACAGGAATTGATGTAGATGTTGTTATGTATATCGTTCCATAAAAGCCATTTGGTACAACAACTGATCTATATGCAAAGTAATCTGGCTGTAATGTAGTACTAAAATTACTCTGACCTAGAAAAGTGAGTATGTTCCAATAAGTATTATTTAGATTACTATACTGGCTCTGCAATGAGCTATATTGTGTTTGTAGTGTCTGATATTGGTTCTGTAAGCTGTTATAGTTATGTTCTAAATTTGTGTAATTAGATTCAAGCATGTTATATTGAATTTGTAAGTTTTCGTAATTAGTTTCATAACTTGCATAATTAAAGTAAGTTGTCAACCATAGTACTGCAAATACCGAAGCTGCCATAGCTAAAATAATCAAACTAATCAGATATGTTCTAACCGACTTCATGCAAAATAGTACTAAAAAGAATTTTTAAGATTATCATTCAATTTTTATTGCTTTACATCTTATACTGAATATTAATTTTTATGTTCATATTTGGTATTGTTGTGTTTAGTAGCTAAATATATCAAAACATAGTTATGCTTCAGTAACAGATAGCGTGTTAGCTACTGTTATATTTGGTGTTGTTGGTATATATATTATTGTTACATTACCATTAACATATGTGTACTGAGCATTTGGCAATACATTACTAAGGACTAAATAGTAACCACTATTAGCTAGTTGGGCTGTATTTAACGTAATTTCTGTGTTAAATGTTGTCGACTCTCCGCCATAGTAGTATGCTGGGCCTGTAAAGGACCATGCTTCTTGTTGGTATAGAATTTCGAAGTAATTAAATTGATCTGGTGTGAATAAAAATAATTCAACAGGGCTTGTTGAGGTAATATTTACAACTAATTCTGCATATTCACTGTTTGTTTGTAAGTTATACTGTATTGGTAAGTATATATAATACTGCGGAGAAAGACCTTCATTAATCGTTGAAACTGTAATTGTTGTAGGTCCATTGCACCAATTGCTTAGTTCGATTACCAACCATGTACTATTTTCAAGTTCTACTGAGCATCCGTAGGATTGGAAGTACTGTGGTACATTTATGTTTGGACCAGGTATCTCAGTTATTGGACATGAACCGATAATTGCATAAGCTGGTCCATCCCCAATATAGTATCCATAATAGGTGTAATTACTGTCTATTAAACCTTCCCAATGAATTGATGCATTTGCTTGGAGATCTTGTACATATTCATTTGGCGTGTAACCATCTGGATACAGACCTTCCTCACCAACCAACAAGAAACTTTGATATTGACTTAGGTATTCATCAAAGTCCTGATCGAAGTTATAGTGACTTATTGCTGGGTTTTTAATCATTGTTTCGAATCTAATATAGGCAAAGTTGTCTAGCCAAGGACAATATTGTAAGGGTGGAGCACCATTTGATTGTCTGTATTGATTTACAATACTAAAGAATTGAAAGACCCATGTTGAATTTATTGTAGGTTGTGTGGATGTGATTATTGACTGTATGGTTGTTGAAATATTGTTAATGCTTGTTTGTAAGATTTTTAGTATTTGTTTTATATATGAAGGATTATAAAAGACCATAAGTGTTATTAATAAAATTATTATGATACGAGCAATAATTTTATCAATTCTAAACCTTCTCGGTCTACCTTTATTCCCTTTATTATACCAATATCTATATTTATAATTATCCCAATCATCTCCATAGTTTGATAAATATACATATTTTCGTATCTTATGGTTCTTCCTTGCAACCCCTAGTTGTTTATAAAAGATATAAAATAATTGTTTGATCATTTGTTCAATATTTTTTATATAATCTGAATAACTACTAGTAATTTCATTCCACATTAAATAATTATAATAAAAGAATATATAATCTTTCTCTAACGAAAAATTAAATGAAAAATGGTGCCACCGCCGGGATTTGAACCCGGGGCCTCTACCTTACCAGGGTAGCGCTCTACCGCTGAGCTACGGTGGCTATTTTCCTATCTTTTTTGATATAATATTTATATATTGTGGATTTATACTATAAATATATTCTTGTTATCCACTTCTCTTAATAATATACCATGTTTATACATTTTATTCAAATATTTTGATACGGTATTCCTTGGAAGATTTAATATTCTAGATATTTCTCTTGAAGACATTTTATTTTTATATAATATCTCTAAAATTCTTTTTTGTGTATTTGATAATTTTATATCACCTTCAAAATTCTTTATTTCTTCTAAATCCTTATTTATATTATTTATCCCTTCCTCTAATAAATTATTTAATTCAATAAATATCTGCCTAACATTATTATTGTTCTTTCTTATTAAATTTCTCAATATCTTTTCATCTATATTTACTTTTCCCCTTAATTTTTTATTTATTAGTTTTAATATTTCATCTTCTGGAGGAAATTTCATTTCAATCTTTCTATATAGTCTATTTAAGAAAGATAAGGTGGCATTCATTACTTGTGGGGATGGTTGGATTAACATTATTGAATGGACAATCTTATTATCATATAAATATTTTAGTTTTTTAGATAATTCTTCTGAAAAATTATAATATTCATCTAATATCAATACTATAGGTAATTTATTTTCAAATTTAAAGAATAAAAACTTAATATATTTGTTTTTTTCAATTATATCATTTATATCCTTATCTTTTTCATATTCTCCATTTATATATATTATATTATAATCATCTGATAGATCTCTTTTAATTTTAAATGCTAAAGAAGTTTTTCCAGACCCAATTGACCCATATAATAGAAATATTTCTCCATTTATTATAGAATCTTTTACCATTTTTATTACATCATCTACTCCAACCAAATCTTCATTTGGTCTTATATCTAAAGGATTTTTAAAGAACCCGTATTTTTTCCACCACATCTTATTTTATATTATTTAATAATTCTATATATGTTGATATTGACCATAATTGATGTAAAGCCCCTACTGGTTTTAATTCATATGCACTAGACCTCTCTGGTAATGTTCCTATCATTTTTATCAATCTTTCATCAGCTTTTGTAATACTATTTATTATATTACTGTATTTTTCCTTATTTAAATTATATAGATCCATAGCAGCAATGTTGTTTATAAAAATCCATGAATCTCCATTATGCATTGATTTTCCTTCATTTCTAAAATAATTATCTTCATTGCTATATGGAATAAATTCTTTGTCAAATATAGATAAACTACTAATTCCACCCCATTTTAGATATAATTGCGTTAATGAATAATCAAATATATTTTCCCATTCATAATTTGAAAAAATCTTCGGATAAAAGTAATAAGATAAAAATACATTGCATCTTATCTTCTTATTTTTTATATCATCATATAATGAATAATCTGATAAATAATTCTTTCTAATTGAATTCTTTATTTTTTCAAGTTTTTCTTTATATTCATCCTTTTTTGTATAATTATATAAATTATCATATACATTTGTCATTAAAAATTGTATTTCTATTGGATAAATTCTGTTTAACGTATCCATCCACGTTTCATTTGGATATGCCTTAAATAAAAATATTTTTTCATCTAAATAATTATCTTCAAATAATTTTAATTTTTCTATTATATTATTTATCAATTTATCAAATAGTTCTTTTTCAAATAAATCTTTAAATTGAAATAATCTAAAAATGTATAATCCTATCCCATCAGAATTTCCAACATTTTCATTTTTTATATTCTTTAATCTTCCATCTAGTAAAAAATAATTTGAATATTCAATTAACTTATTCTTTACAATATCTTTATTAATATAATATAATCCATTTAATGAAATTAATAGATCTCTGCTCCACTCTTGAAAATACCATGGAAAACCTGCGGAAACATTATTGTCATAAATAAAAGATAATAATCTATTTTCAATCAAATTATTTCCATTTAAATTTTCTTTATCATTTTTATATATTATTTCCAATTCCTTTGCATAAAAAGAAAATGGTAAATATACATATCTTTCAAATGGAGGGGATTTTCTATATAAATCATAATTATAGTTTACCTTTATCCATTTATTTAATTCTTGATAAACTTCAAATCCTCCTATTATTACTTCATAGTTTAAATCTCCTTTATTAAATTTTATTTTTACATAATCCTTATTTTTTTCATTATTATATATTCTTCCCCATTCATCTATATCATATAAATATCTTATATCGAAATAAACATTTAATGTAGAATATTTATTTGTTTTATATATTAATTTATTATCTATTAACTTATATTCCTCCCATCCATCTTTATATATTATTTTTAAATCATTATAGTCCTTTAATATTACCTTTTCAATTTCATTATAATTTATATCTCTATTTTCTATTTTTTCTATTATTTTGATAAAATTGTTGTTATAATATTGTAATAAACCAAAATATCTACTGTTATATAGTAGAGGTAAAAACAAAAAGGAGCCTTTATTATTTATAACAGCATAATCGAAATTTTCTAACTCAATCTCCTTTTCCATACACATATCTTTATTAAAAGATTTATAATTATTTTTATTTATTTTTTAATTATGAAAATATTATTTTTATCATGGGGAGTGTTTCCTCAGAAAGGCGGAGGATTAGAAAAAGTAACATATTATTATTTAAAATATCTTGATTATTTTAATAACGATGTCTATTTATTTATTTTAAACCTGACTGATGATGTAAAATCTTTTTGGAATAATAAATTAAAGAATTCAAAAATCTTCGGATTAAATATGAAGATATATCAATCATATATAGATTATTTTAAATATGAGTCTTTTACTTTGTATAAGAGGAAAATTATAGATTATAAAAAAGCAGTAATTGAATATAAGGATAAAACATTAGATTTATTGAAAAAAATGAAATTAGATTTTGATGTTATATATGCATATGACTGGTTAACTGCTTTAGCGGGTATGGAAATAAAGAAAATATACAAAAAACCATTGGTTATTCATTTTCATTCTTTAGTATATGATAGAGTCGGTGGCAATCAAGATGTATTAAAATATTTATATGATTATGACTATGGAATAGAGTTGGAAGCCTGTAAAAATGCAGATAAAATTATAGTAGTAAGTAAAAGGGAGAAGGATATATTGGTAAAATATTATAATTGTGATGAAAAGAAGATTGATGTAATATATAATGCCCCAGATGATGATTTTAATATAAAAGAAAAAATAAATAGTAAAATAAAAGAAAAATATAAAATAGTATTATATCTTGGAAGAATGACAATGCATAAAGGCCCAGATTATTTATTAAAAGCGGCTAAAAAAGTTTTGGAAAAAAGGAAAGATGTATTATTTATATTTGCAGGAACTGGAGAAATGCTGGAACAATTGATAAAAATGGCTGCAGATTTAAATATATCGAAAAATGTAATATTTACTGGATGGATTGATGATGATCTAGCAGAATATTTATATTCAATAGCAGATATATTTGTTTTACCATCTATATCGAACCATTTGGTTTAACTCCATTTGAAGCTTTAAAATATAGAGACTTTATTATAATATCAAAACAAACAGGTGTATATGAAGTATTAAAAAAGGCATTGGCAGTCGATTTCTGGGATGTAAATAAAATGGTGGATTATATATTGGCATTACTATCCTATCCAAAATTGGGAGAATATGAGTAAAATTATGTTTGGATGATATAAAGAATTTATCTTGGGAAGATTCTGTAAAAAAATTAATTTCTATTTTCAATAGCCTGGTTTAATTCTATATCTTTTAGAATATTCATATATGATATAAAAGAATCATATGGCGTTGCAAAAGCTTCTTCTCTAAAATATTTATGTACATCTCCATCACTATTGTATTTTAAACTCATATAATAGAAGTTATCTGAAGTTGATAGATATCTTAGGGTATTTAATGTTTTTTCATCATTTTTATACTTTCTATATAATTCTCTCAAATAATCTAAAGCCTCCTTCTGTATACTATCTCCGATCCATGCAGATAGATCTCTCTCAATATCGGCCCATGATATTAGTTCTGGAATATTTAATTCATCCTTATAATTAAGTTCTTCTGCAGCTTCAGTTATATTATATGTCTCAAAATATTTTTCTTTTCCAATATATTCAAATAATTTATTCCAGAATTCAAATATCCCAGCTTCCCTCCATATATGTTCTCCTATTGTTTCAAAATCCATAAATATATTTATTATATCTCCTGGAGTACTCTTTAACCATAAATAATATTTATCTGCAGTTAATGGATATTCTGGCCAATTCTTATTTGTAAATCTAAATCCTATATCATCAGACAATCTATAATTTCTTAATAATAATCTTAAATTATTTATTTTTAATTTATAAACATAATTTTGACTTCTATTTCCTAAAATTTTTTCAGCTCCTTCAGTTAATGCTACTTTATATCCTAAAGAATATACAATTTCTCCAATTTCATTGTTGAATACAAGTTCGAAGTTTCTGAAGCTTCTAGATTTATAATTAAATATTTCTTTTATTTTCTTTTTATGCAATTTTATTTGATTAATAAATTCATCCTTATCAATTAAATATGCCAATGAATGATAGTAAGTTTCTGATACAATTTCTACATTTCCAGTATCTACTAATTTTTTCCATAATTCTAAAATTTCTGGATGATATAATTCTAATTGCTCAATTAATGTTCCAGAAATTGAAAATGATACTTTTATATCATATTTTGTAATATTATCATATATTATTTCTAATGCTGGTTTATAACATTTATATACAACCCTATCTAATATCCTTTTATTTAGATCATCGTTGAAATAATTTTTTGATCCAATATCGAAAAAAGGAATAATATTTTATTCTTCTTGGCTGATGTGCATGGAAATAAAATACAATGCCTGTCATAAATATTTTTTAAAGATATAATAATATAAAATTTAATATGATTGAAGTTGATGATGAAAAACAAGCTTTTATCACTATTGATGGACAAAAATTATATGGTCTTCAAGACCTATTAATTTGGTTATACAATACAGATCAAGATAAATTCAATTATCATAAAGATCATTTTCCAGAATGGATAAAAAATTCATTAAAAGAGGAAAGTTTATATGAAAAGATAAAAGAAGCAAAAGATAAGGATGAATATATAAAGATTATAGGAAATTTCTTAAAAGCCCATGAAATATATGTAAAGAAAAAAATTTCAAAAGAAGAGGCTGAAGTAAAATTTTCAAAATTATTGGGATTATGATAGTATCTTTTATATCATTAAAGGGAGGAGTTGGAAAAACTACATTAGCAAATAACCTTGCAGCATATTTAAAGAAAGAATATAATTATAAAGTATTGATAATAGATACAAATGGAACCTATTCTTCAAATTTAATATTTCTAAATAATGAAAAATTCTTTGGAAATAAAATATATCAGGGAATAAAGGTATTACCATACTTTCATTTAAAAATTATAGATAATTTAGATTTTAGTGTTAATGATTTAAATTATTTGAAAAGATATTATGATGTAATTGTTTTTGATGTCCTTCCAGATATAAACTACATATTAAATATTGAAAAAATATCAGATATAAATTTTCTAGTAATAAATCCAGATTTTTATTCTTTATATGTAAACAAAAAATTATATGAGCTTTTAGATAAAAATAAGGTTAAAATAGTATTAAATAAATATGATAAAAGTATTGAAATAGATTTTATAGAAGATGTATTTAACAAAGAGGTATATACAATTATTCCAATAATTAAAGATTTTAGTAATTATCAATTTCAATATCAACCAATTTCATTTTATAATGAAAAATCAAAAGCATTGAAATATATAGATGAACTAGCATATTGTATAACTGGTAATAAAAGGAAGAGAAGCATATTTGATATTATATTTAGATGATACTATTTGAACAATCTTGGGAAGTATGCAATAAGGTAGGAGGAATATACACTGTAATATATACTAAGGCAAAGCATATAAAAGAAAAATATAAGGATAAATACTTTTTGATTGGTCCATATAAAAATAATTCAGAATTTATTGAGTTAGATCCTCCAAATTATATAAAAGAGATAAATCATCAATTAGATGGAATTAAAGTACATTATGGATATTGGAATATTGAATCAAAGCCAGATGTATTTCTAATAGAATTTGATGAATTTTTTAATAAAGAAAGAAATTTATGGAAATATAAATATTGGGAATGGTATAAAATAGATTCTCTAAATTCAGACTTTACTTTTGATGAACCATTATTATGGTCTGTTGCTGTTGGTATATTTTTAGAAAAATTAGATAAATATTTTAATGAGAGAAAAATACTGCATGCACATGAATGGTTGTCTGGTGGTACAATATTATATATAAAGAAAAATAATCTAAATTATAAAACGATATTAACAATTCATGGGACAGTTATTGGGAGAACATTATCTGAAAAAAATGCAAATGTAGAAAATGCATTGAATATAATAGATCCCGATAAAGATTCATATAGATTGGGAATAAATTCAAAACATCAACTGGAAAAGCAAGCAATATTAAATTCAGATATATTTACAGTGGTATCTGACAATTTAGGAGAGGAGGCATATAAAATATATAAGAGAAAACCAGATTATATAACATATAATTATATAAATGTAAAAGAAAAAGAATTATTTAATTATTATAAAATTTCAAAGAGGTGGATAGATGAATTTTTAACCTGGTATTTTTATCCATATTATGATCTACCAGAAAAATATTTACTAATATATACTATTGGTAGATATGAGCCATATAATAAAGGTTTAGATCTATTTATTGATCTATTAAAATATTTAGATGAAAATAGATTAAATACTATTGCATTTATTTTTGTTCCTTATAGTATTAAAGGACAAAATAATGATATAATTGGATCTTATAAAGAATATATTAAATTGAAGGAAAATATAGAAGAAAACATACATTTAATTATCAGATCTTTATATAATGGAAAAAACATATTAGATAAGTTAGATAGAATAAAGAATAAAAATCCACCAATCTGTACTCATGATGTAGAAAATAATATTATAGTTGAAAGATTAAGAAAAAATAATTTAGATAATGATAAAAATAATTATGTAAAAGTAATATATGTTCCAGTTTATCTAGGAAATGATGTATTATTTAGTTTGGATCCAGAATATATATTACCAGCATTTGATTTTGGGATATTTTTATCAAGATATGAGCCTTATGGATATACCCCCTTAGAAGCATTAAATAATTTTGTTCCGATTGTTTTATCCAATAAAATGGGATTTTATAGAAACTTAATAAATAAGAATATAGGTCATGAATATATAATTAATGTAGATCCAAACAATTTAGATAAAGAATTTATATATAATAAGTTTTTACAATATTATAATTTGGATTTATATAATAAAATGGAAATAAAAAAACAAATGTATGAAATATCTAAGAAATTTGATTGGAAAAATAATATAAACGAATATATAAGTATTTATGAGTCCATGTAATAATTTAAAAGTAATAAAAATTAATTTTGATATATGGCATCATTTGCAGATTTTATAATAAACCTAGTAAATTTATTAGGAATAAATATGATATTTGTTTTTCTATTTTATTTTGGAATATTATATTTTCTAATAAAATTCTTAATGGATAGTATTACAAAAAAAGATGAAAAAGAAGGAAAGAAAGATATAAATAGTGCATTAGCATTTATTATATCAATTTCTGCATCATTATTATTAACAACATTTACTGGTTTTGTATTATATACTCAATATTTTGTAGCTTTTATAGTTTCAATGATTTTAGTATTCTTTTTCTTTATACTTTTAGCATCCTTCTTAACAAATGGTAAAATGTTTGAATTAATAGAAAAAAGAATGGTTTCAAGTGAAGGAAGGTCAAGTAGTGCTAGATATATACCATTTATAATGTAATATTTATTGTTTTATTTGCTTTATTAGCTATGTATTATGCATATCAAAAGTATTTTTTATCAATAACCCTTGGTACATCTCCACAGGCACAGATTTATATGATAACTTTTAATCCTTATATATTATTTGCAATGATATTTTTTGTTTTAATAGGTATATTTTTAATATTCTCTGGTACTGGTGGATCTGAAAAACAAGAAGCAAAAGGTGGAGATAAGGGAAAATCTGGGTGATTATTTTTTTATTTCTTCAACCATACAATCGTCTCCGCACAATTTTCCTATATCTGAATAAAATTCCGATAATAACCCAAT
>JGI20128J18817_1000614_pt1 | contig 10725 bp, 10 predicted proteins | sample JossMetagenome_FD_18817 | JGI IMG/M metagenome (IMG submission 18817)
CACCAATCTCTGTAGTGTTCTCAAGTCTGTTCTTTGTGAGCATCACATTCTATGTGATTACGGTTCTGATAGTATTTTTGACATTCATAATATATGCGCTCTTTCCAATTTTCCTGTATCTTGGCGTGCTACTTAGGGTATTCCCATGGACACGTGCAGCAGGCGGTGCTTTCTTGGCGCTGTTTATATCATTCTACATTATCTTTCCTGCGCTCATATATCCATTTTCTTTGATAGCAATCAGCCCCACAGTTCAAGTAATATCAATAGGATCAATTTTCGTGGGTCTTACTTCGCTGTTTGCGACCTTAGGCTTTAGCATATTTAACTTTATGATTTCAGGATTTGTAGGAGTAATGGTAGGCTCTTATGCATTCGCACTAATAGGTATCGCAATCGCATTCCTAATAGCATATGACTCACTTGAGGCATTTGCACAGCTCCTTGGTGCACCTGCATTCAGGGGCAGGGCAGGGAGCATATTCCAGAAGATGATATAATGATCGACATGATTCTACTACAGAACAGCTGTGTGAGTAGCGTTAGTGGCTTCCTCACATCGCCTTACACAGGTTGGCTGCCTGTTGTGTCTGTAGTGGCATTGGCGATCATAGGCATTCTTGCACTCATCTACATACTGAGCCCGCTGATGGGCAGGACTGACATAAAGGGATGGTCGCGGTACCAGATATACAGCATACTGCTATCATTAGCATTAATTGTGATATTCGGTGCATTTAGCACACTCCTGTGTACTGTCAACCCTGAGCCTGCCCTTAACAGCGTTGGGCTTGTGCCAGTAAGTTGTAGCGGAACAACAACGAACACAATCTACGGCCTTTCATTATGTGATATAAACTACTTCAACAACGGTGCTATAAATGTAGCAAACAATTATCTATTCTCAATAGCTTTGATAGTTTCATTCGTGCCAGATGTAGAATTTAAAATAAACTTCGTGCCAGGTTTAAATGGGTTGGGCTTGTCAGGCACGCTAGAGATACTGCCACTAATAATGTCAAAGTCAATAGGAACTATACTTAATGGCATAGCGCTGGGAATAGTGCTTAACCAGGTGCAGCTGCTGCTCATTGGCACCTCTCTCCTGCTGTTTGCAGTGCTTATGGCAATAGGGCTTATAGCCAGGATGTTCGGCATTACCAGGACATTTGGAGGTGCAGCAATCGCGTTTGCAATAGGGCTTGGCTTCGTATACCCTATGCTCGTTGCCATAACCTATGGCTTCATAGACAATGCAATGGCGTATGCATATAACAACTTTACACTGACTGCTCTTATAGGAGGAATAATATCACTAATACTCGCACTTATATCTGCGTTTTTCTCATTCGGTGTAACTGCAGTTGCAGTATCTGGTCTAGTGATAAGTATATTGTTATCTGCTACAGTAGAGTGGTTCATGATATACATAGGAATGGTTGGGCTAGGCTTGTTCCTCATACCTTTTATAAATTTTGTTATAACTGACATTTTTATAATTGATTTTTCAAGGGCGATAGGTGAGAAGATAGACCTTCTCTCGATGCTGAGTAGGATTGTATGAACAGGAAATTGGTTCACATAACGGCTTTGGTAATAATTATTGCAGCGTTAGCTGTATTTGTCATGCTAGATAATGTAAACGCTAACATAACTCATACAACAATACCTCATATAACTCATACAACAATACCTCATATAACTCATACAACAATACCTCATATAACTCATACAACAATACCTCATATAACAATTCCGCCTACTTCACCGCCTACTTCACCACCGAATGTGGCTTCTTGCCCATCTTTTGTATCAAACATAGCGCCGTGGTACTGCAGTCAGATAAATCAGGCAGTCTATAATGCGTGGAAGCCGTGGATACCTATAGCTACGCTTGCTATACTTGTCTCATTCTTCATCGGTGTATTGATTTTCATGTCAGGTGTAATAATAAAAAGCGAAAAGGTTAAGACATACGGCATAGGCGAGATTTACGAAGCGCTTGCCACAGCACTGATAGTAATAATGTTTATGTTTATAGCTGCAGTTATGTTCGGCTTGATACCAGGGCTAATAATAGGCCCTATAGACCCTTATAACACTTCGCTGGTATTCATAAATAATACAATCTCTTCAGCAGAAAACCTTTTCACCGCGCTTTTTAACACAAACATGAATGCGGCTTTCTATTCNAGCTTCGACATAAGCATCTCTTCAGTAGTATATGNCTCNGATATANTCGGCGTATTTTCCACGGCAATAGTACTGCTATACTTGATACCTGCGCAGGCGCTTGGTTATTTACTAATACAAGGNCTTCTTGTGCTGCATATAGAGTTCTACCTGATACTGTTCTTCATGTATGCTTCTATCCCCGTGTTCCTTATACCAGGCATTATATTTAGGGCGATTTTGCCAACTAGGGCACTTGGAGGCATGCTCATTGCAATAGCAATAGGCTTCTATTTCATAATGCCAATACTTTTCTCTGTAGCATATTTCTTCACAAATACAACTGTGCTTAGCAGCCTTGACAGTGAAACTGCAGCAATAAATGCTTATGGTGGTGGTGCAAATTCTCAGGCAAATGCAATTTCTCCAACAAGTCCTTTGGTAGAAACCCTAGGCAACATACAGTCATCTATGGGTGCNTTCTGGCTGTCNNTACTNTTCTACCCTGCACTTATAACCGCAGCGACATACATGGCTATAGTGACATTGGCAGAATTCATAGGCGGCTTTGCGCACAAGACTTCAAAAGTAGCCCTGCTATAAATCGTAGCAGCAAAGGCAGCTAACATGTGTATATTTTGCAAATGTTCATTTGCTTTGCTCAAAGAATATAAACCTTAATAGTGAATAAGATATAGTGCGGGCAAAATGACAATGCTTGGCAGAAAAGCGTAGAGGGCCTGATGCAGAGCAAAAGGCACTGCAGGCTGATACAAGGCTGATGAGTTGGCGTTTGATTTACAGAAAATACTGTTTGTTTCATTCTACGGTGCAAGCTTAGTGTTAATCTTGTTTTCAGTTGTGCTGCCTGGCTATATACTCAAGCTGATACTTGTAATCATTGCAATGCTATGCGATATAATTGCATTCTCTTCTAGGTTTTACTGGTATTTCTTTATACCATTTCTACACAAGAAGGGGGGCATGGCTGTGCTAAGGAGCAACGAACCCTACCTGCTTTCTCCTTCTGGCAACACCATAATAGTCAGGGAAGGTGGCACTATATATGCAAGTGCATTCATAAAAATACCTATATACAAATCCACAACGGAGATGAGCAACGACGAGAAGGTTGATTTTGCAAGAATGTTCAGCAGGGTGATAACCCTTAGCAAGTCCCCTATAAGGATTTCATCGCAGATGTATATTGTCAGCAAGGAGGATTATATAGAAAAAATAAGGGACAGGCTCAACCAGGCGGAAGACAAATACCAGAATATCAATTCCAACACGAATGCAACACAGGGGGAGATAAGCAGGATAAAAGGCGAAGTAACAATGTGGCACAACCTCCTGGATAACGTCAGTAGGTCCCAATCATACTCTCTACTCTCATTCGCTATGATTACTGCAGCTGGTGGCACGGACGAAGAAGCATCAAATCTTGCCCTGCAGCAGGCAGATGAGATAATTGCAGGGATAAACGCCACTTTCGGAGTCACTGCCTCTATCGCAGAGAACTCTGAGATACTGCTGCTCATAGAGCCAGAGCAGACAATACCTTATTCAACAGTTAGCGAACAGATAAGGGCTAAGACTGCAGCGGAGGGATTGTAATGGAATCAGAAGAAATATTGTATATGGCAATTGCCGGAATGGTAATCCTGCTGCTGCTCTTTGTTATAGGGTCATATGGACCATTTAAAATAGCAGTCTTAATAATAGCGCTCATAGCATTTGCCATGATAGTATCTTTGGAGTATATAGATTTTCTTATTTTCCCTCTTCTGACAATAATAACCAAGACAAGCATAGTCCCGGCAAAAGGCTATGTAATACCAAAGAACCAAAAGTATATTGTAAAGAACGTCAACGGCATTTATTATGCGACTGGATTCTTGACTGCGAACATCTACAAGTATGTATTTGCCGCGGAGAGTGTCTCGGAAGATGAGGAGGCAGAGCTTGCGCAGACCCCAGAGAAGTGGGAAAGAATAGTGATGAATACACACTTCCCATTCAAATTCAATCTGGTAACCTTTGCACAGGATATACAGGAATACAGGGAGGATCTAGAAGGGCAGCGCGGTTTCCTAGAGCAGCAGCTCTCAAAGGAAATGAGCAGCTCAAACCCTAGCCAGATGGCCATTGACGATTTCCAGAGGAGGATCAATGTACTGCAGGCAAGAATAGACAGGATATCTTCTGGTGAAAGACCTTTATGGAGCATAATGTACATAGAGACAACAGCGGCAGGAGTGAGTGAGAAGGCTGCTGCAGATATACTTGAAAACCAGATAAACCAGCTGCAGACAATATTCAACACTATGGATATAAGCATAACAAGGGTAGTGGGAAGAGAGCTCTACTACCTTTTCAAGTTTAATTTTGCACTGCCTACACTACAGGCTGACATATTCAAATTATTCCACAAGCAGAAATAATAATTTTGCCAAACAAATATGATAATATGACCCAGATAAAGTTGCAGAACATAATGAGCAACGAGCTTGCAAAGAGGGTATTCTTCAGCAGGCCACCTGAGCCGCCACAGGAATACCTGCTTAACGATCCTACAAATTCAATATTCATCGGGCTTACTAAGATATTCAACGTGCCTTTCACATGGACATTCTCAAACCTTACAAACCCGCACATTGCAGTTGTCGGTATTACAGGCGCAGGAAAGAGCTTCTTTGTCAAGACTTTCCTCGCAAGGGCAAGCTACATATGGAATGCAAACGCCGTAATAATAGACTGGGCTGGCGAATACAAGGCTTGGGTTAAACAGAGCGGCGGCACTGTAGTGGCCCTAGCAAAGGGAGATTACCTGAACATAATGGACCTTTCAGGCATGAAGCCCATAGACAGGGCCAAGCAGATAATGAGGTCTCTCGAAATACTTACAGACATATCAGATTATCCAGAGCAGAGAAGGCTTACTGAAGAGGCAATAGAGCAGGCATATGTCAATCTCGGTTTCAATCCTTCAGAAACGCCAGATCCAAGCAAGGAGCCCCCAACGCTAAAGAATGTGATAGCACTATTGGAGGAGAAGCTTCAGGAGGGAAGCTATGAATATCCTGCAGAGCTTGAAAATGCAGTATACAGGCTTAGGCAGTTTGCAAGGGAAGGTGAGGACTATTTTGCAAGGAAGAGCACCCTGGATTTAGGCAAGCTAGCATCATCAGGGCTTGTTGACATAGACCTTTCCGGGCTGCCGGATGAAACTTTCAGGGCTCTTGCAGCCTTGTTCATACTGCAGTCACTGAAGGAGAAGATGAGGCTTGAAGGATGGAGTGCGTCGAAAGGTCTGAAGGCAATAGTTGTCTTGGATGAGGCATGGAAAGTTGCAAGCGACGAGAGAAGCGATGCAGTAATGATAGTCAGAGAAGGCAGAAAGTATCAGTTCGGTCTGATTGTTGCGTCACAAAACCCAACAGACATAAACGAAGCAATATTTTCAAACGTTGGCACTACAATAATGCTCAGGGTAAAATTTGAAAAGTTCCTGAATTACCTGCAGGGCTCACTCAATTTTTCAGAGTTTATGAGGAGGGAGATAAGCAAGTTCGGCGTGGGCCAGGCTGCAATAGATATGTCATTCCAGACTTCCGTGCAGTTCCCAGAAGTGTTTTTGATAGACAGGATTGTTGGTGAGGTCCCTCTTGACGTCTACACAATATCAATAGGCGACATACTTAACCAGAGCGAGGCTGCTAATGCAGATATACAGAAGGAGTTTTACTATGAGAAGATAGACCTTCAAAACAAGCTGGTCGAGAGCAACGTAAGCACCAGCTCCATATCAAAAATATTTGCCGGCCTTGATGAGAAGAGCAGGTTTGTAGATATAAGGACATTTGTGCAGCTGCTGCTGAATGAGGGCATGGAAAGGGACCGCATAGTCTCTGTGCTCAGAAACTTGGGCTTCGAAGACACTATTATAACAAGGACATTCAACTTTGTATCTTAGGTGCCTTAATGGGAGAAACATTCGTTGTAAACAGGCTGGACCTCAAAAAGATGCTCACAATGCTTGGCATGAGCGACAAGAATATAGATACCCTTGAGGCCTCGATAAACAAGATGCACAGGCACGTCGACGCAGTAACATTTGCAGGCATGTTGCAGAAGTACGGTCTTGGTGTTGAAAGCACAAAGAATGTTCTGAGGCGCTTGGGCATAGACGATGTAACTATAACCAAAATACTCAATGCATTGGACGAGGAGAGGATAAGCTCCTCTTATGGCAGNGTAGTAGAAGTAAATGTTATTTGATGGTGCAATCATGGCAAGTAGGAAGAGCTACTGTATAATATGTGGACAGGAGAAAGATGGCATAGAGATAGAGAATGACTATGTAATAAGCACAATAAGATGGTTCAAAAGGAATATAACCAAGAATGAAAAGGACAACAAGATAGTCGTATGCAAGGAATGCTATCCAAAATACAAAGTCCTAAGGAAGAGATTTGAGAATAGGCAGAAGATATACATAACATTGGGAATACTGTTTATAATATTTGGCATGATAATCTCACCAAGGGTCGGAACCCTTATTGTAACTGTGATTGTAGCGATATTCCTTTACCTACTATCTCTTCTTAGCTACACGCCAAAAATCAAGCTTGATGTGCAGGCAGCACCTCTTCAGCCTCATGTAGCAGAAGCCAGCAATAAACGAAGTAATAAAAGACTAAAGCAATAAATAAAAACATTGGCGGTATATTTATAGTAGCTAACTGCTGCCGGATTTGATATTATGGCTGAGGAAACTGCTGCTCTAAAGGTTGAAGAATTTGCCATCACCGGTTCTATTACTGGCAAGCTTGAGGACATATTACCAAAGATAAGCAGTTCTCCTTTCTTTTCAGTAAAGCTAGAAAACAATGAACTTGAGATTACAAGGATAGAGAGCAGGGATATAAACAAAAAGCCATTTCTATTTTATTTGGTTTCTATAAAGGAAGAAGGTATGACTGTCACATATTCAATTGCACCTGATACAAGCGAGAAGCTTAGAAAGCTCACTATCATAAAGAACGTTGCTTCGATACTGTCTATGATAAATGAAAATTTTCATGTTGATGAAACAAAGTTCTTCCAGTATATAGATTCTGCCATAGAAGATGTCCTAAATAGCATGTCTCAGAACTACAGTGTGCTTTTCAACAGGTATGACGCCCTTGTGAGCGAGTACAGAGAATTAAAAAGGCAGAACCTGGAACTTGTTGCATCAAACCGCAATCTGACCATAGAGGCTGCTCAATTGAAAGACGAGAATAGCAAGCTTTCAGAGGAGCTGAAGGCTCTACAGACATTCTCTGACGAGTCGCTTATGGCCATGGTAGAAGACTGGATAATAGCTCATAACAACACAATAGACATAGATGATTTTGCCAAGACTTACAAGATTCCTTCCCCAAGGGTAGAGCAAATATTAAACAAGATGGTATCCCAGGGGTATTTAGAGCTTAAAAGCTAGTGTTTGCATGAAATACTATGCTACAATAAACAGAAAGGTTCAAAACATTAAGGTATATCGCGTGGTAAAAAAGGTTAATGAAAACACTAACTTTATTTCCAACTGGTTCCAGAAGATGATAGACAAGATGTTCTCGAAAGAAAAGCAGTCTGAGATATGAATGCAAATGGTTACATGGCTAAGTCTAAAAATAAAATTGCATATATACTCCTACTTGCTGTAGCTGTCATCCTGCTGCTTATTTTTTCTCTGTACTTGTATGTTTCCAGCGTTATGAGCAGCCTGCACATCACTCCNCCACCAAAGTTCACAGGGCCTATGTATATTTCTGCATATGTAAACACCACAGATGTGTTCACATACAACAACAGTCAGCAGCTCGTCGGGTATTCCTTAGTTGATTACAAAACTGAAAATGCTATATATGCAAATTTTAGCATGAACCTCTATGTGTTAAATCCTCTGCCAAAGGTCTACTTCTTGAACTCCACTGGAGAATGCTACGAGTGCCTAAGCCAGCAGAACCTGTATGAAAACCTAACATCAGAGCTAGATTACTATGATCTGCTGACAAACTCAAGTGGAAGAATCCAAATTGTAGGAATTCAAAATCTAAGCAGTGTTCCTCCGGGCTCAATGATAATAGTTGCAACAGGCCTGATGCCGGTGCAGATGATGCAATCAAGCAACGGCACAATGCTGATAGAAGCNCTGCTTAGCAAAGGTGATACAATATTATATGTGGGGGACAACTTCTCCAGGATCGTAGGGCAGAACGGTGTAATATTCGTCAATTCACCCCAGACGCTAGGCCAGCTCTATAATGATATGCTTGAGACTACCAATTTCAGGCAAAACAATAAATATAATCCGCTTAACCTCAGCATTCCTTCACCTAATTTCCAGTTTATCAATGGCACAACATACGGGCCGCTTGTATATATAAACAAGTACAACAGCTTTGGGTATGGTAACCACCCAGTGCCATTTGCATTCAATGGCACTATAGTTGCGCTGCCTGCCACGCCGTTGAGTTGGAGTACTCCTTCATCACTCGCTTTAGACATAGCAAAAGTGATAAATTCGCAGATATGGAATCCAAGCATAGCATTCGGCTTTGCCAATGTTTCCAGCATAAGCAATGGCACTGTAGGCGTATTTACATTTAACAGGACCTTAACAAATTCACCAATTGCAGGGCAGCAGATAAATTCTTCCTATCCCTTGCTTTCAATCGAATTGCATAATAGCACGTGGGCTGATTATGACAAGATACCATTTGAAATGAGGTATGCTCCAAATGGTACATTGAGTATGCCTGCACTCTTGGGCTTTGCAGAGCAGACGGCAATGACAATAGGAATGAGCACATCATCATCCACAAAGCACCTTGTTATACCGCATCTTGACCTTTACACAAGCAACATGAGCTACATTATGTCAATACCTATAGGCTTCTTCAACACTACTTCTAACATAAATGTAATAAAATACTCTTCATTCAACCTGCCTAATGGAGATTATATAATGTTCCTGAGGGATTTTTACAACCGTTATTATTCAAGTGCAGTATTCAAAGTACTGCCGCCAGAGATAACGCCAATAGCATTGAATTTTGCGAACGGCACATTTCTATTTTCAGTTTACAGCAACGGGGTCCCGGTCACAAATGTATCATATTCAATAAATCTGAATGGAGCATACAAAGAAAACGGCACACTGTATAATGGTAACCTATACTACGTGCTTCCAAAAGGGTCCATTGTCAACTATGGCAGCCAACTTTTCACAATAAGCATAGGTCGCACAAGCTTTTCCTATTCAACAAGCTATATAAAGAAGGTGCTGCACATACCTGCCTTCTATATAGAGTTTGCAATAGTAGGCATTGTAGTAATAGCACTCAACTTGGTATTGAAGGCGCCAAACAGGGACGAGTACTATATAGACGTGCCGACTTTCCTCCACAGAAGAAGTCAACAATAAGTGTCAGCAAGAATGACATACTTGCAATATTTGATAAGGTAAACTACTATTACCATTGGCGCAACATGCCTCTATCATTAGAAGAGGTAAAGAGCGGCATAGATTCAAATCTCAGGTACAATGGCATGCCAATAGCAGTTACGCTGCAAAATGCAAACCTTATAATGAGCAACCTGATTGCAGAAGGCGAAGTAGAAACAGCAGGAGGCTACTATGCACCAAAGAAGTTCATAGAGGACTCTAAACACGACATAGAATACCTTGCAGTTTTCAGGAAACTGCGCGACTACTGCATTGCGCACGCCATACTGTTTACAGAAATCGGAAGCAGCGATGTTGCAGACGCAGTAATAAGCAAGGGAGGCGTGCAGGCTCATGTAATAATCTATTCAAGCATATCTGGGATGAGGGACGTAAGGCTTGTGAACGGCATAAAGACATTTATAGTATTCATAGATGAAGAGGTGGAGCAGAGTTTCATGGAAAAGCTCTTTTCCTCTTACGGTGAACAGGCAGAGCTGCTTAAAATAGGAATATCATACAGCTACATAAAGCTGATAAACACCAACGAGCTCGACCAGCTGCTCTTCTAGCCCTGCGCCTGTGCAGCCTCAACATCATTTTCCTCAAAGAGCTTCTTGTACTTACTTTCTATGAGCGCCTTGAGCTCCTTTTCTATCTTTGACTTTTCTATTCCTGTCAATTCTCCAAGATCGCTTGAGAGCTGGTCTGCATACCTCATTATTGTCTTGTATTTTGATTCCTGCAGCTCCCTGCTCCTTGTATTGCTTATGTATGCCTGCATTCCCCTAGCTGCATCCATCACTGCAAGCTTTATCTCATCAACAATTTCTTCCTCGTCAGCAATAGCCTGCTTGCCAACGCCTGCATAAGGCACATACACTGAAGAAACATTTACGAAAACGCTCACAGGCTCCTGATCAAAGTCCCCTATACCATACCTTTTCCACTGTATCCCTTTTACAGCCTCAGTTATTGCGCAGTTTGCACTGTCGAAGAGCAGAGGAACCCTGTTGGCAAACCTCATTATCGTTCCTCCTGTCCCAGCTTCTCCCTTC